>ERZ779850.102-NODE-102-length-104949-cov-13.431874_pt1 | contig 104949 bp, 88 predicted proteins | sample MGYA00511249_ERZ779850 | MGnify/ENA primary metagenome ERZ779850 (study PRJEB29588, sample SAMEA2162475) | human gut metagenome | biome: human gut; feature: human-associated habitat; material: faeces | place: Denmark | collected 2008/2010 ...
ACAAGAACTATTGACACACAGCTCGCTTTGTTTTGAATTCGTCGAACTCACGTTAATATATTGGCAAGAATGTGATAAGTGGGCATTGCCGGCAGTATTCTTTTTGATGATGTGCCGGGCAAAGAATGTATGTGTTTTCGGGAATTTGAAACATCGTGAGAGCAAACATGATAAAGAATGAAGATTGTTCTGTGAAAAGGAATGTGAATTATATTTATACGGTGCATTGAATGAAATGTTTATAAAAAATAATAGATATGAAATCTTTTGTTATGATGTCCCTGCTGGCGGGGTTATTGTCAGTAAATTCTTACGCACAAACTCAAAATGGAGCAAAGCATGATATGCAAACACTAAAAGTGGATATAACGGATACGCGTATAGACGTCATAAGTGACATTATTTATTCGCAGATCACGTCGGGACGGTCTAACCGTCAGTTGAAGATGACATTGTTGTTGCCTCAGACCGATGGGGCTAAACCTGCAATAGTTTATTATCCTGGTGGCGGTTTCACCACCGCAGTGCATGATAAATATATCCAGATGCGTATGGCATTGGCAAAGGCTGGATTTGTTGTTGCGGCTGTAGAATACCGTACCGTACCTGACAAATATCCGGCTTTGATAAATGATGCGAAATCCGCAGTACGATATTTGCGTGCGCATGCCAAACAGTTCAATATAGATCCGAATCGTATAGGAGTGATGGGAGATTCTGCCGGTGGATATGTATCGCAGATGATGGGCACGACCAATGGTGAGGACGAGTTCAATGTAGGTGAATATACTGATTGCTCTTCTGACGTGCAGGCTGCGGTAACTATTTATGGTATAAGCAATCTGATGAATATTGGTGAGGGGTATCCAGAGGCGATACAGAAGGTTCATGAATCACCGGCAGTAACGGAGGCTCTGCTGCTTCATGGTCCGGCTTTCGCGGAATTTGCAGGTAAGAGTATATTAAGCGATCCTGAAAAAGCAATGAATGCCAGTCCTTTAGGACATGTCAAAGCCAATATGCCGCCTTTCCTTATTATGCATGGATCTGCAGACAATCTTGTTTCTCCGGTTCAAAGTGAACAGTTATATAAGGCTCTGATTGAAAAAGGAAATAAGGTGGATTATGTGGTTGTGGAAGGTGCCGGTCATGGAGATATTTACTGGTATCAGCCCACAGTAATAAATAAGGTTGTAGAGTGGTTTAAAGAAAATCTGATGGGGAGTGGTGTCAAAACATCTGCGCAGAAAGTAGAAGGTGACTTGAGGGATAATTTGTAATGTTTCATAACTAATAACGTGAGCTCGTCGAACTCACGTTAAATACCTGTTGTTTTGCTATAAATGCGCTACTTTAATATCAAGATTGAATCAGGTATTTTTGAGAGACTACAATTCAAACCTAGCTCTCATCTTACGAAATGACGCTCTTCTCATTTTTCAATTACTTTTGGAAACAATCATCAAACGTTTCATTTGGAATATTGGAGAAATCAATTGAACGCGGATGACACAGATTGTTCAACTGTGTAGTATTGGTAAATTGAATATATGTATTAGATTTCTCAAAAAAATAGATTCGTATGGATTTATACTATCATAAGTCCATACGAATCCATCATAATATACGTAGCTACATCACATTTGTGAAAATGTGTGAATTGTCTGGTAATTTTATTTCTTAAATATGAAATATACAGCAAGAACAAGCAGCACAAAAGCTACAAGATGATTCCAACGTAATTCGGTCTTGAATGCGAGGGCAGAGAAGACAGTGAACACCGTCAAGGTAATGACTTCCTGGATGACCTTAAGCTGCATGATGTCGAACGGGCCGCCATTGTCTTTGAAGCCGATTCTGTTGGCAGGCACTTGCAGACAATATTCGAAAAATGCCACTGCCCAACTGAAAGCAATCACTCCAATAAGAGGTAAAGACGCGAACCAGCTGAACTCCTCTCTCATCTTGAGATGGCCATACCATGCAACAGTCATAAACACATTTGAAAAAATCAATAAGATTACCGTATAAACGCTTTGTAATGCCATAATATATTTATTATTATCCTAAAAAACTTAATCATTTTCACCATCGGCCATGTGTTCGGCCGACAACATCTTGTCAACACACCTCCAAAGACTGTAACAAGCCTCCGGATTAATCTGCTCCATCTCGGCAAGCAGCTGCTTCATCCTGAGACGGTTGGTAGCACGCTCATGCGGACACTTCACGGTCTGTTCACGAAATCCCCGAGCCTCCGCCAACCGGGACAAATCACGTTCGCGTATGAGACACATAGGACGTATGATCGTCATGTCGAACTTGTTCATCTTCAAAAGCGGAGCCATAGGACTTGGACTTCCGGCAAACAACATGTTCATGAGCAATGTCTCGAGAATGTCATCCATGTGATGTCCCAAAGCAATCTTATTACATCCCATCTCTTTTGCCTTTGAGAAAAGAACTTTTCTACGGTTCCATGAGCACAGAAAGCAATGTGGTTTCCCGGACTGCACTGAATATTCGTACGACGTCTCCACATGAAAGAACGGAACTCCGAGACTTGCAGAAAAGTCCCGAAGATAGTCGATGTCCGACTTATAACCAACATTCTGCATCACTACATGCACGGCAACGACAGAGAAACGAGGCTTGAATATACGTGATTTTTCAGCAAGCAATGATAACAGAGCCATGGAATCTTTTCCTCCCGACAAGGCCACCATTATATTGTCGCCGTCATCTATCAGTCCATACTGACTTATTCCTTTATTGAAACGTGTCAGAATATGCCTCCACAACAACTCGTCCTCACTATATTTTGCCATCTTGCATGATTTGAGCATGCAAAATTACATGAAAATAACGGTTTTAGAAAGAATTTGAAAAAAAGTTTAGCAAAATGCCCGATAAATTCAGTAACTTTGAAATTATATTAGTGCTATATACCCACAACATATACACTTTTATTTAATTTAACATGAATAAAAAGCAGATATAAATTTCTGCATAATTTTATTATAATATGGCAACAGAAATAGATTTCAGCTCTCCTGTAGAAAGCAAGCAGGTTTGTTATGAAGAATTTATAAAGAAACTAAAGGCTCTGATATGTCAGGAATACGATGAGGTCAGTGTCATGGCCAACGTTTCGGCGGCATTGAAAGAGGCTTTCGGATTTTTCTGGGTCGGCTTCTACATAGTTAAAGGAGAAGAACTGTCGCTTGGCCCATTCCAAGGTAGTGTGGCTTGTTATCATATTAAGAAGGGACGCGGTGTGTGTGGTACTGCATGGGAGCAGAAACAAACCCAGTTAGTACCAGATGTTGAGAAATTCCATGGTCATATTGCATGTAGTCAGCTGTCAAAATCAGAGATTGTGGTGCCGCTGTTCTCACAAGGCAACGTCGAAGCAGTTTTAGACATAGACAGCGATCGCCTGAATAATTTTGATGAAACAGACAAACTCTATCTCGAACAGATCTGCGAATTGATATCTGAAACCCTATACAGCAAACATTAATCACTACAATCTACACATCAGAACTATACGTCACACAACAGATACCGGTTCAGACATACTCCCGTACAGGACAATACCGTTTGTAATAATGGTTAAGATTACTAAGTATAATCACCAACCGTGCTTATTCAGAATATTTTGAGTAATTTTGCACAATAGCTACTTCGAAAATACATTTTATACATAATGGAACAAAAAGATACAATATGCGCCATTGCGACAGCAACGGGAGGAGCTATCGGTATAATAAGAGTTTCCGGACCGGAGGCCATAGAAATCACAGATAAGATATTCAAACCTGTTGATGAGCACCATACTCCTCTTAAAGGACGCAAGGCAAATACGGTGAACTTCGGATATGTCAGAAATAACGATAATGAGATCATAGACGAGGTTCTCATAAGCATTTTCCGTGCACCACACTCTTATACAGGAGAAGATTCCGTAGAAATATCCTGTCACGGTTCATCATACATACTGCAACAGGTCATGCAAATGCTGATAAAAAACGGATGTCGTGCCGCCGGACCGGGTGAATATACACAAAGAGCTTTCCTAAACGGTAAGATGGATCTGAGCCAGGCAGAAGCTGTGGCAGACCTTATTGCCTCGACCTCTGCAGCTACACACCGTATGGCCATGAATCAGATGCGTGGAGGGTTCAGTCGTGAGCTGTCCGATTTGCGTGACAAACTTCTACATCTCACTTCTCTCATGGAACTTGAACTTGACTTCAGCGACCATGAGGAATTGGAATTTGCAGACCGTTCCGAACTGAAAAACATCGCACAGCATATTGAAAATGTCATCCAGCATCTTGTAAACTCGTTCAGTGTTGGCAATGCTCTAAAGAACGGAGTGCCGGTAGCAATTGTTGGAGAGACAAATGCCGGTAAGTCAACATTGCTAAACGTGTTATTGAATGAAGAACGTGCTATAGTGAGCGACATACACGGAACAACGCGTGACGTGATAGAGGATACAATAAATCTTGAAGGTATCACATTCCGCTTCATTGATACGGCAGGAATACGTGAAACAAATGACGAGATAGAAAGTCTTGGCATAGAACGCAGCTTTCAGAAATTAGATCAGGCAGAAATAGTTCTCTGGATCATAGATGCTACCTGTGCACAAGAACAATATCAAGAATTGGCAGATAAAATTATTCCACGCTGCAAAGATAAACACTTAATTATTGTACTTAACAAGACAGATCTTGTAGATGACAGCTCAGAAATAAGGTTCAATAGTCTTCCAGAAGATGTCCGCATAATGCCATTATCCGCAAAAGTGAAAATTGGAATTTCTGAACTTCAGAAACTTTTAGTTGACTACGTAACTCTTCCAGACATCTCACAAAATGATGTCATTGTAAGTAATATCCGTCACTACGAAGCACTAAACCATGCACTTGAATCAATTCATCGTGTACAAGAAGGACTATCTACGCAAATCCCAAGCGATCTGCTAAGCCAGGATTTACGTGAATGTTTATTCCATCTTGCAGAAATAGTTGGCGGACAAATAACTACAGATGAAGTACTCGGAAATATATTCAAGCATTTTTGCATCGGTAAGTAATATATGCTTACAAACGATTAGCATCAATCATCATTGATTAATAAGGCGTTCATTTTGAGCGCCTTTTATTTTTGCTCATTCAGCGATATTCATCGTTGGAAGGTCTTTTTCAGCTCATTTTTGTACCGTATTTGTAACTCGCTTGTTACTCTCCGATTTTGAGTCGGAAAGGTCGTGGACACACTGGTACGTCATAGTACGCAGTGGTACGCGATGAAACAGATTTGGCGAAATAAAAGGATAAATAAAAATGAGTAGTAGAATTGACATTCAAAAAAGATGTAAGTGGTGTAACGCTGTTTTTACAGCTCATAAGACAACCACAGAGTATTGTTCACACCGATGTGCAAACCTTGCCTACAAAGACCGGGTTAGGAAATTGCGCATTGAAAGTCTGCAACACGAATTGGGGAAGAATATAAAGACACCTCCCAACCTAAACAAAGAATATCTTACTCCATCAGAAGTAGCCCAATTATTAAGCATTGGACGCACTTCTATATATCGTTATATCCGCAGTGGAATAATCAAAGTAATCCGATTTGAAAGGAAAACACTTATTCGCAGAGCGGATATAGAAGATATGACAAACTATATTGTGCAAGAAAGCGAGAACTCTCCGATAAAAAAGAAAGCCCCTATCATCGACTTCTACACCACCGCCGAGATCAAAGAGAAATACCATGTCAATGAATCGTGGATATTCGCCATTGCCAAGAAGCATAACATTCCACGAACCTTCAATCGTGGTAAGACATATTGGAGCAAGAAACACATAGACGCTTACTTTGCCAAGAAAGCCCCTGCCCCAGACATCACCGAATGGTACAGCACGCAGGAAATGCAGGAAAAGTTCGGTATGACCCTGTCCGCCATCTACACCTTTGCCCACAAGAATGCCATTCCAAAGAAGAAAGAGGGCATTATGGTGTATTACTCGAAAAAGCACGTTGACATAGCAAAAGGAATCGCCAAGCCGGAAGAAACGATGTATTATACCGTGGCAGAAGCAATGGAGAAGTTCAACCTCACGCGAGACCAGCTTTACCATTATGTGAAATGGCACCACATATCTAAGATAAAGAAAGGCAAATACACCTTCATCAGCCGGGCTGAATTGGACAAGTTACTTGCTCCACCCAAGATTGAATAACGATTTTCCGGTTATCGTCCGGTGATGTTGGTCGCCATTATATCACCCGATTTCTTTGTGCCTAAAACAAATGTAAAACTCTAAATATCATTAATTATGAATCACACCTGTACAAAAGTGACCGTTCGCCAAAGAGCGATTCGCAATGACCGTATTTCTTTGTATCTGGATTATTATCCGGCAGTGCGCAACCCCGAAACAATGCAGATGAGCCGCAGGGAATATCTCGGCATCTACCTCTATGCCCATCCCCAAAACGAAATGGAACGGGCATTCAACAATGAGATGCTAAACAAAGCGGAAGCCATTCGATGTATCCGTGTGCAATCCCTCATCAACGAAGAGTTTGGCTTCTTGGACAAAACCAAGCAAAAAGCTGACTTTCTTGCCTATTTCAAAAAGATGTGTCGCACCAAAGATGAGAAGTGGACTTTCGTATACCAGCACTTTTACAACTTCGTCAAGGGCAAATGTACTTTCGGTGAAGTGAACGTAGATTTGTGCAAGCGGTTCAGAGAATATTTATTGAACGCCAAGCAACTCAAACACTCCGACCGTCCCATTTCGCTCAATTCCGCTTCCGGCTACTACTCCACATTCCGAGGATTGCTGAAAATTGCTTACCGTGACAAATGGATTCGTGAGAACATCAACGATTTCTTGGATAAGATTGAGCCGGAGGATGTGAAAAAGGAATATCTAACACTGAATGAAGTCAAGCTGCTTGCAGCCACTCCCTGCGACATCCCCATACTTAAAGCGGCTTCTCTTTTCGCCTGCCTGACTGGTTTGCGCATCAGTGACATTCTGAAGCTGCAATGGTAAGATTTCGAGATTGCACCCGACCAAGGCTATTGCCTACGTATCCGTACACAAAAGACCCAGACGGAAGCAACGCTCCCCATCAGTAATGAAGCATACGAATTGTGTGGAACACCCGGTACGGGAAAAGTGTTCAAAGGATTGAAACGAAGTATGACGCAACATCCATTGAAGAAATGGATTAAACAAGCCGGAATTGATAAGCACATCAGCTTTCACTGTTTCCGCCACTCCTACGCCGTAATCCAAATTTCTTTAGGTACAGACATCTACACTGTTTCCAAAATGCTCACCCATAAGAATGTGTCCACGACCCAAATCTATGCAGACTTGGTAAATACAAAGAAGCGAGAAACAGCCAATAAAATATCACTCAAATAAAAACAACACAACACCTTTGCTGGCAAGATAACCCTGTAAAGCCCGATTTGGTTTATCCATTTCGGGCTTTTTCATGCCCTTCTCAAAAAATCATTACCTACTATGTACATACTATGTAATCGCCTTGACATCTATTCCGCACTTTTGCACATGGATTAGCCAACTAATCATTCTTTTGGCAGTTTGTGTCCTCATTAACGACGCCAGAAGCTGCCACGACAGAGTGAAGTGATTGGAATCCGTTTATACCAATATACTTTTGCAGGCAAACGATTAAAATCGATAAATATGAAGACTGAAAAATTAGAAAAGCAAACGCTGACAGGATTAGTATTCAGCGCAAATGTAATTGTTGGTGCAATGGCACGACAAATGGTGCTCCATTATGGACTTGATGCTTTTAATGGATATGTGGCATTCGGAATTTGTATCCTGATGCTTACTGTCATTTATATCAACCTGCAAGAGTTGTTCAAGAAAACGCTTTCTCCTTGCTTTGAAACTCTGTTTATGAGGTTTCCGAACTACAGAAAGAAGCGCAAGGTCGAAACAGATAGCAAAGAAACGACAGAAGAAGAGCCCTTGACCAAAGAAACGGCCACGAATCCTCCACCCAGCATGGACTATGCACAAATCCGGCTATCGGCCATGAAAGCAAAAGAACAAGCCGAACAAGAAAAACTCACTACGGTTCTGACCTACACACGCGAATCTTTCGCACCCTATATGAAAGAAGATGACTTGAACATTCTTTGCGAATACATCTGTCTGTTCCATGCGGACAAGGATTTTCCAAAGGTTGTACGTACCGTCAAAGTGGACTCAGCCATCCGAACCATTGACCTGATGCACTTCGGATGGAACATCGGCTATCAATTCTCAAAAACAGGAATCCAGATAGCGACTTTCATCAAACGTGTATTTGCAGAAGCATTGAAAGAAAGTGAAATCTCCACATTGAAGAGCAAACTGCGATTAGAGGGGAAATGTACCATCAAAATTGACACATCCTTAAAACAATCAGCCTAATTCAGAAACCACTAAATCCATACGTAATATGATGCAAAATGAGAAATCTATTAGTTTTGATAAGCTGCCCGAAGCGGTAGGTTATCTGACCGAACAGGTCATTGAATTGAAAAAGATGGTGTCGGAACTAAAACCTCCATCATCCGAAAAACGAGCATTGATTGAAATCGAGGATGCCTGCCGCATTATCCACAAAGCAAAAGCCACGGTTTATACATTGGTACGGAAAGGTATATTACCAGCTTACAAAAAAGGTAAGAAACTCTACTTCTACGAGGATGAACTTTTGGCATGGGTCGAAAACGGACGGAAGAAAACTTCGGAACAGAACTATGACGAAGTTTTGGCCAATATGCAAAGTGGAATGCGCCGCAAGTCTAAGCCACGTACAAACTTCTAATTTTCTGACAATGGAAAAGAAAACGATTGACCCAATGTTGATAGTGGACAAGGCCATTGACATGAGTATGAAGCTGGCAGGCACCGAGTTTCCCGTCAGTATCTTTCCGAACCGCATTCAGCGCATCATCCGAGAGGTACATGAATGCCACAGTTATCCTACGGACTATATTGCCGCCTCCATTCTTACAGCCATCGCCGTAGGAATCGGGAACACGCATCTTGTTCAAATCAAACAAGGATGGCAAGAAAGTCCTATCCTCTATATGGCACTGATAGGCAGACCGGGAGCGAATAAAAGTCACCCGCTCAGCTTCGCAATGAAACCATTTCTTGATTTCGATTACCAACAGAATCAGGAATATGAAAAAGCGTATGCTGAATATGAACGGCAGATGGCCATGAGCAGGAAAGAACGGACGGAATGCGGATACGAACAATTTCCGTTGGAGCCCGTCCGCAGACGTTTCCTTGTATCGGATGTAACTCCCGAAGGATTGAGTCTTATCCACGCACAGAACAAACGTGGACTCTGCCTGTGGGCGGACGAGTTATCCGCCTGGTTCAAGAACTTTAACCGATACAACAACGGTTCAGAAGAACAGTTTTGGCTTTCGGTATTCAGTGCCAAGACAACCATTTCTGACCGTAAGAGCGCGAAGAGTTCTATCTTCATCAAGCGTCCGTACATATCGGTCATTGGTACGATTCAGAAGAAAATTCTGGGTGAACTGGCAAGGGGAGAGCGTTCAAGCAACGGATTCATTGACCGTATTCTTTTCGTAATGCCCAATCTCCAGCGGAAAGCCCGCTGGAATGATAAGGAACTGCCTGCCGATATTGAACAGGAATGGCATGCCATCATTGACAAGTTTATCCATTTGGAATGCAACTACAATGAAAAGGGAGAAGTTGAACCGTATATCCTGTACTTTAATGAAGAGGCAAGGAAACGGCTATATGAATGGCAGCATCGTTTCTCAGAATTATGCGACCGTGAAGAGAATGATACGATTGTCAGCATTTATTGTAAGTTGGAAATCTACATCATCCGTTTCTGTCTGATTATTCAACTGGCACGGTGGACTTGTGGTGAATGCGATAAAACCTATATAGACTTGCTGACTGTGGAACGTGCCATACGGCTGACAGAGTATTTCAAAGAATCTGCTTTGAGTGTACAACGCATCATCAGCGAAGTGGCATTGAATAACCAGCAACAAACCATTGTCGGCCAGCTTCCTTGTACGTTCACCACGGCACAGGCGATACATATTGCAGAACAGAATGGCATGAAGGAACGTACTCTGCAACGGTTCCTGAACGACAACATAGGCATCCTATTCCGCAAAGAGAAACATGGAGAATACTCAAAGATTAACCCGTGACGTTTTTGTCGCTTTTGACACTTTCAACCTTGAAAACGACAATAGTGACAATAACGACACACATAAAAGAACTGAAACAATGACAACACATAGATTTATATTAGAACCTTACAAAGGCATTGCAACACGACATACGTGTCCGGCTTGCCAGCGCAAGAGATGTTTCTCACGATATGTCGATACGGAGAAACGAATCTCTTTTCCTGACCACGTTGGACGGTGCGACCATGAACAGAAGTGTGGCTACCATTTTACGCCACGGAATTATTTTGAAGAAACGCCTGATGCGAAACAGCAGTTGTTTGAAAAAAATTCTTTATCAGTCCGACCGTATGAGATAAAGACAGTTCCGACTTCTTTCATTGACGAAGGAATAGTCAAGCGGTCTTTGAAATGTTATGAAACTAACAAGCTGTATCAGTTTCTGGCCTCCCTATTTGGAGAAGCATCAGCCTTGAGCCTTATGAAAAAATATCGTGTCGGTTCTTCCAAACATTGGGAGGGAGCGACCGTATTTTGGCAGATTGACCGTAACAATCGAGTTCGTACAGGGAAGATAATGCTTTACAATTCGGATACAGGGAAGAGAATAAAAGAACCATACAACCACATCACTTGGGTACACACACTGCTCCATAAATTCGGTTTTAACATGAAGCAATGTTTCTTCGGCGAGCACCTGTTGGCAGCAGAAAAGACTTGTCCGGTCCCACTGGTCGAGAGTGAGAAAACGGCTCTTATCGCCTCTTACTACCTGCCGCAATATCTATGGCTTGCCTCAGGTGGAAAGAACGGATGCTTCAATGAAAGCAGTCTTTCGGCATTGGCGAAAAGAAGCGTCGTTCTTTTCCCTGACTTGGGAGCGACTGCCTATTGGCAAAGCAAAATAGGGATGATGCGCAACAATGGAATTGAGGTACAACTTTTCGACTATCTCGAAATCAACGCTCCCGAAAGCGAACGGAAAGAGGGGTATGACATCGCCGATTACTTGCTCCAAATCCAGCCGGACGAGGCCATTCTCCAAGCGATGAGCAGGAAGAATCCGCACCTGAAAACATTGATTGAAACGTTTGGTTTGGAGTTGGTAAACGTACAACGGGACTGCTCCTGAACGTGGTTTCGGGCATACCGAAAGTGAGGTTTTCAATACTGACCGCAAGGGCTGAAAACCGGAACTTTTTAGGGTAAGCAAGTTTATGTCGGTGTATTACATTTCCCGACAATTTGCCCACCCAAAGTCCGGTGGGACAGCTCCCGATGGTCACAACTTTAACAACTAAAAAACAATGACAGATGAACAAGAAAAATACGATTACATTGCGACTGACCGATGATCAGTTGGCATAGTTGGGAGCTTTAAGCAGACGCAGCAAACGAAGTAAAAGCGAGGTTATCCGTTCACTCATCGAACAGGGGTCGGTACGAGAACGAATTACCCGTGAACACCTGCACATCATCCGGCAGTTGATTGGTGAAAGCACTAACCTGAACCAATTGGCTAAACAGGCAAATACCTACGGATTCTTCGCCGTAGCTGACCGATGCCAAGAGATTGGGAACCATATTTCACAACTCATCAAACAACTGAAAGATGATAGGTAAACTGACAAAAGGGACTTCCTTCGGCGGATGCGTGCGGTATGTGTTGAAAGAAGAAAAAGCAAGACTTCTGGAAGCCATAGGAGTGGAAGGTTCACCGGAACAGATGGCAGAGCAGTTTGAGTTACAATCCTTGCTGAATGACAAGGTAAAAAACATTGTCGGACACACTTCACTCAGTTTCTCTCCGGAAGACAGTCTGCATCTAAGAAACGATGATGTGCTCATGCTGAAAATCGCTCATGAGTACATGGAACGGATGGGTATCCGAAACACGCAATATATCATAGCCCGTTATACCGACCGCAGGCATGCGCATTGCCACATCGTGTTTAACCGGGTGGACAATGACGGCAAAACCATCAGTGACAAGAACGACCGCTATCGCAACGAAAAGGTCTGTAAGATGCTGACAGCAAAATACCGCCTACACTTTGCCCAAGGCAAAGACCATGTGAACGAAGAACGGTTACGTCCGTACGACAGAGCAAAGCACCGTATCTACAAGGCTTTGAAAGCGGAAGTGCTGAAAGCCCAAAGCTGGAACGAACTGAAAGATGCGCTTGCCGAATATGGCATCGGCATGAAGTTCAAGGTCAGCCGCACCACACGGGACATTCAAGGAGTGAAATTCGGATATGGCAAGTACACCTTTTCCGGCTCAAAAATCAGTCGGGAATTTAGTTATCTGGCCATTGACCGCCAACTGGAAAGGAACGCTTATACTCCATCCTGTTCATATCTGGAAACGGTCAGGGATAATGCCATACTACCGCCTTCCCCACAAGAACGGGCATCCGATTTTGAAGAATCACATTCTTCAGGATTAGGATTGTTCATGCCGACCCTTTCATCCAACACCTCCGATGAGGCTGCATTTGAAGCGGAACTAAAACGGAAAAAGAAAGCCAAGCGTAAGCGGGGCTTCCGATTATAACAAACCATATTATTCACACTTTAAATTTCAACATTATGATCAACAAAAATTTTGTAAAGGACATTGAACTCTACATCTGTGAGAAGTTCGGGTATCGTAACAGCGTGTATGTGAATCCGACCTGTAACGGTTGCTGCTTTGACATTCGTGAAAAGGACGTGAAGCTGTATTTTCGCCTGTGGGAATATAGCAATGGTGTCAATGGCTTTCCTGACCGTTGCATTATCTTGGTGAACTACGTCTTTGAGAAGAACCATCATGAGAATCTATTGGATTTGGTGAAGTTCTTCAAAGAGTATGCCCCACTTTACGGTTTCCACTATCTTGGCATCGAGAATGACATGAAAGGCAACCACCGTCTGTTAGGGTTGAAGCCAACCACAAACTATCGGTTCGATTACGACTGCTATGCCGCGCCATTGGCAACAATCAACGTCTGACAGGACGGCTTTTGAATGATTTTGAGCGAAGAGGGAGAGTTTTCTTCCTCTTTTCTCTTTTTATAGCACTTTATTTTATATCTTTGTAAACAAAACAAAGGGAAACAGGTATGGACAAACCCATGAACCGGATAAAAGAAGTGCTTGAAGAACGTGGCATCAAGCAGACATGGCTGGCAGAAAAGCTCGGCAAGAGCTTCTGCATAGTCAACTCATACGTTTGCAACAGACGGCAACCCAGTCTGGAAGTGCTGTTCCAGATAGCGGAGATTCTGAATGTGGATGTAAAGGATTTGATAAATGATAAAACAAAATAAAGATATGGCTAAGACAAATACAGCAGATATTGGCTTTGAAAAAGAAATATGGAAAGCAGCAGATTTGCTAAGAGGGAATCTGGATGCATCGGAATATAAATCAGTCGTATTAGGATTGATTTTTCTCAAATACATCTCCGACCGTTTCGAGGCAAAATACAATGCATTGGTTGCTGAGGGTGACGGCTTCGAAGAGGACAAGGACGAATATACATCGGAAAACATCTTTTTTGTCCCCCAAGAAGCCCGCTGGTCTGTTGTGGCGGAAGCTGCTCATACACCAGAAGTGGGTACGGTAGTTGACAACGCCATGCGCTTGATTGAGAAAGAGAATGTACGATTGAAAGGTATTCTTCCCAAGAACTTTGCCCGTCCGGAACTTGATAAACGACGTTTGGGCGATGTCGTGGATTTGTTCACCAATATTCAAATGAAAGAACATGGCGATACCAAAGACATATTGGGACGAACCTACGAATACTGTCTTTCCAAATTTGCCGAGGCGGAAGGAAAACTGGCTGGCGAGTTTTATACACCAGCTTGCATTGTCCGTACATTGGTCGAAGTGCTTCAGCCATACAGTGGTCGTGTCTATGATCCTTGTTGCGGTTCTGGAGGAATGTTTGTACAGTCTGCCAAATTCATTGAAAGGCATCAAGGTAACATCAACAACATTTCCGTGTTCGGGCAAGACAGTAACCCGACCACATGGAAAATGGCTCAAATGAATCTTGCTATTCGTGGCATAGAAGCTGATTTGGGGAAATTTGCCGCAGATACGTTCTTCAATGATTTGCACCCGACATTGAAAGCGGATTTTATCCTTGCCAATCCTCCCTTCAATCTCAGCGACTGGGGAGTGGATAAATTACAGGATGATGTACGCTGGAAGTATGGGATTCCACCCGCAGGGAATGCCAACTTTGCTTGGCTTCAACACATGATCCATCACTTGTCACCCCGTGGACGAATCGGCATGGTGCTTGCTAATGGTTCACTCTCTTCACGGACGGGAGGTGAAGGCACAATCCGTGAAAATATTATTAAGGCAGATTTGGTGGAAGGAATTGTGGCTATGCCCTCTCAGTTGTTCTACACTACAGGTATCCCTGTATCCTTGTGGTTCTTGAATAGGGCAAAGAAACAAACGGGGAAAACCCTGTTTGTCGATGCTCGCAATATGGGAACAATGGTTACACGGAAACTTCGGGAACTGCCAGAGGACGATATAATGAAAATAGCCAAGACATTCGAAGATTTCGAAGCTGGAGCACTGGAAAACGAAAAAGGATATTGTGCCGTAGCCACACTTGAAGATGTGGCAAAACAGGACTATATACTTACTCCGGGACGTTATGTGGGAATTGCAGAAATAGAGGATGACGGCGAACCGTTTCAAGAAAAAATGGAACGGCTTACTTCAGAACTTTCCGATATGTTTGTCCAGTCACATCAACTGGAAGATGAAATCAGAAAACAATTGAAAAGCATTGGATTCATTATAAAATAAATTGAATGAGCCACATTCTTCAATTAGGAGATACAATCATCAAATAAGCGAAGAATATGAAAGAAAAACTAATTCAAGAAATCAGCAATGCAATGACAGAGATTTTAAGTGTAGAACAGATAGCCCAACTGAATGGTGTGCTACTGCAAGTGGTCAGCAAATATACCATTACGAAAGACGAAGAAAAGGCACAACATGAAGAAACTGCCACCAATGACCGTCTGCTTGAAATCTTTCTGTCTGCCAAACAAGTGGAAGGATGCACTACACCTACCATTAAGTATTATGGTTCTACCATCCGGCAACTCTTCAAAACCATGCCAAAGAAAGTCATCAATTATACCACTGAGGATATTCGGGCTTACTTAGCGGTTTTCCAACGTAAGCATAAGTCCAGTAAGGTGACCATTGACAACATACGCCGCATATTCTCTTCTTTCTTCGGATGGCTTGAGGAAGAGGATTACATTATCAAAAGCCCGGTTCGCAGAATCCATAAGGTCAAGACTGGCACACAGGTGAAAGAAGTGCTGACAGATGAGAATCTTGAACATTTGCGGGATAACTGCAGACAGATTCGTGATTTGGCAATTATCGACTTGTTGGCTTCTACGGGGATGCGTGTGGGCGAACTGGTAAAACTAAACCGGGAGGATATCAATTTTAATGAACGTGAATGTATCGTATTTGGCAAGGGAAACAAAGAAAGGATTGTTTATTTCAATGCCCGTGCCAAAATTCATCTCCAGCAATATCTTGCTACACGTAAAGATCGCAACAAGGCTCTCTTTGTTTCATTGGCTAAACCACATAACCGCCTTGAAATATCGGGAGTGGAAACCCGTTTGCGGAAAATCGGGCGAGAGGCAAAGATTGTCCGTGTGTATCCTCATAAATTCAGAAGAACTCTTGCAACAATGGCAATCGACAAGGGAATGCCCGTTGAACAGGTACAACGCTTGCTTGGGCATGTCAAGATTGACACGACCATGCATTATGCTATGGTCAATCAAACAAATGTGAAACTTTCTCACCGCAAATTCATCAGTTGAAATGAGAACAGGATATTATACATATAAACCTCATAACCTTTCTGTACGAAAAAATAAACGCAGAAATGGCAATTTAGAGCAGCAGGCGCAGGCGTTGTTCAAGGCCTGGTTCGTGGATTTCGAGCCGTTCAAGAATGGGAAATTCGTGGATTCAGAACTTGGGAAGATACCGGAAGGATGGAAAGTTGGACAACTCGATGAACTCGTAGAAATTAAATATGGGAAAGATCATAAAAAATTGCTTCCAGGCAATATTCCTGTGTATGGTTCGGGTGGAATAATGCGTCATGTGAATATGCCGATTTATGAAAAAGAATCTGTTCTGATTCCAAGAAAAGGAAGTCTAAACAATGTTCTCTATGTTAATCATCCGTTTTGGACTGTTGATACCATGTTTTATACACGAATGAAAATAAATGGAATAGCAAAATTCATATATCTGTTTATTAGCCCAATAGATTTACTTTCAATGAATAATGGTTCTGCTGTTCCAAGTATGACTACTGAAATTTTAAGTAAAATACGATTAGTCATACCATCTAAAAATATTTTCGATAACTTTGAGTCTCTTGTAGCACCTTCTTTTGATAAAATTGGTTCTTGTAACAAAGAAATTTGTAAGTTATCAAATTTACGCGATACCCTCTTACCCAAACTTTTGTCTGGTGAGCTTAGTATTAACACTATAACCGAATGAAACAGAATGAGTGATTTTGACAAATATATAAGGCAGGGGGAACCTAATAGTAAAGAAAAGGCTCAAGCGTGGCAAACCGCAATCGGTCTGCAAGACGTTGACGGCCTTAAACCATCGGAGTATCTGTTGCAGACGGCAGGCAGACACATCGAAGGTGACATTACCATTGACGAAGTAAAGCACTTGATTGACAGTTATTATCAGTCAAAAGCGAATAGAAAGGACGTAGAGAATGAACGAACCGAAGAGGCCGATAAAGTATCTGCAAGAATTACCGAGATACTGTCCGAGAAATCCTTTTCGTTCACGCCAGATTATCTGATACTCATCCATAGGCGGTTATTTGAAGGCTTGTACAAATTTGCAGGAAGATTGCGCGATTATGACATAACTAAAAAAGAATGGGTACTTGACGGAGATACTGTTTTGTACTCCAACCACGAGTTAATCCGTCAAACGCTCGAATACGATTTCGGACAAGAAAAGAGTGTAGATTATCCGTCACTTGATGCCAACCAAGCATTGAGGCATATATGTAAGTTTGTTTCGGATATTTGGCAAATCCATCCTTTCGGAGAAGGGAACACACGTACCACAGCCGTGTTCACCATGAAATACCTTCATACATTTGGATTCACATTTGACAACAGCGTGTTTCAAGAACACTCATGGTATTTTAGGAATGCATTGGTTAGAGCCAATTACAACAACTACGCAAAAGGAATCTCCGCCACAACATCATTCTTGGAACTGTTTTTCAGAAACTTGTTGTTTGGCGAGAAAAACGAATTGCATAACCGGACACTGCATATCGCAACCCTTCAAAGTGCCAACACCAATGATTCAAAGAGCCAAAATGACACTTTGAATTGCACTTTGGATGAAATTGCCCTGCTGAAATTCCTCAAAGACAATCCCCAAGCTACTCAAACTGAGATTGCCGTACGTATCGGCAAATCTCTCCGAACAGTCAAGCGAATAACCCCTTCTTTGATAGAGCGTGGCTTGCTGGAACGGGAAAACGGAAAAAGAAACGGGAAATGGGTCGTTAAAAATATAAATTTGAACCGCTAAATTCTCATTTATGGAAGATTCGGGAAAACAGCATAAGAAATCCATACGCTTCTTTAATGACCGTGAAGTTAGGGCTATATGGGATGACGAAAACAACTGTTGGTGGTTTTCAGCCACTGATATAATACGTGCCATCAACAACGAACCGGACTATACGAAAGCGGGAAACTATTGGCGATGGTTCAAACGGAAGTTGAAACAGGAAGGCATCCAACTCGTGAGTGACACTCACGAGTTCAAATTCGAAGCTCCCGACGGCAAATTGCGTAAGGCTGATGTGCTTAACAGTGAAGAGGTTGCTCTGTTAGCCAAACATTATCCCAATAACAGGGCAAACGAATTTCTTGATTGGTTCACATATAGCGACAATACTTTAGACGGACAGAGCCGTAAGAAAGCATATCAACTGTATGAAAGCGGTTTATTGCAACGCCTTGAACCGGGCAGTCTGAAATGTTTGCAACAGATTCACGCATATATCTTTGGTGGACTGTATGATTTCGCAGGACAAATACGCACCAAGAACGTTTCAAAAGGCGGATTTACTTTCGCGAACTGTATGCATTTCCCTGAAACGTTGCAAATCATTGAGCGAATGCCGGAAACAACCTTTGATGAGATTTTGGACAAATATGTTGAAATGAATGTTGCCCACCCTTTTATGGAAGGGAACGGTCGCACAACCCGAATCTGGCTTGATTTGATACTTAAACGGTCACTCAAGCGATGTGTGGATTGGAGCCAAATAGACAAAAACGAATATCTGACAGCCATGCGCGAAAGTGTGACAGACAGCACCCACATCAAAACTTTGGTAAAATCTGCACTGACCACTAAAATAGATGACCGTGAGATGTTTATGAAAGGCATCGACTATTCTTATTATTACGAACAAAATGATTGATAATTATGGGAAAATACGATAAAATCGAAATACAGCATATTTGCTTAAATATATGTAGTGGAGGTACTCCTAAAAGTACTGTTACAGAATATTATGGTGGGAATATTCCTTGGCTTAATACCAAAGAAATAAATTTTTGTCGCATTTATGAAACAGAAAGAACAATAACAGATGAAGGACTTAATAATTCATCAGCTAAATGGGTTCCTGCAAATACTGTAATTGTTGCAATGTATGGGGCAACAGCAGGGAAAACAGCCATTGCAAAGATTCCACTAACAACCAATCAAGCGTGTTGCAATCTAAACATAGATTCTGCCAAAGCTGATTATAGGTTTGTTTATTATGCTTTATATAATGATTATGCCTACCTTGCATCACTTGCAAATGGTGGAGCACAACAAAATCTAAATGCACAGCAGATAAAAGAATTTGAAATACCTTTTCCTCCTCTTAAAGAACAAAAGCGTATTGCTGATATTCTTTCGTCCCTTGATGACAAAATCGAGCTGAACCGCCGGATAAATGGCAATTTAAGCATAGCCGCATAAAAAACATCTATATGAAATGGATTCGTGAACATATTAGTAAAATGCCCAGTTTCAATTACTTGAATGCTCATCTTTCGATCATTGAGAATACGATTGAAACCAATCCAGACTTATGCATTGAAGTCTGCAAAAGCATGATAGAAAGTCTTTGCAAGACAATTCTTACTAATCAAGCTGTCGCATACAATACTGATTGGCAGTTTCAAACTTTGGTGAAACTGACATTGGAAAATATGTTCACAGACGAATTACACAAAACGGACAAAATAGAATTGATTAGACGGATTGCATCTGTTGTCCAAAAGCTCAGTGAAATGAGAAATAGTTCAGGTTTTGCTTCACATGGGCAAGATAAACAACATACCCCCTTTGACAAGACTATAGCGTTATTAGCATACAAAACGACAGATGTAATAGGAGGTTTTATTCTGCACGTTTATACCAATTCCAACAGACCCAATTCACGCATCCATTACGAAGATTGCCAGCCATTCAACGAATTGTTTGATGAAGAAAATCCTTTGGAGTTAGGCGGTGTGATTCTCTCTGCTTCTGAAGCCCTATATAAGCAAGATTACGAAGCGTATAAAGAAGTTTACTATTCTTACTTAAGCAACTTAAAAAATTAGCGATATGTCATTCACAGAAGGAAGTTATGAAAACGCATTGATTACCCTGTACGAAAACATGGGGTATCAGCATCTATATGGTCCGGACATAGAACGCGATTATTATGTGCCGTTCTACGAAGAACAGGTGTTGGGTAGTTTGACCACAATAAATCCAAGTAAGCCACAAACTGCCATCCACGAGGCTATTGCCAAGCTGAAAGACATAGATACCGGAAGCCTGACTCAAAAGAACGAGCTTTTCATGGACTATCTTCAGCATGGCATAGAAGTTTCTTACTTTGACGGCAAAGAGCAACGCAACGAAATAGTTTATTTGATTGACTATGAACACATCAATCGAAACGATTTTCAGATAGCCAACCAGTGGACATTTGTAGAGAATTCTGAAAAGCGAGCCGATATGATTGTTTTCATCAATGGGTTGCCGCTTGTTGTCATTGAACTCAAATCACCCTCACGAGAAGAAACAGATGCATCAGAGGCATATCTTCAACTACGGAACTATATGAAGGAGATTCCATCCTTATTTATATACAACGTATTCTGCGTGATGAGTGATATGGCTTGTTCCAAAGCCGGAACAATCACCAGCAAGGAAGACCGATATATGGAATGGAAAACCAAAGACGGTGATTATGAGAGCACAGATTTTGCCGATTATGATACCTTTTTTGAAGGAATATTTTCCAAAGAACGCTTGATAGACATTATCAAGAACTTTGTCTGTTTTTCAAAAGATGAATCTGGAGCAGCCAAGATTTTAGCTGCCTATCATCAATACTTTGCCGTAAAGAAAGCTGTAGAACGCACAAAGAAAGCTATTGGAAATGATGGAAAAATCGGTGTGTTCTGGCATACGCAAGGCAGTGGGAAATCACTGTCAATGGTATTCTATGCCCACTTGCTGCAAGAAGAACTTTCACAGCCGACCATTGTTGTGATTACTGACCGTAATGACTTGGACGACCAACTCTACACTCAATTCTCCAAATGCCAAGACTTCTTACGTCAAGTTCCCATACAGGCAAAAAGCCGGGAAGATTTGAAATCCCTACTGTCCGGACGGGAAGCAAACGGCATAATCTTCACTACCATGCAGAAGTTTGAGGAATCGGATGAGCCTCTTTCTTTGCGGAAAAATATCGTAGTCATGACTGATGAAGCCCACCGTGGACAATACGGCTTTGAAGAGAAAATCAGAATGACTAAAAATGAAAAGGGAGAAGACATAGCCAAACGAATCATAGGCACTGCAAGAATCATCCATGATTGCTTGCCCAATGCCTCTTATATCGGTTTTACGGGAACACCAATCTCCACCAAAGACCGTGATACCGTAGAAGTATTCGGTAATTACATTGATGTTTACGACATGACACAAGCTGTGGCTGATGGAGCTACCTGCCCAGTATATTATGAATCGCGCGTAGTCAACCTGAATCTGGATGAAGCCACCCTCAAAGCCATTGATGACGAGTATGAACTTCTCGCCGAGGAAGGTGCGACAGAAGAACAGATAGAAAAGAGCAAAAAAGAAATGTCGCATTTGGAGGAAATCTTGGGTGCTCCAGCCACAATAGATTCCCTTTGCCGGGATATTCTGAAACATTATGAGGAAAACCGCCAACATGAACTGACCGGGAAAGCCATGATTGTGGCATATTCACGTACCATTGCCATGAGTATATATCACAAGATATTGGAACTCCGTCCCGATTGGGGAGAAAAGGTAAAGGTGGTAATGACTGGAAGCAACAAAGACCCAGAGGAATGGCACGACATCATTGGCAACAAACAGTACAAGAAAGAGCTTGCCAAACGCTTCAAGGACGATAACGACCCGATGAAGATAGCCATTGTTGTGGATATGTGGTTGACAGGTTTCGATGTTCCTTCTTTAGCAACCATGTATGTGTATAAACCCATGAGCGGACATAATCTGATGCAAGCCATTGCCCGTGTAAACCGCGTATTTAACGGAAAAGCCGGCGGATTAGTGGTTGATTATATAGGAATAGCAAAGGCTTTGAAAGAAGCTATGCACGATTATACCCGACGTGACCGTAAGAATTTCGGGAATCCAGATATTAAAGAAACGGCTTTGCTTAAATTTAAAGAGAAACTGGAAATATGCCGCGACTTGTTTCATGGCTATGATTACAGTCTATTCCAAACCGCATCAGATGCCGAGTGTGCCCAGATTATCAAAGGTGGCGTAAACTTTATTATGTCGCCCGATAAACAAGAGAAGCAACAAACATTCCTAAAGGAAGCTATGTTATTGCATAATTCCATCACTTTGTGTCGCAGTCTGCTAAATGAACAACAACGCTACGAAGCGGCTTTCTTTGAAACTGTCCGTACCCTGCTCTCCCGAATGACAGGAAAAGGGAAAGTTTCCAAGAAAGAAATAAATGCAAGAATTGGTGAGTTGCTGAAACAAAGTGTAAAAAGTGATGGAGTTATCAATCTGTTCTCAGATGTCAAAGCAGAATTTTCTTTGTTTGACTCTGCTTTCTTAGAAGAAGTGTCGAAGATGAAGGAAAAGAACATTGCGGTTGAACTTCTGAAACGACTGCTGGCTGAACGCGTATCATTGTATCAAAAAACTAACATTGTGCAGGCTGAAAAATTTTCTGACCTGTTGAACCGTTCTTTGTCCTCCTATCTGAAAGGGCTGCTTACCAACGAAGAAGTGATACAGGAACTTTTGAATTTGGCAAAAGAAATTTCGTCTTCCGAATCAGCTGGGAATGACTTAGGTCTTACACGAGAAGAAAAATCATTCTATGATGCCTTGACGAAGCCGCAAGCTGTGCAAGATGTATATACCAACGAACAATTGGTAGCCATGACCAAAGAACTTACAGAAGCTCTTCGGAAGAATCGCACAATCGACTGGCAAAAAAAGGAATCGGCACGGGCTGGTATGCGAAAGATGATAAAACGACTACTAAAAAAATACCATTATCCACCCGAAGAAGCTGCCAACGCATTGGAAACGGTTATCCGTCAATGCGAGCAATGGACGGACAATGAAGATACTTCAAGCGAACCGAAATTGTATAGTTTGCAGGAAAGTTCTTACTCAATGGCAGCGGAATCCAAAACTAAATACGGGAATGTAGAAAATAAAACCAAATAATAAAATTTTAGAGATTAGCAAAAATGGCAACAACAATAAGCGTCAATAAACAAAGTGTATCAGAACTCCTGAAAACGGGAAGAACTAAACCTTTCATTATTCCTGAATATCAAAGACCATATGCATGGACTTCTGAACAAGTTGAAACTTTATTTGAAGATATTTGGGAATTTGCCACTACCATTGGTGGATTAGACCGAAATGGATCATACTTCTTAGGAAGCATTGTTTCATTTGAAAATGAAAATGGCGAGCAAGAAATCATAGATGGACAACAACGCATCACATCATTATTTCTGCTTTTACGCGCCATTTATACAAAACTTATCAAAGGAGATGATGCACAAACTGACGCAGCTCAAAACTTCATCCGCCAAATAGAACCTGCTATCTGGCGAACAGATAATCGTACAGGAAAAGTTGATTATAACAATATTCTACTAACCTCAAGAGTAGTGGACAATGCGGGCAATGAAATATTACGAAACATTCTAAAAGATGGCATAGCCAATACGAACACCAACGATAACTACTCTAAGAATTATCTGCTATTCCAAAAGCTATATGACGAACATTGTACAAAATCACCTTTAAAGGTGTATGACTTTATCTATGCCCTTCTGAATCAAGCTATCTTACTCCCCATTTGTGCAGACAGCCAAGACACAGCTTTGACTATTTTCTCTACATTAAACAACAGAGGACTTCCTCTTTCGGATGCAGATATATTCAAAGCTAAAATTTACAATAATCTGAAAGATGATGAAAAAGAAGAATTCATCAGCCAATGGAAAGCATTGGAAAAAGAGGCAACGGAAGCACAAGAAAGCATTCAACAATTGTTTTATTACTACATGTTTTATCTGAGAGCCAAAGAAAATGATGTTAGCTCTACGACACCGGGCGTAAGAAAGTATTATTCAGCCAATAAGTCCGAAAGGCTCTTTGAATCAGATTTAATGGATGGATTAAAAACAGTACTAAACTTATGGAAAGTCATAAATACAAATCAAGATATACCAGAAGAAGATTGGGACAATGATGCAAAAATAAGAAAGGCCTTGGATACTTTAACTTCCTATCCTAATGAGTATTGGAAGTATCCTGTCATTATTTATTATCTATCGCATAGGAACAGAGAAAAGTTCAATACAGAATTTCTTCTATTCCTCAACAAATTGATAGAAGAGCTGATGACTCGATTTTTACTGTTTCCTACCATTAACGCTGTCAAAGGCGACATCATGAAACTAGATGCAAAGATTATTAATGACCCACATCCCGGTTTCGACTTTCGTGAAATAGACAAATCTCTTTTGGAAAGCCGAATACGCATTCCGCATAGAAACATTGTACGTATGATCCTGAAATGTTACGCTTACAATCATCAAGAACAATTATTACCTGATAATTGGCAAATTGAGCATATTCTTCCGCAAAAATGGCAAGCATCCTTTTTCCCTGATGTGGATGCAAAGGAAGTCTATGAAATGATCGAGCACATTGGGAACAAAACTCCATTTGAACGGAAATTGAATATAATTGCCAGCAATGGCTATTTCAAGAAAAAACAACAGGAGTATCAAAAATCGAAAATAGAAGTTACTAAAATATTAGTAACAAGTATAAACGATGACTGGACTTTGGGAAACATTGAACATCGAGACAAAATTGTTGCTACAGAAATAATGCAACTTTTACAGGATTGGGAATCTAATTACCAGAAAAATAGGAATAACGCCGCAACACCATCTGAAGAAGATTTGGCTATGATTGAAAAATTCAAGCAAAAAGGCTGGATTTGAAAAGTTGCAAAATAGTGAATGACTCCAAAGGCAACATCCTTCTCTATCAGGCCAGGGACGGACAAACAAAAATAGAAGTCACGCCTTTCAAAGATAGAATTTTACAGTATCAACAAAACTAAAATGATACTGTAAACGACAAAAGTGATACTGTAAATGATACTGAAACATCCCAATGCCATAATCCGCTTCTGATAAAAAGGTATTAGAAATTTATATAAAAAGAATAATAATGACAAAGAAAATACTTTTCCTTCATGGATTCTTTGCTTCAGGCAGCTGCACACCTGCCCAAGCATTGAAACAAACATTTGCGGGCAAGGCTGAAGTCCTCACCCCCGACCTGCCTTTGCATCCGAAAGAAGCATTGGAGTTTATTGAAAGCATTTGCCAACAAGAAAAGCCTTGCGTGTTAGTGGCAACAGCAACGGCGCATTCTTGCACCAGATAGCGGCATCCCGACTCGGTTTGCCTGCCCTCCTGGGGAATCCTTATCTGGAAATGACCCGCTTTCTTTCCGAGCGCATCGGAGAGCACGAATACAAATCGCCACGGGCAGACGGGCTTCAACATTTCATAATCGACCAATCCCTCATCGAGGAGTTTGCCGACATACAAGCCCACCAATGGGATGCCTACCGCCCGGAACTGGATGACCGTATCTGGGGATTGTTCGGAGAAAATGACCATCTGGCACATTTTGAACCATTGTTCCGCCAATACTATACGCACGTCTATCACTTTCCTGGTACCCATACGCCTACGGCAAAGGAAGTACGGGAATATTACGCGCCACTGGCAGAGGAGCTTATACATTGCAATCAATCCATAAAATAAGACGAATATGTCAAAAGCAAAACTAAAAAGACGTTTACAATCACTCCCTAAAGAACGAGTCATCGAAATAATACTCGAATTGTATGACGCACGAAAAGAAGCCAAAGATTATCTGGAGTTCTATCTGGCTCCTGACAGCAATGCCGAATTGGAGAAATGCAAGGAAACTATCCGGCAAGAGTTCTTCCCTACCCGTGGCTTCTCCGAAAAGCCTTCATTCGCCAAATGTAGGAAAGTCATCTCTGATTTTCAAAAGCTGAAACCCGAACCTACCTGTATCGCAGACCTGATGTTATTTTATATCGAACAAGGATGCGAATATACCGTAACATTCGGCGATATGTGGGAGCAATACTACATTACTTTGGAAAACAACTTCGACAAAGCCATGAAATTTATTTTCATGAATGGTTTGTTAGCCCAATATTATGAGCGAATAGAAAAATTACTCGATAACGCAAACAATTGCGGATGGGGATTTTATGACACGCTTTTGGAAATTTATCACCAATATAGATAACAAAACTAAAGAAAGCCATTCCCTGCTTAAATACACAAAGAATGGCTTTCCTGTTTCTACTCCATTGATTCTCGAATAATGCGCAAAGTTTCCCTCTTATATTCCCTACGGTTATACTCTTCGCCACTGCACATCCAGCAGCTGCACGGAGTGCCTGTGGTTTGATAAACTTTTGCCCATTTTTCTTTGGCCAATTCAAACCAATGCGGATGATTGTCTATACTTCCATCCTCATGGATAACAGGAGTTCCGTAAGCTGCATAAAGAATCATGCGAGCCTTAAACACACGCGACATCTGTTGACGTCTCCAAAGTTTGTTTCTTTTGTCCATCGTCTCTTTGTATTAAAGTTAGGATGAACAATGACTTTACTTTTGTGGAACTTAATCTATCCATAATAATTCCTTTTATTATATATCCATTACTTAAGAACTAACCTTCTTAAAACAACTTCCTCACATCCATCGAAAGGAAATCTTCTGCTGAGATGCCACCATCACCCACAATAAAAGCTGATTGTGGACGGAACAGCTTGCGGAATTTATCCAACCCGTCCGTCCGCTTCTCCGCATTGCTTTTCACCTCTATGGCAACTACCGAACCTTTCTTACGAAGGACGAAATCGACTTCTGCATCCCGCTCCCGCCAATAGAACACTTCAAAGCGATGCACGAAGGCCTGACTTACCAGATAGGCACCGATACTAGACTCAAAGATGCGCCCCCATGCCTTGCGGTTGAGTATGGCCTGTTCAAAGTTCAACGGGCTGTACACCATCTTCAACGCATTGTTATATACCTGCAACTTAGGGATACTGGCACGTCGCCTTGCCATATCCACGCTGAATTTCTGGAGTCCGCAAAGCAATCCGCTTTCGTCCAACAGATTGATATAGCCTGCCAATGTTACTGTGTTCCCTGCATCTTGAAGCGAGCCTAACATCTTGTTCAACGAAAGTAATTCGCCCGAATAGGCTGCTCCCAACTCAAAGGTCTGTCGGAGTAAGGCTGGTTTACTTATCGGCGTATCCATCAGAATGTCTTTGTTAATGGTCGCCTCAATGATAGCCGACTGGATGTATTGGCTAAAACGGTCTTCATCGCCAATCAAAGTAGCCGCGCCGGGATAACCTCCGTAAAATATATATTGGTCAAGCGAGAAACCGAAGCATTCCTTCATTTCCTGATAGCTCCAATGGCTCATGCGTATTTCCTCAAACCGTCCAGCAAGAGATTCAGACAAACCTTTTTCCAATAACACACGACTGCTCCCTAAAAGCAAAACTTTAATATCGCGGTCATGAAACGTATCATCGTCCCACTCCTTTTTCACTACCTCACTCCAGTTGGCAATCTTCTGTATCTCATCAATTACAAGAATAACGCTTCCCCAGCCTTTGCTCTCCTTCAAGCTTCGCACAGCCGCCCAACAATCAGAAATCCAAGCACTGTTAGTAGCCGGAACATTGTCGGCAGAAAAGAACTGGTAAGGCATATCCAAATCTTTCAGCACTTGTTTGACCACCGTTGATTTCCCTATCTGGCGGGCACCCATAACGACTTGAATGAACCTGCGAGGTTCTTTCAAGCGTTCTGTAATCAACTGATATTCTGCTCGTTTATACATACTATTACATTTTACTCAATGCGATGAAAACTTTTACTCACAGCAAAAGTAACAAATTTATTTGAGTAATAATCATAGATTTACAAGAAAAACATTATCTTTGTGGAAGTAATCAAGCGTTCTGTAACATATACGGTGAAATCCTTTGTCTATCAATGTTTTGTACATGGCAGAGGATATTTCACAAAAAGACTGAAAAAAGGCGGTACAAGACCATGAGCGAAAGCCATTGAATGTAAGCGTCTTACATTTTCTTTTCGACTTTCTTTAATTGTCAGAATACAACTTGTACCTTTTAAAATGAATAGCCGCTGACATTCAATAATGTATGCCTGATGCGTCGGTAAGTAAAGTACTCTAAACAATTCACGTTGATTTTATCGTTAGAGTCTCTTTAAAAACAATGATTTACGGCATACAGAAAAAGTACAGTAAAGGTGATGTGCTCTTGGGGTGAAGATTTATCAGTTTTGGTATGTTTGCATTTATTACTAAGTGGATAAATGCACTGTCACTGTTTATACCTAAGTGCAGCCATAATGTTTTCAGACATTCTATGGGAGCCGATGAATAAATATGATTTACATAGAATTTATACAGCCACGATAAAAAAGATGTGATGATATGTGTCAGTACATCACGATATTGTAAGCTTATAACGTTTGTCTCGGTTGTTTTTGTGTTAAAAGTAATTGTCTTTATTGGGCGGAGAGTAGGGGTGAGGTTGATTTTTTCACTCTGTTGTTATTGTCTGTAAGTATGTTTTTGTAATTTTGTGCCGTATTACGAAATATATAATTAGGATAACTATATGTACGAAACTTATGTTTTCGATTTAGACGGAACGCTGCTGAATACGCTTGATGATTTGGCTGCAAGCTGTAATTATGCCTTGAAATATTGTGGAATGCCCGAACGTACAACTGATGAAGTGAGGCGCTTTGTGGGCAACGGTGTGAAAAAACTTATGGAACGCGCTGTTCCCGGAGGTATGGATAATCCTCGCTTTGATGAGGCTTACAGCGTGTTCCGCAGTCATTATCTGGAGCATGGCCTGGACACAACGCAACCTTATCCGGGAGTCATGCAGATGCTTGAGCGACTGAAACGTAACGGCAGGAAGGTGGCTGTGGTGAGTAACAAGTTTTATGCTGCTACGCAGGAATTGTGCCGTCATTTCTTTAACGGCTATGTAGAGGTGGCGATAGGTGAGCGTGAGGGCATACGTAAGAAACCTGCTCCAGACACTGTGATTGAAGCTCTGAAAGCATTGGGTGTTGACAAAAAGGGCGCAGTTTATATAGGCGACAGTGATGTTGATGTCATGACGGCACGCAATTGTGGAATGCCATGCATCAGTGTGTTGTGGGGATTCCGTGACCGCGAATTTCTGATAGAACACGGAGCTACTACTTTTGTTAGCAGTCCGGAAGAGATAGTATGAATAATGAAGGAGCCGGCTGCAGAAATTTATGCAACCGGCTTCACTTCTTTGTTAAACTATTATTATGTGAGCAATCAGGTTCTACTCGTATCTTATTGCTTCTATCGGGTCGAGCTTTGCGGCTTTCTTTGCCGGATACCATCCGAAGAACACACCTGTAAATGTGCAGACAGCAAAACTCATTATTATGCTCCACGGTTGTATGAATATAGGCCAGTGGGCGAAGGCATTTACGGCATAAGATGCCCCAACGCCTATCAGTACTCCGATTATTCCTCCTGTGACACTCAGCATTATGGCCTCGATGAGGAATTGATTCAGAATATCTATACCACGTGCTCCGACACTCATTCTCAGACCTATCTCGCGTGTACGTTCTGTCACGCTCACATACATTATGTTCATAATTCCGATACCGCCTACAATGAGTGAGATGCCTGCGACACATCCCAAAAGAACTGTAAGCATGTCGGTGGTTGAGTTCATCATGCTCGACAATTCCTCTTGCGATCGTATGTTGAAGTCGTCGTCGTCTCCGGGAGTGGTGTCTGTGGCCTCTTTCAGTTTATGAGTACGGCGCAGTATCTGCGTAATTTCCTCTATGGCTTTGTCTGTCACTCCTTCTGTTATTGCCGAACATGTTATTTCCCCTAAGTAAGTCTGTGCCAGAATACGTTTCATTACGGTGGTATATGGAGCCAGAGCCAAGTCGTCCTGGTCCATTCCCATAGAGTTATAGCCTTTCTTCTTGAGCACGCCAATTACTCGGAATGGTATGGAATTGAAACGTACAACTTTTCCTATGGGATCAGAACCGTCAGGAAACAGATTGTCAACCACGGTCTGACCAAGGATACATACTTTGGCACTTGATTTTATGTCGGCGTCGGTGAATATTTCACCGTCGCTTACTGAGAGCTGGCGAATTTCGAGATAATCCTGATTGACACCGTATATGGTTGATGGAGTGTTGTTGTTTCCATATATCCACTGGCCGCTGCTTGTTACTGTCGGGCTTATGGCTTTTATGTAGTTGCATTCGTCCTTTAGAGTGGTATAGTCTGTTATTTTCAGTGTCTCCATCGATGAGGCGTCCTGTCTGACACCTCCACGCATATCAGCACCTGGATGTATCATAATCATGTTCGAGCCCATTTCGGCGATGTTTGCCTGTATGCTTTTCTTTGAGCCTTGTCCGATGGCAAGCATCGTTATAACCGATGCTACACCGATTATGATGCCAAGAGCAGTCAGAAATGATCGCATCTTGTTGGCTGCAATGGCTTTTAGTGCTATTTTGAACAGATTAGCGTAGTTCATATTTAATTCTTATTGTTGTTTGTGTAATGGAAGCCGGCTTGCATTATTCGTCGCTGTTTGCAGGTAGTGCATCCAGACCTTCCTTCGCAGAGAGAATATTATTGTTTATCTCATCGCTTATTATCACTCCGTCACGCAGCATTATGTTGCGTGAGGAGTAGTTGGCAATGTCTGGGTTGTGTGTGACGAATATTATCGTTCGCCCTTCGGCATGTAGCTTCTGGAACAATACAAGAATCTCGAACGATGTGCGTGTGTCGAGGTTACCGGTAGCCTCGTCGGCAAGTATTACGGCGGGATTGTTGACAAGTGCCCGGGCTATGGCCACACGCTGCATTTGTCCTCCGGACATTTGATTCGATTTGTGGTACATCCGGTTTTCCAGTCCTACAGCCCGCAGTGCCTCCACCGCCCGTTCAAAACGCTCTTTTGCGCTTACCGCAGAATTGTACATAAGCGGCAGCTCCACGTTTTCTATGCTTGTGGTCTTTGGCAGCAGATTGTAGTTCTGGAAGATAAAGCCGATTTTTTTGTTACGTAATGTGGCACGTTGCGATTTCGACATCTTCCGAACCGATATGCCGTCAAGGTAATATTCGCCGCTACTTGGAGTGTCTAGACACCCTAACTGGTTGAGCAGTGTTGATTTTCCTGATCCGGATTTGCCCATTATCGTGACAAACTCACCTTCGTGTATCTTGAACGAAACCCCACGTAAGGCGTGCACTGTCTCGTCGCCTACGATGAAGTTACGTTTCACGTTCTGAAGTTCAATAACGATTTTTTTCTCCATGAGCATTACGTTTTATTTCTTTTTCTTATCCTTGTCAGGCGGACCCGGTGCAAAAGGACTGCTTTCTGACACGGCTTCCTCCGGCTGGTCATCTGTTATGACATTGATGCCTGTAATGACTTTCGTACCCGACTCAATGCCTTTTAATATCTGTGTGTGCGTACCATCTGTGGCACCGATATTTACACTATGAGCCACGATTTTGTCGCCTTCAAGTGTCCAAACCTTGTTCTTGCCCTGCACGTCCTGTATCTTTTTGTTTCCTACAGTCTCTTTGGTCGGCGTATATCTTAACGCCTTACTTGGTACACAAAGAACACCGTTTATTTCGGCCGTATAAATAGTTACGTTTGCGGTAAGTCCAGGTTTCAGTTTCAGGTCAGCATTAGGAGCGCTTATCACAACTTCGTATGTTACTACGTTGTTGGTTGTCGTAGCTTCCTGTCTAACCTGTGTAACAGTGCCTTGAAAAGTATCGTCCGGGAAAGCGTCAACAGTGAATGTCACTCTGTTGCCTTCTTTAACGTTGCCTATGTCAGCCTCATCAACATCGGCAACGACGCGCATGTCGGTAAGGTCCTGTGCGATGGTGAAAAGCTCAGGTGTGGAGAAACTTGCGGCAACAGTCTGTCCTTCTTCTACGGCTTTTGACAATACAACTCCGTCAATAGGTGAGGTGATGGTTGCATAGCCGAGGTTTGTCTCTGCACGGTTTACCTCTTCTTTGGAAGATGCAGCCTGTTCCTTCGCTTGTTTGTATGACAGCTGTGCGGTCTCAAACTCGTCGGCACTTACAAGTCCTTTGTCATAAAGAGCCTTGTAGCGCTTGTAGTTGGCAGTCTGATATCTCAGGTTGCTCTCTGCACTTTGCAGATTAGCTTTTGCGGTGTTTAGCTGGCTGATAAGATTGGTCTTGTCGAGCTCGGCTATAACCTGTCCCTTTTTCACAATACTGTTGTAATCGACATAAAGTTTGCTGACGATACCGCTGACCTGTGTACCTACTGTCACCTCAGTAACAGGCTCGATTGTACCGGTAGCAGTAATGCTGTTGCTGATTGTAGCCGGAGCTGCCGCTACCGTCTCGAAAGTAACTTCTTCTTTCTTCTTATTGCCGGACAACAGCCACGTTATCAGAGCTATCAGGACTATAATTCCGACAGCAATCCATAATTTACTGATTTTTTTCATCTCTCTCTTGTTTTCTTTGTATGTTTATTTTAATTTACCTGTCTCATAGAATTTCAGCATATCTATATTTAGTATTGCGAGATATTTGCTTTGCAGTTCGTTTTGTTGTGCTGTGAGCAGATTGTTTTTCCCGGTCATCAGTTCAACTATATTTTTCAGTCCCTGTGCAAATTGTTCGCTGAGGAGTTCGTAGCTTGCCTTTGCGCTTTCAGTGGAAACCTTGGCAGCCTTGAATTTGTTTTGGTTGGTGACAGCCTGCAGCCAATAGTTTTCGACAGTGGAGTAGAGCGTAGTCTGCTTGTCCTGCAGTTCAAGCATATAGTTCTCTCTTTGTATTTTTGCTTTGTTTACAGCTGTTTTAGATGAGCGGTTGTCGAAGATAGGAATGCTGACCGTAAATCCTGCTCCAACGTTAAGGTTGTTTTTAAGTTGGGTACCCCACGCATTGTCGCTCATGGATGTGGTGTTGGTGGATATTCCTGCATTCAGTCCGATGGTCGGCAATTTCTGTGCTTTTGCGATTTTAATGCTGAGATCGCTGCTCTCAATACCGAGTTTTGCGTTTTTAATCTCCGGTCTGATGGCAAGGGTAGATGTATAAACATCGTTTATATTAGGTATTTTTACCAAAGCCATTTCGTCGGTAGTCTCTGGAATTGCAATGTCGAATTCCTTATCGTCTGCTATCTGAAGCAACTGTTTGAGTTGTCGTTTGTAGTTTCTCATGTTGCTTTCGGCCTCGACCACATTGTATTCGTCTTGAGCTCTTTGCGCGGTGAGCTGGGCAAGATCGGCCTTGCTTATTTTACCGACATCGAGCATGTCTTTTCCGCGTTCCTCATTCTTTTTACTTGTTTCAAGACTTTCTTTGCATACGTTGATAGCGTCGTTAGAATATAATATCTGTACGTATAGCTGGGCTATCTGCTCCTGTATGCTGTTTGCTGTCTCGGCAGAATCAAGCCGTGCCTGTTCGGCTGTAAGTTTATTGAGTTTTATGGTGTTTGTGTTTCGGCCTCCGTTCCACACTGTCCAGTTGCCGCTTACGCTGTATGAGCCACTGTAGTAAACTTTGTCAATGCTCGACTCTACATATCCATTGTCAACTGTGGCACGACCTTCTTCAGGCCATGGGCGGTAGGTGCCGTTCTGTGAGGTCGAGAAACTAAGTGAAGGCAAAAGGTTTGCCTGGCTTTGCTTTACGTCCTCCATGGCGCTGTATTCCTGCAATTTGGTTTTCTTCAATGAAATGTTGTTCGCCAATGCATAGTCAATGCAGTCTTTCAGTGTCCACTGTTGTTGAGCCATGACATCAGAAGTGCATAGTGCAATCATGACACTCAGACATGTTGTTTGATACTTATTCATTTTGTGTATTTTAAAGTTTAATATTTCTTGTGTGGATATCAATAAAATATTGAATATCAATATAATTTTTTCCGTTACAATCATTTAGATGAAAATTATCGTGAAATAGTTTATCACTATGTATGTTTATTAACATTATTTTTTACAAATGCGCTGTTTATGTAGCTTTTCGTAACAGTTGCGTGTGTCTGTATCTTGTCTCAGTATTGATTCAACAGGTATAGGTTTTAACCCAAATCGGTTATTAGACCGCACATATTTATTCCATATTCATGGTTATTACTGGTGCGATAATTCCATTTTTGGCGTCAGCACATCAGGCACATTGTCTCGACGCAGCATGTTACGTATTGTGTGAAGAAGTAAGACGGACGGTAAGACAATAAAATGAAACTCACAGAACTTCTAACGACATGTCAGGATTAAACCGGTATGGGCAACTTTCAATTTGTAACCGGATTTTGATTTTTATGCCTCAGTTTCTTATTCTACCCAGAAAAATAAGCGAGTCTTTTCGGACAGACTTTCCTTAGAATGCGAATATGCGAATTATGAGAGCTTTTCATAAAGTACTGAATAACAATGACTTATGCTTGGATGTGTTTCCATGCAGTGCAATAAGCATCATTTCGGCTTGCGATTAAGTCCATATCAGGGGGTGAAAAGCACCGTATCGCATCATAATATGGGCTTAATCGGGCCATGAAATGGGCATTATCAGAAGGCGAAACGAATAATTCCTGACTATGGAACAGGGTATATCAAAGGACGGTATTGCCCGAAATTGCAGTTATTACGTATGATTTAAAAGTCCGTCACGTCTATTTTCCGAATTTATTTTGTAAAAATAATGTCAAGAAAAATTGTAAGTCAGTCGTCTGAGTTTTCTGTAAGAAAATTCTGTATTTTTCATGTGAAATAAAAAAAGGTGGAATTCTTTAATTCCACCTCATTATTAGTCTATATTTATGTACTGATTTTTATTTAGTCAGATAGTTCAATCTTGCGATATATTTTCCAAGTATATCAAACTCAATATTTACAACGCTGCCTATTTTTATATTGCAGAAGTTTGTGTGTTCGTAGGTATATGGAATTATAGCTACGGTGAAAGTGTTTTCTGTCGGATTGCATACGGTGAGTGACACTCCGTTCACTGTGACAGAGCCTTTGTCAACAGTGAAGTATCCACGTTTGGCCATCTCTTTGTCGAATTTGTATTCGAATGTAAAATAAGTGGAACCGTCTGCGTCGTTTATATTCGTGCATGTGGCAGTACCGTCCACATGTCCTTGTACGATGTGCCCGTCAAGCCGTCCGTCCATCTTCATTGAGCGCTCTACATTTACCTTGTCGCCTGGTTTGAGGAGGCCGAGGTTTGATCTGTCCAGCGTTTCTTTCATGGCAGTGACGGTATAGCAGTCGTTGTCAATGTCAACAACAGTCAGGCATACACCATTATGAGATATGCTTTGGTCTATTTTCAGCTCATTTGTGAACGAGCATTTAAGAGTAAAATGAATGTTTTCGTGCTCTTTTCTTATTGCGACAACAGTCGCCATTTCTTCTACTATTCCAGAGAACATAATGTGATGTTTTATTATTCTGTCGTAAAAAGTATTTTCTATTTAATTTCCATCTATGTATAGAACATAATATATAAAGAGGATTGATTTTATATCTGATGTGGCGTGAATTAAATAGAAAAGGGGTTGCCCGATGATGTGATGAAACTCCGAGCTTATAGGATTTGAGAGCTCTCCGTCTTTGTAATCCACCGGCTATACAGCTTAGTCCCCGAAGGGATTTATGTGGCCCGCCATTAACAAGAGAAACTATCTCGGTTTTGTTTTATATTGATGAGTATCCCGATCAAACCGGAACAACCCCAAAATCTCGTTTTTTCTAATGCAAAGATACTTCAACTATTGCATATTGCAAAATATAAAACCTTTTTTTATAGTTTTTTTTGTTATTATCATGATGCGATATGTTATTGTAAATATAAATAATGTATGCGTACGCGTACATATTTGATTTGGGACATATGATGTGAAAAATGCATTGTTAATAATCATATTTTACGTTTTGTAAAGTATGATTCATATATGATATTGCGAAAAGTCAAGTTGACAATGATTTATTATTTGGAATAAATAGTTTATTATAAGGATGCTGATATATGTTTTTCTTGTTGTGTGATGTGGTTTTTCTGGTACGCAATATGGACTGTATTGGAGTTTAAGATTGGCTTTGTGAAAGTTTCGGATTGATTTTTTAGAATGTAATATGGAATTTTTCATTTCCGTTCTGAATTAATGTCAATAAAGGTCCTTTTTTAATATATAACTGAAATGCGAGTAGTTATATGATCCGCTATTGTTGGATAATGCTTTCATGTGGAAAAGTATATTCTTTCTGTGGTATGTTATGGCTGTTGCAGTTTTGTATGTCTGTGTAACGACTTGTATATCAATTACTTTTATCGTTTATTCAAATATGGGCTGTAATGCTATTAAACATAAATAAATATTTTTTTTATTATTATGTGATATTCGGATATTTATTATTAACTTTGCACGTTGAAATAAGCGGTGTACACGTTTGTGGTGTAGAAAATATTCTATTACGCACTTAAAAATAGCATGAATACGATTTATCCCTGCAAACAAAAACGTAATATTTTATATATTTTATGTATTTTATCTTGTTAATTACCGTTTTAATAACGGCTGTTTTCTTGGTAGTAGCGGCTTATGTGATAGCAAAGCTCATAGGCCCTCGTACATTTAATAAGGTGAAAGGTGAACCTTTTGAGTGTGGTATTCCTACTCATGGATCATCTTGGATACCGGTGCACGTAGGCTACTATCTTTTTGCCATCCTGTTCTTGATCTTCGATGTGGAAACAGTGTTCCTCTATCCTTGGGCAGTAGTGGTGAAGGACTTTGGTGCTATGGCACTCGTAAGTATCGGGTTCTTCTTGTTAGTACTTGTATTTGGCTTGGCTTATGCTTGGCGGAAAGGAGCTTTGGAATGGAAGTAAAGAAACCTGTCATCAAAAGTATTCCTTACTCGGAATTCAAAGACAATGATTCTCTTGAGAAAATTGTCCAGGAGCTTCACGAAGGTGGAGTGAATGTGGTTACCGGTTCGCTGGACCAGATGATCAACTGGGGACGAAGCAATTCGTTGTGGTCTTTAACGTTTGCGACAAGCTGTTGCGGAATCGAGTTTATGGCAGTGGGCTGCGCAAGATACGATTTCGCCAGATTCGGTTTTGAGGTTACTCGAAACTCACCACGTCAGGCTGACCTGATCATGTGTGCCGGAACAATCACAAACAAAATGGCTCCGGTATTCAAGCGTCTTTATGATCAGATGGCAGAACCTAAGTATGTGGTTGCTGTCGGTGGCTGCGCTATATCCGGTGGTCCGTTTAAGAGCAGTTATCATGTCGTAAGAGGTATCAACGAGATTGTGCCCGTTGATGTCTATGTACCAGGTTGTCCTCCGCGTCCGGAAGCAATTCTTTATGGAATGATGCAGCTTCAGAGAAAGGTGAAAATCGAGAAATTCTTCGGTGGAGCAAACCATAAGGAGAAAAAACCGATAATTGTTGACGGAGAAGTAGATAAATCCATGTTAAATGATCTGGCATCTGACGATATGGGTAAAGCTGGCAATATTTAATTAAAGGAAGGATATGAAATTAGAACATAAACTTTTTGAACTTAACGATTTTGCCGCACAGATGGCAAAATTGAAAAACGAGAAGCATTTCGACTTCCTTGTTACAATCGTAGGAGAGGATTTCGGTGAAGAGGGACTTGGATGTGTTTATATTCTTGAGAATACAAAGACTTATGAGCGCATAAGCGTAAAAGTCGTAAATCCTGATCGTGAGAACGCATATATTCCAACCGTAAGTCATTTGTGGAAGGCTGCTGATTTACTTGAACGTGAAGTCTTTGATTTTTACGGTATAAAGTTCCTCGGACATAAGGACATGCGCCGTCTTTACTTACGCTCGGACTTTAACGGATATCCTTTGCGCAAGGATTATGACATGAGTCCGGAAAACAACAAATACACTCTTGAAGACGATCCTGAGCCTGATTATACAGTTGAATATAATCTTGACGAAAACGGAAAGATAACGGAGACATATCATAAGCTTTTCACAGACGATGATTATGTGATCAATATCGGTCCTCAGCACCCAGCAACACATGGTGTGCTTCGCTTGCAGACCATTCTTGATGGAGAGGTTATACGTAAGGTCTATCCGCATTGTGGATACATACATCGTGGTATTGAGAAGATGTGCGAAAGCTTTACATATCCTCAGACATTGGCATTGACAGACCGACTGGATTATCTTTCGGCTATGATGAACCGTCATGCGCTTGTTTCTGTCATAGAGGAAGCCATGGGCGTGGAGCTCAGCGATCGTATCAAGTATATACGTACGATAATGGACGAGCTTCAGCGTCTGGATTCTCACTTGCTGTTCTATTCATGCTGTGCACAGGATTTAGGTGCGCTCACCGCATTTATTTATGGAATGCGTGACCGTGAGCAGGTCCTGAATGTAATGGAGGAGACAACCGGTGGTCGTCTGATACAAAATTATTATAGAATCGGTGGATGCTATGCAGATATAGATCCTAACTTTGTAAGCAACGTTAAGAAGCTGTGTGAATATATCAAACCGATGTTTAAGGAATATAATGACATATTCACCGGAAATGTTATTTTGCATAACCGTTTTGTCGGTGTAGGAAAACTTTCACACGAAAGTGCAATCTCTTATGGTTGTACCGGAGGTACCGGACGTGCATGCGGATGGCATAATGATTTGAGAAAGCATCATGCTTACGATATGTACGGAAGTGTGGATTTTGATGAGATTGTCTTGAATAATGGCGACTGCTTCGATCGTTACATGGTACGTATGAAAGAAATGGAGCAGAGTGTCAGAATTCTCGAACAGCTTATTGACAATATACCGGCCGGTGATTTCTACATAAAGCAGAAACCGATAATACGTGTTCCGGAAGGTCAATGGTACACAGCTGTGGAAGGAAGTCGTGGCGAAATCGGCGTATATCTTGATAGCCGTGGAGACAAGAGTCCGTATCGTCTGAAATTCCGTCCTATGGGTCTGCCGTTGGTATCTGCTCTTGATGAAATGTTGCGTGGTGAAAAGATTGCGGATCTTATTTCTGTCGGAGCAACACTTGATTATGTGATACCGGATATCGATAGATAATTCATAAATAATAATTCATTTTATCGAAATGTTTGATTTTAGTATAGTTACAACATGGTTTGACGGTCTGCTGCGCGATACATTGGGCTTGGGCAGCTTTCTGTCAGTCCTTATTGAGTGCGTACTGGTCGGCTTGTTTATTCTTATAGCTTATGCTATGCTGGCTATCGTGCTGATATTCATGGAGCGTAAGGTTTGTGCATATTTCCAATGTCGTCTTGGCCCGATGCGTGTCGGACCATGGGGAGTATTCCAGGTTTTTGCAGATGTTGTGAAAATGCTTATCAAAGAAATATTCTTTGTTGATAAGGCGGATAAGCTTCTTTATATTATTGCTCCATTCCTTGTGTTGATAGGCAGTGTCGGAGCTTTTGCATTCATGCCATGGAATAAGGGAGCCGAGATACTTGATTTTAATCTTGGCGTATTCTTGCTGACAGCAATTTCAAGTATCGGTGTTGTCGGTATATTCCTTGCAGGATGGAGTTCTAATAATAAGTACAGTGTAGTGTCTGCGATGCGTGGAGCTGTACAGCTTATTTCTTATGAAATGTCACTTTGCCTTTGTCTTATTTCTGCGGTTGTACTTACTGGTACAATGCAGTTGTCTGGAATAATAGAGGCACAGGAAAGCGGATGGCTGATATTCCGCGGACATATTCCTGCAATCATTGCATTCATCGTTTTCATCATTGCGGGAAATGCCGAGGCTAACCGTGGTCCATTCGATCTTGCAGAAGCAGAAAGTGAGTTGACCGCAGGATATCATACAGAATATTCCGGAATGGGATTCGGATTCTTCTATCTTGCAGAGTATCTGAATATGTTCATAATTGCCGGTCTTGCAGCAACTGTTTTCCTGGGAGGATGGATGCCTTTGCATATCGCAGGTCTGGATGGATTCAATACCGTAATGGATTATATTCCAGGTATAGTATGGTTCCTTGCTAAAGCATTCCTTATTGTTTGGATTATGCTATGGATTAAGTGGTCATTCCCACGTCTGAGAATTGATCAGATATTGAAACTGGAATGGAAATATCTGATGCCTTTGGCACTTCTCAATCTGGTAATTATGACATTGGTAGTAGCTTTTGGACTTCACTTTTAATATAAGGTAAGTAAAAGGTGTATATTTCAAATATCATTCGTTGACTATCATATAGAAATGGAAAATAATAAAACATACTTTGGAGAGGTAAAGGATGCAATAAAATCTTTGCTCACCGGTATGGGTGTGACTTGGAAAGAATATTTCACAAAGAAAGTCACAGAACAGTATCCGGAGAATCGCAAGACCACATTGCATGTCTCTCAAAGACACCGTGGCAGACTTGTAATGCCACATGATGCAGACGGCAATACCAAGTGTATTGCATGTACATTGTGCGAAAAGGCTTGTCCGAATGGCACAATAAAAATAACTACAGAAATGGTAACAGACGAAGAAGGCAAGAAGAAACGTCGTCTCGTTGATTATCAGTATGACTTGGGAGATTGTATGTTCTGCGAATTGTGTGTGCAGGCATGCCCTCACGATGCAATCAAGTTTACAAACGATTTTGAGAATTCTACATTCAATCGCGATTCATTGATTTTGCATCTTGATAAGGAAACAACATACAATCCTTCACTGCCTAATATTATTGATGGTGGTGCAGAGCTTGAGATCGGAACATTTAATACAAAAAAATAGGAGGAGACGTAAAAATGGCTAATATGGTAATGTTTATAATTCTTGCTGTCTTTATCCTTGGCTCAGCTTTGGTATGTGTTACGACAAATAGAATAATGAGAGCCGCAACCTTTCTGTTGTTTGTGCTTTTCGGAGTTGCAGGTCTTTATTTCCTGCTTGATTATACATTCTTAGGCGCCGCACAGATTTCTGTGTATGCAGGAGGCGTAACTATGATTTATATTTTTGCAATACAGCTTGTAAGCAAGCACACCCTTCAGGGATTATCTGAGAAATTGCGTGGAAGCCGCGTAATATGCGGAGGATTACTTTCTCTTGTAGGTTTTGTGACAGTTGTTGCTATTTTGTTGAAGAATAAGTTTATATCTATGGCTGCACAGCTGCCTGACACAGAAGTACCTATGGATCAGATAGGTCACACACTCATGGGAGCAGACAAATATCAGTATATACTTCCGTTCGAGTTTATATCTGTGTTCTTGCTGGCTTGTATTATCGGAGGTATAATAATTTCAAGAAAGGAGAAATAAGGCATGGTACCAGTAGAATATTATTTTGTGCTTTCCGCACTGTTATTTTTTATAGGTGTGTTCGGTTTTGTGACACGACGTAATCTGATAGCCATGTTGATCTCTATTGAGCTTATTCTCAATGCGGTCGATATAAATTTTGCTGCATTTAACAGAATGCTGTATCCCGGTCAAATGGAAGGAATGTTCTTCACATTATTCTCAATCGGCGTATCCGCAGCAGAATCCGCAGTGGCTATTGCAATCATTATTAATGTTTACCGCAACTTCCACAGTGATAAGGTGAACAGTATTGAAAACATGAAATTTTAAGTGTTATGGATTATAGTTATGTATATCTGATACTTTTATTGCCTGCACTGTCATTTCTTTTGTTAGGACTTGCGGGCATGAAAATGTCTCATAAATTAGCTGGAATTATCGGTACTTGCACTTTGGCTGTTGTAACGATTCTTTCGTATTACACAGCCATAGAATATTTCCTCGTTGTCGGACGTGAGGCTTCAAGCGGATTGTATCCGACTGTTACTGCATTTGATTTCACATGGTTGAGATTCAGTGAGCTGCTTACATTTAATATTGGTTTCAGGTTGACACCAATATCAGTGATGATGCTTATTGTCATTTCAACAGTCAGTCTGATGGTTCATATATATTCATTTGGATATATGCACGGCGAAAAAGGTTTTCAGCGCTATTATGCGTTCTTAAGCCTCTTCTCAATGTCAATGTTGGGACTCGTTGTCGCAACAAATATATTCCAGATGTATCTTTTCTGGGAGCTTGTAGGAGTTTCTTCTTACCTTCTCATCGGATTCTATTATCCATTGCATGCTGCAGTCGCAGCTTCCAAGAAAGCATTCATTGTAACCAGATTCGCAGATTTGTTCTTCCTTATCGGTATATTGTTTTATAGTTTCTATGTAGGAACATTCAACTATGATTTGACGACAATGACACCTGAGCAGGCTGAAACACTTCATAACTCAGCATGGATCATTCCTACTGCATTGTTCCTTATGTTTATTGGTGGTGCTGGTAAGAGTGCTATGTTCCCGTTACACATCTGGTTGCCTGATGCCATGGAAGGTCCGACACCAGTATCAGCCTTGATACATGCCGCAACAATGGTTGTTGCCGGTGTCTATCTTGTCGCAAGTCTTTTCCCGATATTTGTTGAGTTCGCTCCGAATGCATTACACGTGATCGCATACATCGCAGCATTCACAGCTTTTTATGCGGCAGCCGTCGCATGTTGTCAGAGCGATATCAAGAGAGTCCTGGCATTCTCTACTATTTCACAGATCGGTTTCATGCTTGTAGCATTAGGTGTTTGTCTGCCTGACCCTGAAGTAGGTAAGGTGGCTATGACAGAGGAATATGCCGATGTCAACGGTCTCGGATATATGGCAGGTATGTATCATCTGTTTACACACGCCATGTTTAAGGCTTGCCTGTTCCTCGGTGCAGGATGTATCATTCACGCAGTTCATTCAAACGAGAAGAAGTATATGGGTGGTCTTCGTAAGTATATGCCTATCACCCATTGGACATTCCTTATCTCATGTCTTGCAATCGCAGGTATTCCGTTCTTCTCAGGTTTCTGCTCAAAGGATGAGATTCTTGTAGCATGCTATAACTTCTCCATGCCTATGGGTATCATAATGAGCGGAATCGCTACAATGACAGCGTTCTACATGTTCCGCTTGTATTATGTAATATTCTGGGGCGAAAGTTATTATGAGACACATAAGTCAGAGGGAGTACACGCACCTCACGAGGCACCTTTGACAATGACTATTCCATTGGTTATATTGTCAATCATTACAATGGTGGTCGGAATAACAGGTACGTTGCACATCTTTGAGTTCGGTAATTTCATCTCAGCAAACGGTCTGAGCTTCGCAACACATACTAATTGGACAGTTGCCGGAGTGAGCACAGTACTTGCTCTTTGTGGTATCGGTCTTGCAACATTTATGTATAAGGGAGAGAAAACTCCGGTTGCAGACATGCTTGCCAGAAAGTTCCCGCGTCTGCACGAGGCCGCTTATCGACGTTTCTATATGGACGAGGTTTGGATGTTCGTCACACATAAGATCATATTCCGTTTCGTATCAACACCTTTAGCATGGTTTGACCGTCATGTTGTTGATGGTACTATGAATTTCATGGCATGGGCAGCCAATGCAGGTGGAGAAAGCATACGCAGCTGGCAGAGCGGTGATGTTAGACAATATGCTGTATGGTTCCTGACCGGTACAGTTGCATTGACTTTAATATTATTGTGCTTATAAAGTGAGAATCATCTTACATGAAATGAAAATATAGGCAAAACTTAGAAAATAAATAAAAATGAATATATTAAGTTTATTTGTTGTAATACCATTACTGATGTTATTCGGTTTGTGGATATCACGAAATCTAAATCAGGTACGTGGTGTGATGGTGGCGGGTTCATCTTGTCTATTGCTGCTTTCTGTATGGCTGACCATCACTTTCATACAGATGCGCAATGCAGGTGACACAGCACCGATGCTGTTTACTTATAGCATACCTTGGTTCAAGCCATTGAATATTGCATATTCTATCGGTGTGGACGGTATCTCTGTTGTAATGCTTCTGCTTTCGAGTATCATCGTCTTTACAGGTACATTTGCTTCATGGCAGCTTAAACCGCTGACCAAGGAATATTTCCTTTGGTTCACACTGCTGTCAACCGGTGTGTTCGGATTCTTCATTTGTACCGATATGTTCGCAATGTTCGTATTCTACGAGGTTGCCCTCATCCCTATGTATCTGCTGATTGGAGTATGGGGTAGTGGACCTAAAGAATATGCCGCAATGAAACTTACCTTGATGCTTATGGGTGGTTCAGCACTTCTTATAATAGGTATCTTAGGTATATACTATTTCAGTGGCGCAACAACCATGAACATCATGGAGATTGCTTCTATGCATAACATTCCGGTTCATATACAGAAGATATTCTTCCCGTTTGTATTCATCGGATTTGGTGTTCTTGGCGCTTTGTTCCCGTTCCACACATGGTCACCTGATGGTCATGCATCAGCCCCGACAGCCGTCTCAATGCTCCACGCAGGCGTATTGATGAAACTTGGAGGATACGGATGTTTCCGCATCGCGATGTTCCTTCTGCCGGAAGCTGCCCGCGAACTGTCTTGGATATTCATCATACTCACTACTATTTCTGTGGTTTACGGTGCACTCTCAGCATGTGTACAGACCGACTTGAAATATATTAACGCTTATTCTTCAGTGTCACACTGTGGACTGGTGCTTTTCGCTCTGCTTATGATGACCCGCACTTCTTGTACCGGTGCCATTCTTCAGATGCTTTCTCACGGTCTGATGACAGCCTTGTTCTTCGCCCTTATCGGTATGATATATGGCCGTACACATACGCGTGACATCCGCAAGCTTGGCGGTTTGATGAAGATAATGCCGTTCCTCAGTGTCGGTTACGTCATCGCAGGTCTTGCCAATCTTGGATTGCCGGGCTTCTCAGGATTCGTTGCAGAAATGACAATCTTCGTAGGATCGTTTGCAAATAACGATGTATTCCATCGCACGGCTACAATCATAGCATGTACAAGTATCGTTGTGACAGCCGTTTATATTCTTCGTGTTGTCGGCAAGATACTTTATCAGAAGGTTGCTGATCCTCATTATCTTGAACTGACAGACGCTACCTGGGATGAGCGTGTCGCTGTATGCTGCCTTATCTTCTGTGTAGCAGGTCTTGGTCTTGCACCGTTGTGGGCAGATAATGTCATCAGCGGATCAGTCGGTCCTATTATTGAGCATATCCATTCATTATCAGCACTTGCATCATTATAATAAATAGTTAGAAAAAATGGGTTATAGTCAATTTCTAAATATGGTCCCGGAAGTCACATTGATGGCTATCCTGATAATAGTTTTTATTGCTGATTTCGTATCTTCACGCAATAATAACCGGAAGTGGTTTAATCCGCTTGTATGCATTCTGATGTTGATACAGGTTGTTGCCACTCTTCTTTCACCGGATGCGAAGACTGCCTTTGGTGAGATGTATGTAACTACAGCTGCAACAAATGTGATGAAAGTCGTTCTGGCAGCAGGAACATTGATCGTTCTCATTCAGAGCCGTCTCTGGCTTAGTCGTGAGGATGTTCGCAACCGTGAGGGCGAGTTCTACATGATTGTTCTCTCCACTTTGCTTGGTATGAATGTCATGATGAGTTCAGGACACTTCCTGATGTTCTTCCTCGGACTTGAAATGGCGTCAGTGCCTATGGCATGCATCGTGGCATACGACAAGTATCGTCGCAATTCGGCAGAGGGTGCTGCAAAGTTCATTCTTACCGCTACATTCTCAAGCGGTGTGATGCTCTATGGTATATCTTTCATGTACGGAAGTGTCGGAACACTGTATTTTGCTGATGTGGCAGCAGCTTTGAGTTCTTCTGAGAATCTCGCCATGAACATAATGGGACTTGTGTTCTTCTTCAGTGGCCTTGGTTTCAAGATAAGTCTTGTTCCGTTCCATTTCTGGACAGCAGACGCATATCAGGGCGCTCCGACCACAGTCACAGGCTATCTGAGCGTTATCTCAAAGGGTGCTGCAGCCTTCACGCTTATGGCTATACTGATGAAGGCGTTCGCACCGCTGGTTGAATATTGGCAGTATCTGCTTTATATTGTCATAGTACTCAGTATCACAGTTGCCAACCTCTTTGCAATACGTCAGAGCGAGTTGAAGCGTTTCATGGCATTCAGCTCTATCTCACAGGCAGGATACATTATGTTGGCAGTATGTGGCGACAGCACCATGGCCATGTCTTCACTTATATTCTACGTCATGGTTTATGTAGTTGCCAATATGAGCGTATTCACTGTAATAGGTGTTGTCGAGCAGAAAAATGGCGGAACAACAGAAATAGGAAGCTACGATGGTTTCTATCAGACCAATCCGAAGCTCGCGTTCCTGATGACTCTCGCGCTGTTCTCTCTCGCAGGTATTCCGCCTTTTGCAGGAATGTTCAGCAAGTTCTTCGTATTCATGGCTGCCGCACATAACGGCACTGTATGGGCTTATGTCGTAGTATTCATTGCTCTTATAAACACTGTTATAAGTCTTTATTACTATCTGCTTATAGTAAAGGCAATGTATATCAACAAGACCGACAGTCCGCTGCCTGCATTCAAGAGTGACTGCAACACTAAGCTGGCTCTTACATTATGCACAATCGGCATTATCGCCTTCGGTGTATGTAGCTTCTTCTACGACTGGATTGCTCAGGCAATGGCATAAAAGATAATTCTTTTATAAAACATATTGATTGCATCATAGAGAAAATATAACTCTATGATGCAATTTTTTTATTATGGTGTTAAAGTGGTTCTTTACGGAATTAATGTGAATTTAGCGGATTGACGTTGTTCGTTATATGCAATAAAGAACATCAGACTTTTAGACATTGCAAAATAGTATTGATAGTGACCACGCGAATTCTAAACGAAGATAAATTCTAGTTGCCACAACCGGTGAAGCAATAATTTAGTGCCGATACGTATTTTACGAGCTTTGGCTCACGCTTCATATCTGCATTTTCTTATGAAAATCAGACGACGTGCTTACAATTTTTTTTGACTTTATTTTGACAAAATATTTTTGCAAAAGAGATGTGAGGGGAAGCTAAATCGGGTGTTGTAATGCCTGTTCAGTTCTATTCCGGCTTCTGATATACCCTGTATCATAGTCCGAACACACACATTTCGTATTATGATAGAGCCTGTTTTATGGTCCGATTAAGCCCATTTTAGTGTGCTATATGGTGCTTTTCAGCCCCAGATATGGGCTTTATTGCATGCCGAAATTGTGCTTTTCGCAAAGCTGGAAAGCAATCTTTAAATATAAGTTGTTGACATTCAATACTTTATGAAAATATCTTATAATTCGCGTATCTGTGTCCGAAGGAGAGCCGGACCGCAAATACGCGCTTATTTTTCGGGGTAGAGAAGGAAACTAAGACGGAAAAATAAAAATCTGCTTACAATCTGAAAGTTCCCCATATTGTTTTTGTTTATTTGGATGAATTGAACATAATAGCGGAAATGAGGATGATTAAATATAAGTCTTTATAGCGATAATATTAATCAGAATCATATTTCCTAATATGCCTGACAAAGTCTTTTGATGTCGGGTATATAGCAATGTAGATGAGGAAAACGAGAGTATTGAAAGTTACTTGTTACGTCCTATTACGATTGAAAACGGAAATACTTGGATTATAGGAGACGAGTTTCTTGGTATGAAGGGTTGAATCGGATATTTAATTTCCGGCGATATTGCCTTTATTCGTTTCCATATTATACGATATTTATCTGCTTATTGTGCAGGCGACATCGTCCGCTAGAAGCATATTATATGAAGATTATCTTTTTTTGAATTTTAATTCCGTAGGGATTTTCACCCATTTTCTGTTCTCCACTATCTTTATTCTGCTTCCGTCTTCCTGTTTAAGGATATAGTTGCCCTCTTTGTCCACGGTAAGTGTGGCCGTAAGATCTTCGCTTCCGTAGTCGTTGATGATTGACAGGTGGGCTACGTTTCCTTTAGAGATTTTAGCGTCAGTTATCAGCCATACTCTGCTGTCTTTGTCTTGTCCTAAGAATCCCGGCAGCTCACCGAATATTTCTTGTCTTGGCGCTGTGATATTGTTGTCATATAGATTTATTTTCATATACACTTTGTATTCTTCATTATACAAATTGCATTTGAAAATGGAGTCGCTTTGTGAAAATGCGTTCAGCGCAATGACTGAGATTATGGCAAGTATATATAATCTTTTCATTTTGTATGTTTTACGTTATCGCAAAAATACCAAATTAAATCAAGAATACGCTGTCTTTTACGATTTTTATATTTATAAAAGTTGGCAATTTATATTAAATTGTATATATTTGCAGTCACATAATTTTTCATATGGCTAAAGAGAGTTTATTGTTCCCAGACTATTTATTTGAGTCGAGTTGGGAAGTATGTAATAAAGTCGGTGGTATATATACGGTTTTATCTACAAGAGCGAAAACTTTGCAGGAAAAACTTAAGGATAATTTGATTTTTATCGGTCCTGATTGTTGGGGTAACAATGAATGTCCTTATTTTGAAGCTGACGACATTCTTTATGCGGAATGGAGAAAGCATGCTGTGGAGGAAGGGCTTAATGTTAAGGTCGGCCGTTGGAAAATACCGGGAAATCCTGTTGCTGTTTTAGTTGATTTCACATCTTTTTATGCTGAAAAGAATGAGATATATACACGTATGTGGGAATTGTACGGCGTAGACAGTCTGCATGCTTACGGCGATTATGACGAGGCGTCTATGTTCTCGTATGCTGCTGCTAAAGTTGTGGAAAGCTTCTATACGTATTATCTTAATTCTGACATGCGCGTCATATATCACGGCAATGAGTGGATGACTGGTATCGGATTACTTTATATCAACCATAAGTTACCTGAGATCGCGACACTGTTCACTACGCATGCAACGAGCATAGGCCGCAGTATTGCCGGCAACAACAAACCTCTGTACGATTATCTCTTTGCTTATAACGGCGATCAGATGGCGGCAGAATTGAATATGCAGAGCAAGCATTCTATAGAGAAACAGACTGCATTTCATGTGGACTGTTTCACGACAGTCAGCGATATAACAGGTAAGGAATGTGCCGAGTTGTTGGACAAACCTGCGGATTTCATATTACCTAATGGATTTGACAACAGCTTCGTACCGAAAGCAGCTACATTCACACGTAAGCGCCGTACGGCACGCCGTAAACTTCTTCAGGTGGCTAATGCGCTTACAGGATGCAGTGTGGATGACGATACGTTGATAATATCAACCAGTGGTCGCTATGAATTCAGAAATAAAGGTATCGATGTATTCATAGAGGCGATGAACCGATTGAGAAATGACGATAAGTTCAACCGCAAGGCTGTGGCCTTCATAGAAGTACCTGCTTGGGTTAATTCTCCACGTCAGGACTTGCTGGAGCGCTTAAAGTCAGGACAGACTTTCGACACTCCTTTGGAGAATCCGCAGATTACCCATTGGCTGAATAATATGAATGAGGATAGAGTGTTGGGTATGCTGAATTCTTTGAATGTGCATAATAATGCGGATTCTAAGGTGCAGATAATCTTTGTTCCGTGTTACCTTACCGGAGATGACGGCATATTCAATATGGCATATTATGACCTCATATTGGGAAATGACCTTTGTGTCTATCCTTCATATTATGAGCCTTGGGGATACACTCCGCTCGAAGCGATTGCTTTCAAGGTGCCGTGCATAACGACAGACCTTGCTGGCTTTGGCCTATGGGTAAATTCTGTCAAGGGCAAATACGGAGAGATTACGGACGGTGTTAAGGTTATCCATCGCAACGATTACAATTATTTTGACGTCGCAGAGACCATAAAGGAAACAGTGGAGGAATTTGCGGGATTCACGGATGCTGAGGTTAAGGCTGCCCGTAATAATGCTTCGTCATTATCAAAGATAGCTCTTTGGAGCAACTTTATAAAATATTATTATTCTGCTTACGATTATTCACTTCGTGCAGTTCAGAAACGGATATCAGGAAAATAATTAAAATACAGTTATGAAAATAAGATCAGATTATGCCAATGCTCCTCAATGGAAGGAGTTGATCGTTAGATCAAGATTGCCCGAGCAGTTGAAATGCCTGGATGAGTTAGCCCATAATATATGGCGGGTATGGAATTATGAGGCACAGGACTTGTGGAAAAGTCTGGATGAGCAGCTTTTTGAAGAGGTTAAACACAATCCTGTTCTCCTGCTTGAACGTCTCAGTTACGACCGCAAGGAAGCTATTGTAAAGGACCGTGCGATAATGAGTCGTGTGAAAAGTGTATATAAGAAATTCCGCGACTATATGGATGTTGAGCCGGATCATACACGTCCGTCTGTGGCATATTTCTGTATGGAATATGGACTGAGCCATGTTCTTAAGATATATTCCGGAGGTCTCGGTATGCTTGCCGGAGATTATCTGAAAGAGGCATCCGACTGCAATGTAGATATGTGCGCTGTCGGCTTCCTTTATCGTTACGGATATTTCATCCAGTCGCTCAATATGGATGGTCAGCAGATAGCAAAATATGAGGCTCAGAACTTTGAGTCGCTGCCTATCGTGCGCGAGACTGATGCTGACGGTAATCCGCTTGTAGTGGATGTTCCTTATATGAATTATCAGGTCCATGCTTACGTGTGGAGAGTCAATGTCGGCCGTATTAAACTCTATCTGCTCGATACAGATAACGAGTTGAACTCTGAGTTTGATAAGCCTATAACACACTCTTTGTATGGCGGTGACAATGAAAACCGTTTGAAACAGGAGATTCTGCTTGGTATCGGTGGTATTCTTACACTCAAGAAACTTGGTATAAAGAAAGACATCTATCATTGCAATGAAGGTCATGCCGCATTGTGCAACCTGCAGCGTCTGTGTGACTATGTAAAGAGTGGTCTGAGTTTCAACCAGGCTATGGAGCTCGTACGTGCTTCTTCACTTTATACTGTTCACACACCGGTTCCTGCCGGACACGATTATTTCGATGAGTCGCTTTTTGGTAAGTACATGGGAGGATATCCTTCAATGTTGGGCATAACATGGGATGAGTTCATCGGAATGGGTCGTCAGAATCCGGATGATCATTCAGAGCGTTTCTGTATGTCTGTATTTGCTTGCAACACATGCCAGGAGGTTAATGGTGTAAGTAAGCTGCACGGATGGGTTAGTCAGAAAATGTTTGCGCCGATATGGAAAGGATATTATCCTGAAGAGAATCATGTAGGATATGTAACAAATGGCGTTCACTTCCCGACATGGACCGCAACAGAGTGGCAGAAACTTTATGCAAAATATTTTGATAAGGATTTCTTGAAGGATCAGAGCAATGAAAACATCTGGCATGCTATATATGATGTTCCGGATGAGGAAATCTGGAAGACACGTATGATTCTCAAAAAGAATCTTGTTGAGTATATACGTAAGAAATTCTCTGAGACTTGGCTTAAGAATCAGGGTGATCCGGCACGTGTAGTTTCTTTGCTCGAGCGTATAAACCCGAATGCACTTATGATTGGCTTCTGCCGTCGTTTTGCAACATACAAGCGTGCACATCTTCTGTTTACTGATCTTGATCGTCTGGCAAAGATCGTGAATAATCCGGAGCGTCCGGTACAGTTCATCTTCTCAGGAAAGGCTCACCCGGCAGACGGTGCAGGACAGGGACTTATAAAGAAGGTGTTCGAAATCAGCCAGCGTCCTGAATTCCTCGGTAAGATTATCTTCCTTGAGGATTATGATATGCAGCTTGCCATGCGTCTTGTTTCCGGCGTTGATATCTGGATGAACACTCCGACACGTCCGCTCGAGGCTTCCGGTACATCTGGCGAAAAGGCTGAGATGAATGGTGTTGTCAATCTGTCAGTTCTTGATGGCTGGTGGGTAGAAGGTTATCGTGAGGGCGCCGGATGGGCTCTTCCTCAGGAACGTACATACCAGAACCAGGGCTATCAGGATCAGCTTGACGCAGCAATGATATACAGTCTGCTCGAAAACGACATCGCACCTCTTTATTATAACCGCAACAAGAAGGGTTATAGCGAGGGTTGGATAAAGACAATAAAGAATTCTATAGCTACAATCGCTCCGCATTATACTATGAAGCGTCAGCTGGATGATTACTACAGCCGCTTCTATACAAAGGAGGCTGCACTGTTCAAGAAGTTGTCTGCTAACGACAACCAGCTCGCAAAAGAACTCGCACAGTGGAAAGAAACTGTAGCTGAGCGCTGGGATTCTATACACGTTGTATCGAAGAGTGACTTCGTCGTAAACGGTGTGGAGACCGGAAAGAAGTACAGCATGCGCTATGTTATTGATGAGCAGGGACTCAATGATGCTGTTGGTCTTGAGTTTGTTTCTGTTAAGACAGACCGCAACGGAGAGGAACGCATATTCAATGTGCGTGAATTCAAGTTGGTTGGTCACGAAGGAAATCTTTATACTTTCGAGCTTGAGTTTGAACCTGATGTGGCTGGTTCTTTCAAGGGATGTGTCAGAATGTTCCCGAAGAATGAAATGTTGGCTCACAGACAGTCGTTCTGCTATGTTAAATGGCTTGACTAATTGTAGAACATATTTATAATGAAAGGCATCGGATAGTTAAATGTCCGATGCCTTTTTATATATCCTTATTATTATAATAAAGGATCTGGGCAGTAAAACTGATTTCGATATGAGTTAATGCAAATTCAACTCATGTCGGTTTTGGGAAATAAATATATTATTCGTAACTAATGAATCGATTTCGTATAAATAAAAATGTTTGCAGATATTGATGTATGGAAAAACATCATAAAATATCTGCAAACATCTCTGAAAATGTTCTGACAAGTATCTTTATTTGGTGTGTGGCGTACTGAAGTAATTGTTTATGTATTTTTCCAATTGTTCTCCACGTAGGCCACTGGCTATAATCTTTGCATTCCTGTCAACAATTATTGTATAAGGAATTGCTGTTACATTATATGTCTTGGCAGCATAGCTATCCCAACCCCTGAGATCAGACAAATGAGTCCATGTCAGTTTGTTGTCGGTGATGGCCTTCTCCCACGAGTTATAATCAGAATCAAGTGATACACCTATGATTCCAAGTCCCTGGTCTTTATGTTGATTATATATATTGACCATCAGAGGCATCTCTGCTCTGCATGGTCCACACCAACTGGCCCAGAAATCAATTATGGTTATTTGATTCTTTCTTATTTCACTTTTCAGTGATACGTTGTTGCGTTGCAGGTCGCCGAGTTCCACGTCTGCAAGTGTAGGAGCAGATATTTCTTTCTGTTCCGTTTCTGCAGATTCTTGCTGGTTGCTATGCTTTATTTGGCATGCGGATAGCAAAAGTATTGCTACCGCAGCCAAAGATATATTACAGAATATTCTCATAAAATATCTGCATTTATATTATACCAGATATTGTGAGCTGATGCTTTCGTTGTTTATTACACGCTTTATTGTTTCGGCAATCATACCTGCAACAGAAAGCTGTTTAACTTTCGCACAGCGATTTGAGTATGGGATAGAGTCAGTAAATACAATCTCTTCGAGTGCTGAATTCTGTACTCGTTCAGATGCAGGACCACTCATGACGCAGTGTGATGCACATGCTCTTACGCTCTTTGCACCCGCTTCTTTCATGATATCTGCAGCTTTGGTAATGGTACCGGCTGTATCAACCATATCATCGACGATTATAACATTCTTGCCTTTTACATCACCAATGATCTGCATACTCTCAACTACATTAGCACGTGCACGCGTTTTATTACACAAAACAAGCGGACAGCCAAGATATTTGGCAAATGTGCTTGCACGTTTTGAACCGCCTACATCAGGAGAGGCGATAACTAAATCTTCCAGATGCAGACTCTGGAGATATGGCAGCAGTACGCCCGAAGCATAAAGATGATCTACAGGTACGTCGAAGAATCCCTGAATTTGGTCTGCATGGAGGTCCATTGTGATCAGTCTGTCAATACCGGCTGCACTCAAAAGGTTTGCAACGAGTTTTGCGCCGATGCTTACTCTGGGTTTATCCTTGCGGTCTTGTCTTGCCCAGCCGAAATAAGGTATTACTGCAATGATCTGTCGTGCGGAGGCCCTTTTGGCAGCGTCAATCATCAACAGCAGCTCCATCAGATTATCAGAGTTTGGAAATGTACTTTGTACAAGGAAAACATCGCGTCCGCGTATTGATTCCTCATAGGAAACGGCGAACTCGCCATCTGAGAATCGTGTTACCACTAAGTTGCCTAAAGGACAACCTAAGCTGGAGCAGATTTTTTCTGCAAGGTATCTCGTGCTTGTACCCGAGAAAACCAAAAAAGAGTTTTTTGCACTCATTTCTTTTGTATTTATGATGTTATAATTAACTGATTATTTTTCTTAATCTTTCAAAGTGGTTTATCAGCTCTTTGTAATCGGTTTGGTTATGTATGTCGAATCTATTCCATAGATCCCCACATATAACAACACCACCGAATCCCAATTCTTTTGCAACTTGCAGATTGTCCATGTTCATTCCGCCTAATGCATAAACCTTTTTGTCTATCAACCCAGAACTTGCAGCCATTTCCAATTCGTTCATTGTGAAATTTGATTTCTGGTCTGGTTCTGATTGGCTGTCAAAGATATTTCTTAAGAATACATAGTTGGATTGTTTCTTCATATCTTTCAGCTGTTCGAGTTTTGTGCATGTACGGCTGATATGACCTTTGTAGTTGAGCGGCGGAGTCAGATTGGGCGTATCTATGTGTATGCCGCTAAGTCGGTATTCATCTTTAAGATAAAAATGGTCGTGAACCGTTATCTTATTATAATAGTCTTCCGGTATTAATGAGAGCAGACGCTCAGAGTAAACAGGTGATGTTTCTGGTTTGTAAAGATGCAGATTATCCATCCCTTCTTCAAAAAGAGTAACAAGAATTTTATCTTCTTCTACGAAGAATGTAGATTTGGTCATGATAATTAACTTCATCGCCTGTTTTTCTTTTATGTTGCAAAATTATTAATTTTCTGCCAAATTCACAATTATATTATACAATAAAAATTTTCAAGCTTTAATATTTTCGTAGATATTTGTTTTGAATGGGGAAAGAACCATTCATATTGTAATTTATAATTGTGTTGATGCATGATGTGAAATATCATGTGATTATATATAAATATGAATATTTAGCTTTGTCTTTTGAATATGTTTTTATGTGATCCCTGTTATTGTATTGAGGAAATACCTGATGGCTTTGATTGATGTCAGACTGTTGTACGTTATGGAGTAGGGACGATGCCTCATTGTAAAAGAATGGCATGGGAAGAAGAAAGGAATAGGGATGTTTATTTATTTTGTATGTCTGTCGTTCTTCTTGTTCGTCTGTTCAAAGCGGATTTTTATATTATTGAATCCCATTGATTGCATTAGGTTACGAAATTGTGTAATGGCATTTTGTTCGGCGCTTCTTATGTTTGATTCAGACATACAGCGTCTTAGCATGATGTCTTTTGCTCTTTGATAAAGATCGGCACGGTCCTGATGGCTCCATTTCCCACTCTCAAGAAATGCTCTCGTGCGTGTCTCATCAATGAAATTCTGGTCAAGAAGTTTAATTGCCGGGAGGGTTACGACAACAGAATCTCCTGATGCCCTTATCCAATCTTTACCTGTCTCGTGCAAATCGAGTCCCAGACGCAATGTACCATAATAGATTCTTGCCAGTTGGTCGTCACCAAACAATTTGTGCCGTACGGTATCTACAAGCTCCTCGTCATTGATAGACAGAAATTCCCATTCACCAATATCTTTTATTGATGTTATGATATTGGGAGTGATGTCTATCTTGTCGTTGGTATAAACATTCACACTGTTGTCTTTTCCACATTGGCCTATGGTAACAATGATTATCAGCACCACGATTATTCCGGCTGCCGTAAGCAGCCATGGCATTGTGGATGTGCCAAGAATATATTTTAAGAACAGTTTTGTTCTACCGGAATCTTTTTTCATTGTTTTGTGTTTGGTTTTTCAATAATCGAACTGAAGTCTTCCCGTGTGAAATTCTTTCTGAACGTTATGGTTATGTCACTTTCTTTATATCCCATTTGTTTTATCATGGGAATCAGTGTACGTGCCGCGCTTTCTCTTGCCATGTCTATAAGTCCCATGTTAGGAATGTCGTCAACTATGGCCTGACGCCCTTGCCGTTCGTAATTGGACAGTTCTTCGTCGCTGAAATTGCGGCGTGTGAGAGCTACATATTCTTTAATGTCCTTATGATTGATAGTCGTGCTGGTTATTGCAATCTTCGGATCTGGCAGGATAATGTTTATTTTTCCATTTGTCTTTTCAACATTTTCACTTGAGAATTCGCCAAAATCAATATATGCTTTTATTGTGGCATCGATAGGTATTGCAATTTTTCTTTGTCCGAGAGGAAGGTCGATGTCGTATTTTTTCTTGAAGAAAGTACCCTTCAGACTTATTTTGTCATCGTGTGTTATAATCTTATGTATATGATATTCTGTTGTGTAAAGGCGTGAACATTTTTTTATCTGCATAATCAACGTCGGTATTGTATCAATAGCTTCTGTTGTATTAGCAGTCTGTTCTTTTTTACATGATGTAAAAAATGCAGTCGTAATCAATATCAGAACAAATAATAACTGTTTCATTTCTGAAGTGTGTTTAATAAGACAAAGATACAAAAAAATGTCAAAAAGCATCGTAATAACGACTATTTTTATTCTAAGGTTAAACCTTATGACCTTTTTGACGTCAGATTATTAGAACGGCTATTACGATGGCCGTTAAGTAAAACTAATAAAATTTGATTGGTATGAAAAAGTATTTATTGGCATTTGTGTTATTGTTTTCTTTAAGTAACTTGTGTGTTATGGCACAGGAAAATAACGGACGGAAGAAAATGGATAAGTCTGAATTTATACAGAAGCAGACCGAGCGTATGGCAGAACGGTATGGACTTGATGAAAATCAGACAAAAGAATTGCTTGATCTCAATACACAATACTCTAATAAAATGTTCATGGGGAGACGTGTCGGCCCAGGAAATGGAATGCATCGTAATGGCGCTATGAATAAGGATTCTTTGCGTATAAAAGAACGTCCCAGCAAGGAACAGATTGAAGAAATGATGAAAAAGAGAACCGAGGAGCTTGAGGCATACAAAAGCGGATTGAAGAAAATAATGACCGATGCGCAGTATTCTAAGTATGAAGAGGATATGAAGAATATGATGCAGCGTCGTCCGCGAAATAATAAATAAATTGAGATGGACATGGATTTATAAAGATTGCATCTTTGCATTATTTATCAGATTCATGCCGGTTTCATACGTCACCGGTCCGTATGCAGGTTTTCGGACATTGCGATACTAACTCTTTTGAGTTTTGGAATGTATTTCCTGAGTTATCATAACTGGCTTTCGCGGGTGTGACACATAACTTTCAGCAAGACGGAAGGGGCGTTATCACTTCGGACTCTGTCAGATTTTCTGAGCCGGTGATTAAAATAGAAAATGTCAGAAATAATAAATTTTACATTTTGCATAGGAACATCTGTTCATAATTAGTGAGGTTAATATTTCAGCCACTTACCTGTTTCCCTCAAGGTAATGGCGGTGACGCTGTCTTTTTAATTATTAAGACAGCGTCATTTTTTATTATTATCCGTTATTCAATAAATCAGTTTATTTATTTTGCTTTGCGGTTAATTTGCATTAACTTTGCTGACATTAATTTTATATCCTTATGAAAAAGATTGAATGTATAGTTGCTGCAGTGCTGATTTCAGGACTGATAATTTCGTGTGGTGAAAATAAAAAGACGAATGATATTATAACACATAAACAGGAAATTAAACCGACGAAGAAGAGTGTTCAGAAGATCGGTGACTACGAGCAGAATCGTACGGTGGATTGGCATGGCTCTGTTTACAGCATCAGTATAGAAAGAAAGGCGGATACTTCTTTGCCTGCTGTTGACGACGGAACAGGTAATAAGTATTATGACAACAGCATAACATTGCGTGTAACGGGAAAAGACGGAATAGATGTGTTGAAACGTGTTTTCACAAAACAGGATTTTGCAAAATACGTGGGAGAAGATTATCTGAAGAATAATGTCTTGCTCGGTGTCGTGTTTGACAGGGTGGATAACGATTACATCTATTTTGCAGCGAGCGTCGGTGCGCCGGATAAGATGAGCGATGAATATATTCCTTTGGTCGTTAGATTCTCTTATAGTAATCACAATATTGATATTTATAAAGACACGACATTAGATACGGCAAATTCTGATGATGTTGATGATTCTGAGGAAGATTGATATGGGTGAAGACCATATAGCCTGTCGTGTTAAGACAGGCAGGTGTTCGGTCATTACTTATTGAACAGGCGATTTGGCATTTGTTCAGAACAGGATATTCAAAGTATTTAATCAGGGGCTGCGGAAATGCAGTAGAACCGTGTTTTATTAATGAATTATCATTGAATGTAGGACGATTTCCTGACAACACGTGATGCTTATGAACAATGGTAACCAATCTGCTCATGCGATGACAAATTCACGCCGAGACAACGTATAGGTCGTCCACGCAAGACGGTTGTATAATTTCCGCGCTCTTTCTTGGGGCTGATGTCTGTGCCGTTGATGTAAACTTTGGTGATGAACTTTACTGATTTTCTTGATTTTATTTTGACAAAATAAATTCTGAAAATAGGTGTAAAGAAATGTTAAATAGAGTGTTATATAGCACATTTCAGCGTTTGCGACATTGTAATATACCCATTCTTGTAGTCTGGAATAATTCGTCTTGCGTTCTGATTATGCCCATTTTATGGTCCGATAAAGCCCACTTTAGAACGCGATATGGTGCACTTCGGCTCCTGAAATGGGCTTGATTGCATGCTGAAACGGTGCTTATTGTAATACAGAGAACTGTCTTTCAAATGTAAGTTGCTGATAGACAAAGTCTTATGTTATCCTCCCATAATTCGCATATTTGTGTCCGATGGAGTGTTTGCCCGCAAATGTGCGTTTATTTTTCGGGGTAGAATAGGAAACTCAGACCGAAAAATCAAAATCTGCTTATAATCTGAAAGTGGTTCATATTGTTTTCATCTTAGCATAAGAAAACGGTGCTTATTCGGGAGTTAAGCATATGACTTTTATTGAAATCAATCACCGAGGAAAATCTAACAGATTCTTAACTCAAATCAGTTGTAGGAAGTCCGACGAATAGATTTTATTGTCTGGCAGTCAGTCTGCCGGCTGTGTTTAAGGCTATGACGTGCTGCGTGGAGTAAAGTGTTGGATGGGATGGGGAAAATATGGCAGAATACGTCAGACAAGCTGATAAATATAATATTAGAATATGTTTTCGTTGTAATGACGATTCATGCCAAAGGTCAGTTGTATGATTGCATATAATAAAAAACACCGGTAATAACATTACCGGTGTTTTCCTTATATTGCGATGTTGTTTAAAATTTAGCCATCTTTATTGCGTCAATAGCACATTCATCACCTTTATTGCCGAGTTTACCTCCACTTCTATCTTTAGCTTGCTGAAGGTCGTTAGTTGTCAACAAACCATAGATGATAGGAATCTCACTTATTGTATTAAGGCGTGCAATTCCGTAGGTCACACCCTGGCAGATGTAATCAAAATGAGGTGTCTCGCCTCTGATAACACTTCCTAAGATTATTACAGCGTCGTAGCCATGAAGAACCATCTGGTGTGCTCCGTATATAAGTTCGAAACTTCCCGGAACCTTTCTTACGTGTATGTTTTCCGGGAGTGCACCATGTTTCTCTAAGGTTGTTACCGCGCCCTCAAGAAGTGCATCCGTTATTTCTGAGTTCCATTCTGCTACTACAATACCGAAACACATGTTGCTTGCGTCGGGTATTGATTCGTTGTTGTAGCTTGAGAGGTTATGTAATGCTGTTGCCATTTATTCGGAAACGCGTTCAATATATTTATCAATCTCAGAATTCTGTACTACAGGGGCATTTACATATTTAGCCTTGATGTCCTGATATATCTTCAACGCATCAGCCTTCTTGCCCTGGCTTTCGAGAAGTTCTCCTGCCTGGATGAGGAATGTCGGTGAGATGCTCATGTTTGCTTTTGTCTCAGATTTGCTGTCTGCCATATCTGCAGCTTCCTTGAGCTTGCTGATTGCCTTGTCGATATTTCCTGTCTGTGCATAGGCATTACCTAATGCTGCTACAGCAGCAGGGCTTACCATTGCATCATTTGAGGGTGAATATGCTTCGAGATATTTAACGGCATCATTCCACTTATTGAGGTTTGCGCAAGAAAGTCCTGCGTAGAGATTGGCAAGATTTGCAGCGTCAGTTCCACTATAATCACTTACAATCTTGGTGAAGCCAATGTATCCGGCACCGTCTCCATTGAGTGCTTTGTCGTACTGCTCCATATTGAAGTACTCTTGACCTTTGGCGAGAACTGTACTTGCTTTGTCCTCTCTTGGTCCAGCATAATAAACTTTATAAATGAAGAAACCCGCAATTATGATTATTATTGCGGCCAATACGATGAAAATAGCCTTCTTGTTTTTATTAAAGAAAGCCTCTGAATTGTTGAGAGTCTCTTTCATATCAAGAGCTCCTGATTCTGTTTTGTTTGCCATTCTATTTTATTATTTTTTAGTTTCGGTATAATTATTTTCAGGATAAAGTTTACATACAAAATGTGTCGCAAAATTACGTAATTAATCTCATATATTGAAATTTATTTTCTACTTTTTTCTTTTTTGATTGATAAATGACTTATCTTTGCATTAAAGAAGAATTTGTATTTCCAATGATATTAAATAAAATCTCGATTATCAATTTTAAGAATATAGGGGAGGCGACTTTGTTGATGTCACCAAAGATAAATTGTTTCATTGGAAATAATGGTGTGGGAAAAACAAATATACTGGATTCCATATATTATCTTTCTTTCTGTAGAAGTTACTTTAATTCTGTCGATTCACAGAATATAAGGCATGGGGAAGAATTTTTTGTATTAGACGGATCATACTCTGACGATAATGGAAACGCGATGAATGTTTATTGTGGCATGAAACGTGGTGCCAAGAAACATTTCAAGCGCGACAAAAAAGAATATAAAAAACTATCACAGCATATAGGTCTTATACCTCTTATATTTATTACACCAAATGACGTTTCACTCATAGATGGTGGCAGTGAAGAGCGTCGGCGTTTTATGGATGTTGTGATTTCGCAATATGACCACAGCTATATAGAGGCTTTATCTGCATATAATACAGCTTTGGTGCAGCGTAATTCCTTACTTAAAGTAGAAAGACCGGACGAAACTCTTCTCGATATATGGGAGGGTGAGATGGCACGCTATGGCGAGATTATTTATAATAAAAGAGATAATTTTATAAAAGAGTTTATCCCGGTTTTTCAGTCGGTATATGACAGAATATCTGGAAACAAAGAACGTGTATCATTACATTATGTGTCTCATGCCCAAAGGGGAGCGTTACTTGATGTGATTCGCAACAGTCGTAGTAAGGATTGTATATTGGGATATTCTCTGCATGGTGTGCATCGTGATGATCTGAATATGATGCTGGGAGATTATCAGATGAAGCGCGAAGGCAGCCAGGGTCAAAATAAAACATTTGTGCTGGCGCTGAAGCTTTCGCAGTTTGACTTTCTGCGCAGGACAGTTTCCAATACGACACCGTTACTTTTGTTGGATGATATTTTTGATAAGCTGGATGCCGATAGGGTGGAACGTATAATTGGTTTGGTATCAGGTGAGAATTACGGACAGATTTTTATCACAGATACAAATCGTGAGCATCTTGACAGAATTCTGGAAAAGGGTTCGTTCAATTATAAATTATTTATCGTCGAAAATGGTGATGTAAAGGAGAATAAAGATGTTTAAACAAGATGTTAAGTCTATCGCAGACCTTATAAATATTTATTTGCGTAAGGAAGGACTTGAAACTCCGTTATTGCAAAAACGCCTTATCGATGCGTGGGGAAGTGTCGTAGGAAGTGTTGTCGAGAAATATACCACCGAGAAATTTATAAAAAATCAGACACTCTTCGTAAAGATATCGAATCCTGCCTTACGGTATGATTTGTCTATGATGAGAGCTCAGCTTGTGAAGAGATTGAATCAGCAGGTTAAGAGTCAGGTCATTGTAGATGTTAGGATATATTGATTTTTATTGTTATAGGTATATCTTGTATTAAGTCGAGGTGGCTGTAATATGATTTATCAGAATTAAGTCTGACAGGTAATTTTAAAAAGACTGATTGTCATTTGGTTATACCATTTATCTCAATGCCAACTTCCATCGCTCATGAGATTGGCTTCTGGGGTTACGAAATGGACCGTTCTGTATTAAGAAAACGTACTCTTTTATGTTTCGATATTGACCGTTTTATAGCTCAATATAGTCTATTTGGAAACATGATAAAGAATCATTAAGACCGTGTATTACTCAATAAGGCTTTTTCACTTTAGGAATAAGCCTATTGGTTTATGCAGGATGGATGCTGGCTTATATTACTTCATCCACTGGAATATCATTTGTGTCAGTTTGTATTTCAGAGAACTTCTGAAAATCGAAACATATTCCTATCTTATATGTATTCGGGATATTATTTAAAAATCTGTCATAATAACCCTTACCACGGCCGACTCTGTTTCCGGTGGAATCGTATGCGACAGCAGGAATGACAGCTACATCTATTTTTTCGAATGCTGTATATTTCTCGCCCGATGGTTCTTTTATGTTGAATGCTCCGTTGTGCATGTCTTCACTACCGGTATATTTGTGTAGCTCCATTCTGTAATTATCCAGGACTACAGGGAGTAATATGGTCTTACCTTCATCTATAAGTTTGGTTATAGCATTATGAGTGTAAACTTCATCCGGAAGGGAATAATACATCAATATTGTTTTTGCATTCTTTATCCTGGGATGTTGCAGTAATTTATTTATAATGGTAAGTGACAATTCTTTTAACTGAATTTCTGAGAATTGTCGCTTACGCATTTTTATTTCTTTTCTGATTTCTTTTTTGTCAAGCATGCACGGTCTTTATATTACGTCTTATGGTATGGTCGTATATTGGACACATGTTGTAAGCTGTTTTCCTGTTCCTGTTGTTCTTTTTCTGCGGCTTTTTAGGAAATGCAGCATGATTTTTAAAGACTCTTAGTGCACTTTTTATTGCAGGATCGTCAAGATTGATGTATTCGGTCCATGCGGCTTCATCAAGCATGTTGTATATAATACGACTGTTGATATAGCGCTCCAATAATTTGTGCGACTTCCTTATCATAATGTTACGACGCTTTAAACCATGTTTATCGGCGTAAGCCGCAAACTTTTCTACGGTATTCTGTTTTACGAGATAGTCAGACAATGAAGACATATCTTTATAGTTATTAAGCTTCTGTCTGTTATTGTCGGTATATGTAAATGCGAATTGCAGAATGAGTCCGCTTATGCTGGCTTCTTTATAATAAGAGGTTACTCCAAGCGTGTCTTCGGCAACGAATATATCAGGCGTGATACCTCCGCCACCATATACAACGCGTCCTAAACTTGTGTAATAGGCTGGCCCTGTATGTTTGATGCTGTCTCTTGAGAAGAACTCTCCATGCTGATAGCGGGCAATAATGTCTTGTTCGTAGTTCTTGTCGTCACCGGCTGTATATGGCTTTTGGATGCAACGTCCTGAAGGTGTGTAATATCTTGCTACTGTCAGTCGTATCATACTGCCGTCAGGAAATTCCATCGGTAATTGTACTAAACCTTTTCCGAAAGAACGTCGTCCTATGATCGTTGCACGGTCATTGTCCTGCATCGCACCGGCAAAAATTTCTGAGGCAGACGCAGAGCCTTCGTTTATCAATACTACGAGAGGCAGACTCTGATAGTTACCTCGTCCGTCTGATCTGTATTCTTGTCTTGGAGATTTCCTTCCTTGAGTATAAACGATGAGTTTGTTCTTTGGCAGGAACTCGTTTGCCATTTGTACTGCAGGGTTCATATAACCTCCGGTATTATCTCTTAAATCAATGACAAGGCTCTGGAATCCGCTTTGAGATAACTGTGCCAATGCAATAAGTAATTCAGGATAGGTGGTCTCGCCGAAGTTTTTGATTCTTATGTATCCTGTTTTATCGTCAAGCATATATGTTGCACTGATGCTCTTCTGTGGAATCTCGCCACGAGTAACAGTAAAGTATTTCACTTTTTTCTGCTTATATCTGATGACGCCTATTTTTACTTTTGTTCCCTTCGGACCCTTCAGTCTGTATTGCGCTTCTTGGTTGGTGACTATCTTTCCGACAAACGGTTTCCCGTCTACGCTCACAATTTTGTCACCGGCGATTATACCGGCTCTTTCTGCCGGACCGTTGCTTATTACATTCTGTACACGTATGGTGTCCTCACGTATTGTGAATTCAATTCCGACACCGGAGAATGATCCTTTCAGATCATCGTTCGCTGCCTGTACATCTTTTGCGCTTATATATACAGAGTGCGGATCCAGCTCTGCAAGAATCTTAGGTATTGCAGCCTCAGCAAGAGAATCAAGATTTACTTTGTCAACATATTTATCATCGATAATATGTAACAGATTTGTAAGTCTGTTGCTTCCCGAGTTTATTATATTCAGGCGGTTACCTGAAAAATGATTTGCATAGAATGTACCTATGACGATTCCGATTACGACGCACAAGGCCATCATAAGCGGTATAAAGCGATTTGATTTATTCATGTTCATTTTCATCTGTATTTAGATAAATCACTTCAATGCCTGCTTTCTTTAAGAGATTGATACCATCTTCTAGTCGATATTTCTCACCATATACGACTCTTTTTATTCCTGCTTGGATTATTAGTTTTGAGCATTCTATACAAGGTGAGGCAGTAACGTACAATGTCGCATTTTCACTGTTATTGCTGCTTCTTGCCAGTTTTGTTATGGCGTTTGCCTCAGCATGCAGTACATATGATTTTGTTACGTTGTTTTCGTCTTCACACTGGTTTTCGAAGCCACTGGGTGTTCCATTATATCCGTCGCTGATTATCATTTTGTTTTTCACGACGAGAGCTCCGACCTTTCGTCTTTGACAGTAACTATTTTCTGCCCATATTCTTGCCATGCGCAGGTACCGCATGTCAAGATTCCTTTGTTTGTTGTCTTTCGATTCCATTGCGTTTTAATAATGCATCTATTGTGGGTTCCTGGCCTCTAAATCTTTTATAAAGAGTCATTGGATGTTCAGTTCCTCCTTTGGAAAGAATGCAATCCCTGAATTTTTGTGCTGTGTCTTTATCGAATATACCATTTTTCTTGAACACGCTGAATGCATCTGCGTCAAGTACTTCTGCCCATTTGTAGCTGTAATATCCAGCCGCATAGCCTCCAGACATAATATGTGAGAACTGGGTCGTCATACATGTGTTGGGTAGTTGTTCTGATATTATAGCTTTTTCCCAGGCTTTCTTTTCAAATTGCATGATGTCTTCGTCGAAAGAATCCTTCTTGGTATAGTAGGCCATATCCAATAATCCGAAGCTTACTTGTCTCAGACATCCGTATGCTGCAAGGAAATTGCGACTCTTGTGTATTCTTTCAATCAGTTCATCCGGAATAGGTTCTCCAGTTTTATAATGGAAGGCAAATGTGCGTAAGAATTCTTTTTCAACCGCAAAATTTTCCATAAACTGTGAAGGCAATTCAACAAAATCCCACCATACGTTTGTTCCGCTAAGACTTTCGAATCTGGTGTTCGCAAACATTCCGTGTAGAGCATGACCGAATTCATGAAGAAATGTTTCCACTTCGCCTAAGGTAAGCAGTGCAGGTTTTTCTTCTGTTGGTTTTGTAAAATTCATAACCAGACTCACATGTGGTCTTACGTTCACACCATGTTTATCAATCCACTGTCCTTGGAATTCTGTCATCCACGCACCACCTTGTTTTCCTTTTCTTGGGAAAAAGTCTGCGTAAAGTACAGCCAGATATGAATTGTCCTTATCGAAAATCTCGTATGCTTTCACATCATCGTGATATACAGGAATATTTTTATTTTCTTTGAACGTAATGCCATATAGGCGCGTCGCCAGTCCGAATACTCCCTTTATAACTTTGGATAATTCAAAATATGGACGCAGCATTTCCGAGTCCAGATTGTATTTTTCCATCTGTAGCTTATGGGAATAGAAGCTGAAATCCCAAGGCTCCATTTTGAAATCATTACCTTCAGTTCTCTTTGCCAGCGTATTTATTTCGTTCACTTCTTTTAAAGCCGCGGGTTTATACGCATCTATAAGGTCGTCAAGCAGTTTATAGACATTGTCAGTCTTTTCTGCCATACGATGCCTCATTATGTAATCAGCAAAAGTCTTGTATCCAAGTAGCTGAGCAATTTCACGCCTAAGATTTATAAGGCGCTTGCATATTTCAAGGTTATTTTCGCTGTTTTTATGTATTCCAAGTGTATTCTTTTCCATGTACATTTTTTTTCTCAATTCTCTTTGGGTAGAGTATGTCATGAATGGAGAATAACTTGGAGCGTCAAGCGTAAACACCCATCCTTGCTTGCCTTGTTCCTTGGCAGTTTGGGCAGCTGCATTTCTTGCTGTCTCCGGTAGTCCGTCAAGTTGTTTTTCGTCAATTATGTTAAGTGTGAATGCTTTGTTCTCTTTCAATAGATTTTGTGAGAATTGTAAAGACAGCATGCTTGCTTCTTCTGTAAGTTTCCTGAGTTGTTCTTTACCATTCTTGTCAAGCAAAGCTCCGCTACATGCAAAACCGTCATAGCAATTGTCTAAGAGCATCTGTTCTTCAGGTGTGAGTTCACGGTGATGCTCATAAACATATTTTATGCGTTCGAAAAGTTTTTTATTTAGTTTTACGTCATTAGCATGTTTTGTCAGTATCGGACTCATTTTCTGCGCCAGAGCATCAAGCTCATCGTTGGTCTCGGCGCTGAGCATGCATGAGAAAACATTTGATACACGATTTAATAAATCATAATAGTGTTCACCTTTCTCATCATCAGTTCGTATTATAGTATTTTCGAAGGTCGGTTCTGATTTATCGTTTATAATCTTTTCAATTTCTTCGTTATCCCTCCTAATGCCTTCCATAAAAGCTTCTTCATAATCAGAAATCTCTATAAGATTAAATGGAACCGTCTCATGCGGAGTATTATATTTTTCAAAGAAAGGATTCTTATGATTGCTTTTCTCTATTTTATTCTCACACATACTGATTTGTATTCTTTTATTGTATTTTGATGATACAACAATGTTAATATATATAGTGCAAAAATAGTAAAAATATCATATAAGTTTTTGTGGAAAATCAATTTTAACTTATATTACACATATATATAATGATCACATTATCAATCTTTCCAATGAGGGGATGTGTATGATTGCTCGTTTGAGTTGCAGAAGTCCTTCGTCTTGCATTTTATTAAGTTCACGTGAAATGTTAAGCCTGTTCTCATTCAATTCTTCAGCAAGACGATCCATTTTTATGTGTACTGTTTTTGTTCCAGCAGGTTTCATACAATGGAATTCAAAAAAACGTATAAGACGTTTTCTAAGGTCTGTCGGTTTTGCAAGCCACCACTTATGTGTGGTTTTTTGTGTCTGAGTCGTTATTATGTTAAGCAGATTCAGTCTGAATATAATGAATTCATCGGACAGTTTTAGTATCTCTGTCTTGTCGAGAGTCATTATGTTACACGTCCCAGAGGCTGTAAATGTATAAGTATAGCGTTGGTAAAGTCCGAATATGTGTTCCGGTTGCAATATGTATGGTGCTGTTATTACTTCGGAGAAAGCATATCCGTGATCATCAGAGTATCTTGTGGCAATGATTTTGCCGTTTGTCAGAAATATCAGTTTGTTGCAAACACTGCCTTCTTCTGCTATTGTGTTTCCGTTTGTATATTTGTGAAATCCGAACTTGGTATGGGCAATGATATCATCAATATCAGTCTTGCTCATACCTTGAAACAAGGGCTGTCTCAGCAGTCTCGTGTGCATATCAAGTTCGTTCACCATGACATGTGTTTAGTTTGTCAATTTATTTTTTATAGCATCAGAGCACCACACTTTTGTGTTACCTTTATCGTCAGAGAATATGAAATAAGCCATTATTTCCCGGTTGTTATCTAATATCTGTTTGGCTTTGTCTATGCCCATCACCATAAACGCTGTGGCGTAAGCATCTGCTGTGGCGCAGTTCTTTGCCAGTACTGTTGCTGATAATAAGCTATGCTGTACCGGTCGTCCGGTCTTTGGATCAATGGTATGGGCATATTTTTTACCATTCTTATAATAAAAGTTTCTATAGTTCCCGCTTGTAGCCATGGCCATATCCTTTACGTTGATCACTGTTTGTATCTCACTATTAACATTCAGTGTATCATCTATCGGTTTGCTTATTCCTATTCTCCATGGCTGTTGCTGACTGTTGATTCCTCGTGTGACGACTTCTCCGCCGATTTCAACCATATAATTCTCCACACCTTGAGATTCCAGATAGCGCGCCACCGCGTCAGAACCATAGCCTTTTGCTATGGCGCTGCAATCAAGCATTATTCTCGGGTCGCTCTTTATGATTGCGCCTTTACCGTTGGTTTCTGTGTATCTTACTTTCTGATATCCTATTATATTCAGAAGGCTGTCAATCTGTTGTTGTGAAGGCATTCGTCCTTTCTTGAATCCGAATCCCCATGCGTTTACAAGTGGAGCCACGGTTATGTCGAACGCACCGTTTGTTTGTTTTGAAATGTTCTGAGCAAGTTCAAATACATCCACAAACATCCTGTCCGGTTCTATTTGTTCGTTGCGGTTTATTTTTGATATGGTGGAGTTCTGATTAAACATCGAAAGTGATGCATCCACTTCTTTCATCGTAGCCATTATGCCGTCACCAAGATCTTTGTTACTTTGGTATGTCACGTTATATACAGTGCCGAATATCATCCCACTGTTATGTTGATATGGGGTGTTTCGTTGCTTCATGATGATCAGTACGGTTCCCACTATGAGAAATATCAGGAACAACAGTTGACCTATGTTTTTTCTGCTGTATTTTCTATTTTCCATATTTATAATTCAATCGATATATTAAATGTTCCGCCCAGTCTTGTTCCTCCTTGTTTGCCGTAACCGGGGACATACCATGTGCTTCCGATGCTGCCATCGTTGTGAATGAGCCGGCGTTTATATCTGAAACTCCATCCGAGTCTTATCGGTCCCCATATTTTAGCATCAAGTCCAAATACGGCTTCCAGCCAGTGATAACTTGCTTTTATTCCTTTCGCTGAATATTCAACTTGATCGCCCCATACCGGATCGGTTATTCCGTTGCCCTCAACATCAAATTTGAAAGACGTGTATGCATATCTGAAACCACCGTATATTCTGTAGATATCATGTTTGTTCTTCATCAGATTGAAGTCCATGCCGATTCTTCCGTATGGAGCTTTCGTCTTGTATGACAGTTTTGATATGATATTTTCAGAATTTGCCTGGCCGTATCCAAGCTCGATGATTGGAAAATATTTGTCTTTGAGATTTATGCGTAATGCAGCCTCATATTGTCCGTAATCGCTGAATGCTATTTGGGCTATTCCAGCCAAGTCGGCAGAGACGGCAACGCCGCGGAATAACGGTATGGTATCTGACGATGCCTCTGCAGTCTGTTTGCTTTTTTGTTGAGCCGAAGCTTGTATGTTATTGACCATCAGAAGGCTCAGAATTATTGTCACCTTTAAGATATATGATGAAATGTGCTTCTGCCGCATTGTATGTTACAGTGTTTTTATTTATTTTGATTGAGTCGATAGCATATTGTGTATATGTCACACCTGTAATGGTATGGAAGAACGTCGGATTGCAGTCAACTGATTCAAAATGAGGCGTATCGACCTTTGAAACCTTTATTGTGTCTGTTGTGGTAATGCCGTTGTTGTTTTCAAAACAGAAAAAGAATGTATCTTCTGCGTGCGAATAGCTCATCGGCAGTGATATGCTGTCTGGATATTCCATCCTGTTTATCAGAACAGAGTCGTCATTTTCAGCTTGTGATAATGGTGTCGTGACCGTGAGCATTGTGCCGTCAGAATCCGAACCACCTACAAGCTTGTATTTGGCATACACTTTATTGTTGAGCGGGCAATCAATCGAAGAGCATGCAGCCAAAGCCGATATAACCGTGAGGAATATTATCAGTTTCCGCATTTTATCATCTTTTCTATTTGATAGTCATTGCGTGTCTGCGATGTACGGCTTACAAGATCGCCTATGAATCCGGCAAGGAACAGCTGTGTTCCAATCATCATCATTGTGAGTGCGATGTAGAAATAAGGCGACTCTGTTACCAGTCGTTGAGGCACACCGTTAGACAGACACCACAATTTTTCGGCTCCTATTATCATTGCGGAAATAAGACCGATGAGGAATACTATAGTACCCAGGAATCCGAATACGTGCATAGGTTTCTTTCCGAAATTGTTGAGAAACCATAGAGTTATGAGGTCGAGATAGCCGTTGAAGAATCTGTTGAGGCCGAACTTTGACTTACCGTATTTACGTGCCTGATGGTGTACGACCTTCTCACCAATCTTGTTGAATCCGGCATTCTTGGCAATGTACGGTATGTAGCGGTGCATCTCACCGTAAACCTCTATGTTCTTCACAACCTCTTTACGGTATGCTTTCAGTCCGCAATTGAAATCGTGAAGATTGTGGATGCCACTTATCTTTCTTGCCGTGGCATTGAAAAGCTTTGTAGGTATTGTCTTTGACAGAGGGTCGTAACGCTTCTGTTTATATCCGGACACAAGATCATAACCGTCTTCGGTTATCATTTTGTACAGTCCGGGTATCTCGTCAGGAGAGTCTTGAAGGTCGGCGTCCATCGTTATTACCACATCGCCTTTAGCTTCTTTGAATCCGCAATACAGAGCCGGGCTCTTACCGTAGTTTCTGCGGAACTTTATACCTTTCACTTCCTCAGCTTTTTTGCTGAGATCTTCTATTACTTTCCATGAATTGTCGGTCGAGCCATCGTTGACGAAAATCACTTCGTAGCTATAGCCGTTAGCTTTCATAACACGTGCTATCCAGCTGTAAAGCTCCGGTAACGACTCTTCTTCGTTGTATAAGGGAATTATTACGGATATATCCATATTTATTTTTATGTCGTTGATTTTTCAGTTGTTTATCTTTATTTTTCTTGCAGCGTTCCGCATGCAGACAGCTGCTATCGGTATGCTGATTATGAAGCCAATGAAGATATTCTGTATCATGAACATGAATGCCCACTGTATAGGAGTCAGTTCGGCCATCATGCTCAGCTCTTTGTTTATCTCATCTACCGGAAGGCCATTTTCCGCATATACAGGCATTATGTTTTTCATTGTCTCAGTAATCATTGTCATGAACATGTTGTTGTCGAGAAATCTGAAATACAGATATTGTATTATGGCGAAAATAACCGATGCGTAGAATACTGTATAGATAGAGTAGGCGAATCCGCGTCTGAAAGAGATTATTCCGTCAAGTGCGTAGTTGCGGAATTTTATCAATCTCCATCCTATGAAGAACGGAGTCGCCAGTGCAAGTATATTGCCTATAGGAGTCTGTGGCGCATATATTGTGGCTGCAAAACTTACAATCCACAGTAAGGATAATAACGCACCATCCTGACGTGCGAACGCTTTTAATTGAATGAAATTCTCTAATTTAATCATTAAACGAATAAACAGTTTTATAAAACATGTGCAAACTTACATAAAATTTTCGGATTAAACATGTGTGCCATATATAAATTCACTTTCTTTAAATTCTGTGTGTGCTAATAATGCGACATGTCTATGTCTCAGTCATGATGTTTCTTAATGTAACAGGAGACACTGGAGTTGTAAATGAGTGATGACATCAGGCGTTATGTGCCATGTGGAATACGAAAAGTCATAGGAATAGCCGTAAATATCAAAAAATAAGTTAAATTTTCTGCATACAGCCTGTGGATGCTTCGTTTTTTAAACTTTATTGTTACCTTTGCACCCGCAATACGGGTAAGTCTTGCACGGCCAGCTCCCTTCGAATCCTCCAGGACGGGAACGTAGCAAAGGTAGTTGGTTGTAGCGGCGCGATGCAAGTAGCTTGCCCACCCGCCTCTTTAGCTCAGTTGGCCAGAGCACGTGATTTGTAATCTCGGGGTCGTTGGTTCGAATCCGACAAGAGGCTCAAGAAAAGATGGATATCGTATTTCAGCGGTTTCCATCTTTTTTGTTTGTGACTAATATTGGTTTTAGGCAGCAGGGTGGAATATTTATAGAGACCCCGATGAATTTCGGGAAAATAAAACCTGCTTAATATAAATCCTGTGCAGATGGGTTTTGATAGAAGATTGCAGTTTTAATCACGGATAAACATTGTTTAATTCTACCGGAATGAAAACAATATAAGACACTTTCAGATTATAAGCAGATTTTGAATTTTCGGTCTGAGTATCCTGTTCTACCCCGAAAAATAAGCTCATATTTATGGACAGACTATTCTTCGGGTGCAAATATTTGAATTATGAGAGGCTTACATAAGGCATTGAATATCAGTAACTTAAATTTAAAGAACATTTTCCCGCATTGCGAAAAGCACTATTTCGTCATGTGAAATGGCCCATTTCTGGGGCTGAAAAACACCATATCACGTTCTGATATGGGCTTAATCGCATGCTGAAATAGGCAATATCAGAAAGCAGGATGGATATTTTCAGACTACGTTATGGGGTATATCAAAAAACGGTATAGTACGAAATGCCCTTTATTATAATGAATTAACATCCATTAATAACTCTTTCGCAGAAATATTTTGTCAAAATATTGTCAGGAAAAATCGTAATTTTGTATCCTGAGTTTTCGTTAAAAACGTAGGTATCAGGCGTGAGTAATGCTATGTAATATGCGTATTCTTCTTGCTATGATGATTTACTGGTTGTGGCAGCACAGATTTTTATTACATAAACAAAAGCCCTGTCACGGTTCCTATCACTCTGCATAGACAGAAAGTATTCGGACATTCCTGTGTTGTTTCACAAATAAAATAAAGCCACGCTGAATTTTACAAAGTCGTGAAGCGGGCTTTGTCGAAGTAAGGAATTGACTATGTTGTGAGGACTTAAAAGGCATGTGATAATCGTATCGTGTTAAGCTGCGTATAATCAATGTGTTATATGGGGTTGGTGATACTGCTGTTTTTATGTCGGATGCAATATTCGGGCAAATAAAAAATATACTTATACTGTTTTACAATAAGTATCATTCATTATTTATTCCTGACTTTAATGTTTGTACAAAAAATTATGTATCATCATACGATTTATTTTTCCTTTATCGTGAACTTATTTCATAATATTCGTGTAACTTTGTAGCTTCATTTTATGAATGATATTGTTTTTAAGTTTAAAGTTTAGGAATTTATCGGAAATTAAGAGGAATGGTTTTTTCAGATCTGTTTTTTCTTTTTGTCTTTATTCCTGTTTTCATGCTGCTGTATATGGCGGCTGCGATAGCCGACCGCAAATCAGGCGGAGCACAGAGAAGGGGACATAATAAATTCAAGAATTTTGTTCTTGTATGTTTTTCGTTGATATTTTATGCCTGGGGCGAACCGGTATATGTGTTTCTCATGCTTGTCAGCGTGTTCTTCAATTTCCGTTTCGGCCTGGTTATCGGCAGAAGCCGACGCCACAGACGTATGGCACTTGTCGGCGGTCTGGTATTCAATATATTGGTGATATGTGTGTTCAAATATCTCGGATTTTTTGCACAGACGCTTAACGAATGTGGCTTTACTGTGCCGGTGCCGCACATCGCGTTGCCTATCGGCATCAGTTTCTATACGTTCCAGTCCATTTCCTACCTCATGGATGTCTATCGTGGTGTGTCGCCTGCGCAACGCCGGTTCTCTGATCTTTTGCTGTATATATCGATGTTTCCGCAGCTCATTGCCGGACCTATTGTACGCTACCAGACTGTTGCCGAGGAAATTCACGACCGTCATGTCACGTCACGCGACTTTGCTGACGGTGCATATCGCTTTCTGATAGGACTCGGTAAGAAAGTGCTCATAGCGAATCAGCTGTCCGAGATCTCCGGACAGTTTCTTGTTGACGGCCTGGGTTCGCTTTCAACTGCCGGCGCATGGATTGGAATAATAGCATTCACACTGCAGATTTATTTTGATTTCTCCGGATATTCTGATATGGCTATCGGAATGGGCCGCTGTCTCGGATTCCATTTTAACGAAAACTTCCGTCATCCGTATTGCTGTACTTCCATCACCGACTTCTGGCGTCGTTGGCACATATCGCTTGGAAGTTTTTTCCGCGATTATGTATATATCCCGATGGGAGGCAACCGTCGTCATCAGGCTTTCAATATCTTGGTGGTGTGGTTTCTCACCGGTATGTGGCATGGTGCGAGTTGGAATTTCATAATATGGGGTCTTTATTTCGGTGTGATAGTTATGTTAGAAAAATACACATTGTTGCGCGTTCAGAACAGGATACCGCGTGTTCTATTGCATGTTTACAGTCTGTTGCTTGTGGTGACCGGCTGGGGTATATTCTATTTTGACAGCTTTGATTCCATGATTGTGTTTTTCAAAGCATTCACAGGCAATTCTTCCGCATTGACCGATTTTGTTTCTCAGACAGCGATCACAGACAATTTCTGGCTGTGGGTGGTGGCAATTATATTCTGCATGCCCTTGCGTAGTGTCGGCTCGACGTTGTTGGAACGTCTGATTGGACGTAGTCCGGCGCTGTATAGCAGTGCTCAGCTCTGTGTTCGTGTGTGTATTTCATTGATAATGCTTGTGTTGAGTGTCGCTCTTTTGGTCGGAGCAACCAATAATGCATTCATTTACACGCGGTTCTGATGCGACCGATAAAGACTATATAAAATATGAGACATATATTTACAAACTTATACATAATGATGCTGGCGGTCGCCATGCCGTCGTTCGCAGAAGGACATCCGGTTTGCAGACAGGGTGCCAATGACGGCTCTCCGGTCGAGAAAACGGTTACCTCCTCGTCTTCGTCGGCGCGCAGGACGCGCTCGGGCATTATAGTGCTTGGCAGTGGAAAGAATGTCAGAGCCTTCGAGCCGTATGGCGGAAGACGCGACAATGGAGAGAAGTATGCCAATGCGGTCAATAAATATAAACAGGTTCTTGGCAACGGTGTGAATGTATATTGTATGATTATTCCTACTGCTGTGGAGTATTATTGCCCGGATAGCATACGCAGTTGGACTCATGATGAGAAGCAGGCTATGGACGGAATATTCTCACATTTGTCCGATTCGGTTATAAAGGTGGACATTTATGATGTGCTGGATGCACATAAGGCGGAGGACATATATTCGCGTACTGATCATCATTGGGCACCGCTCGGTGCATATTATGCTGCCGGATGCTTCGCCGGTAAAGCAGGACTGCCGTTTCGCGACCTGTCTTCGTATGACAGTGTCGCGGTGAGAAACTACGTCGGAACAATGTACACGTTTTCAAAGGATATGGCTGTGAAGAATGCGCCTGAGGATTTCATCTACTATGTTCCGCGCGATGTGGATTACAAGGCTACATATATAAAGTATAGGCTTGGACGGAATCATCGTGTGATAGGCGAAAGCCAGCCTGTCAATGATGCGTTTTTCATACATTACAAGGATGGGAGCGCGGGTGCTTATTGCACCTTTATGGGAGGAGATACGCGTACGGTGAAAGTCACTACTTCTACAAAGAACGGCCGCAGATTGCTGATAATGAAAGACAGCTACGGCAACGCCTTGCCTGGCTATCTGTTCTATTCGTTTGAGGAGATACATATCATAGATTTCCGTTACTTCACGAAGAGTGTGGTGGATTATATACGCAGAAACAACATAAGCGACCTGCTGTTTGCCAACAATATCTTCCATGCGAGTCTTGATACAACGTGTAACGCTTATCTGAGAATCATGTGATGTGGTATGTTCGGTATCGTCTATATACAGAATGTTGTTATGTATGCCGTACGGTATTAAGGATTTGAAATCCAGATGTTATATATTAATATAGGTGTATGAAATTTTCGAAGATTTATATATTTGTCATCGCATTGGTGTTTGCTTCGTTTACAATTGTTTTCGCCATATTTCCGCGAAGCAGATATTCGGAGTTGGAAAAGCGCGAACTTGCTGTCTTTCCGGAATTTTCCTTAGAAAAACTGAAAAGCGGTGCTTATACTAAAGCGGTGTCATCATGGTTCAGTGACAGTGAACCTTTCAGAGACGTGTTTATGATGGCAAGTATGCAGGTGAAGGATGCTCAGGCACTTGTCATGTCTGAAGACAATATAAAGTTTCATGCGAGTGAGTCGGGAGCAGGTTCCGGACAGAATGTCATAGGATCTGACATGGCTCCTGCATTTGATGAAGAAGAGTTTGTAAACGGTACGACAGACAATGAGAATGCTAAAATTGCCAATGCCGGAATAATAATTGTCGGTACTGGTGACAAGACCAGGGCATTGATGGCTTTTGGAGGAACGGCAAAGGGTGGTACCGGCTATGCTAATGCCGCCAACAAATATAAAGAGGTATTCGGTGATAAGGTGAATGTTTATTGCATGGTGATACCTACGGCTGTGGAGTATTATTGTCCTCCGAGAGCGAGGAAGGTGACTACGGCTCAGCGACCTGTGATAAATAATATCTTCGCACACCTGTCAGATGGGGTGAAACCGGTGGATATATATAATGTTTTAGGAAAACATGCTTCTGAAGATATATTCCTTCGTACTGACCATCATTGGGCTCCATTAGGAGCTTATTATGCAGCCGGACGCTTTGCACAGATTGCAGGAGTCCCGTTCAAGGATTTGTCTAACTATGACCGTAAGGTTGTACACGGATATGTGGGGAGTATGTACGGATATTCTAAGGATATATCAATAAAGAATGCTCCGGAGGACTTTGTGTATTATGAACCGCGAGGCGTTAAATACACTACGACGTATATAAATTATACGATTGATAAGAATTACCGTGTGGTAGGTGAGGGTAAGCCTTTCAAGAGCAGATTCTTTTTCCGTTATCGTGATGGAAATGGTGGCGCATACTGCACATTTATGGGTGGTGACACCAAGATAACAGTAGTAAGAACATCTGTTCATAATGGTCGCAGACTCATTATACTGAAGGATAGTTTCGGTAATGCTTTGCCCGGATTCCTGTTTTTCTCGTTTGAGGAGATACATGTCATAGATTCAAGATATTTCACGAAGAATATGAAGAAGTATGTAGCAGAAAACAAAATAACCGATATCCTGTTTGCCAATAACATATTCAAGGCTTATTCAAGCAGTATTTATCGTTCTTACCTCAGATTTCTGGAACAAAGCGATCATAGTATTTTCAGGGCTGCGGCAGACAGTACAAGAACTGATACGGTCAGACAGAGAAAAGAATACAGGCATCATTTAAAGGATACGACCGCGGTGCGAAAGCACAAACTTTCAGTGGGTACACATAAACAGAATACCGATAGTATTAACGCGATTTAATTTTGACTGGTATGCAGATAATGATAGGTTCGGCAAAAGAAATGAGATCAGAATGTAGTTATGCGCCTGATGAAAAGACATCGCCGCTTTTCACTAAGGAGGCATTGGCAAATGCGATGCAGATGACAGCCTATGGAGAAAGCGAATTGAAGTCTATGTTGAAATGTAATGCAGCCATAGCGGCTGAAAACAGACTTCGTTATATCCGGTTTACGGAATCGGGAAATGCTTTGCAAGCTATATTAGCATATAATGGAGTAGTCTATAAGCATATTGGAATAGTTGATTTTACGGCAGACGATTTCGCATATTCCGGCAAACATTTATGGATAACATCGTTTCTTTATGGTCTTCTCAGACCTCTTGACATGATAAAATGCTATCGCTTGGAAGGTGATATTACTCTGCCGGATAACGGATGTTCGATGTTCGATTATTGGAAAACGAGGTTGACAGATGTATTTATAGAGTCTGTTAAGAGTGATGATGGCGTGTTGCTTGACCTCGCAAGTAGTGAGATGCACAAACTTTTCGATTGGCGGAAAGTGAAGCGTGAGCTTACGGTTATCAGGCCGGAGTTCTTTGTCAGTAAGGGTGGAAAGCAGAAAACGGTTGTTGTATATTCGAAAATGTGTCGTGGAGAGATGACGGGTTTTGTTATTAAGAACCGGATAAATGATGCCGATGCTCTATGCGGATTCACGTATGAAGGATTCCGTTATATGCCGCAGGAAAGCACACCGGCATCACCGGTCTTCGCAATGGAATAGTATATATATTTGTATAGGGCTATCTGATATCTACGACTGTTATGCCGGCGCCTCCGAATTGTACGTGCTCGTCGTGGAAATCAGATACGTTCGGTACGGTCGCAAGATATTGGCGAATCAGTTGTCTTAATATTCCATTGCCTTTACCATGCAATATTCTGACACGCGACATACCTACAAGTATTGCGTCATCAATGAAATATGTAACAGCATTTAACGCTTCGTCACCACGCATACCTCTGACATCGAGGTCCTGATGGAAGTTAAGTTTACGGTTGTCAATCGCATCTCTTGTTTCCCTACTTATGCTGAGTGTCGGTTTGCTGTCTTTTGTTTCGGGCTTAGTCGCGTGCTCCAGGCGATCAATAGACATCTTTGTGCGCATGTCACCAAATATGATTGTGGCAGTCTTGTTATCTGTTGACTCTATTGTCCCAACTGAGGTGAGGCCTTTTATCCTTACCGTATCACCGTCTTTGAATGTCTTGTTTTCTTCCTCGTCGGTCTGTTTGCGTTTTATCGCTTCACGCAGTTTCTTTGCAGCCTGTGATTCTTTGTCGCTTTTTTCCTGTTTGTGTTTATTGTGCCGTTCCTTTCTCCCTTGTATCTGCTTTATCTTTTTGGCAATCAGTTCGTCGTTCTTTTGTATGTCGATAGAACTTATTTCTTCTTTAAAGGAGTTCAGCTCTTCTCTTATACGACGTGTTTCTTCCTTTTCTGCTTGACATTCCTTGATTTCACGTATGGTGTTTTCTATGTTCTTATTACTTTGTCTAAGCAGTTCTTCTGCCTCATCCTTGGCTTTCTTTAATATCTGTTTACGACTCTTTTCTATTTCAGTTATGTCAGTGGCATACCGCTCAGCAAGTTTTTCCAGTTCCTTTTCACGCTGGTGTATTGCCTGGCGTTTATTCTCCCAATAGCGTTTGTCGCGTACGATGTCTTGTAAATATTTATCGCTTTGTATGTAGTCGCTTCCAACGATTTCGCTTGCATCGTGTATTACTTCTTCGGGGAGACCGATTTTTCTTGCTATCTCTATTGCAAACGAACTGCCCGGATTTCCGATTGACAATTGGAAAAGGGCTTTCATCTGTTGTCTGTCATAAAGCATAGCACCATTCACAACACCTTCATGTTCTTTTGCGAAATGCTTCAGATTCTGGTAGTGAGTTGTTATTATGCCGTATGCTTTTTTATTGCAAAATTGTTTCAGTACAGCCTCAGCAATGGCTCCACCGATCTGCGGTTCTGTTCCGGTGCCAAACTCATCTATCAGAATCAGACTTCTGTCATCAGCATATTTCATCATGTATTTCATGTTCGTGAGATGACTGGAGTATGTGCTCAGATCGTCTTCTATGCTTTGTTCGTCACCGATATCTATAAGAATATTTTTGAATATTCCTGTATGCGACCGTTCTCCTATTGGGACCGAAAGTCCGCATTGCAGCATATATTGCAGCAGACCGGCTGTTTTCAGACATACCGATTTGCCTCCTGCATTCGGACCGGAGATTATAAGTATGCGTTTGTCATTTGTTATTGTTATGTCAAGAGGAACAACTTTCTTGTTCTGTTTCTCAAGAGACATTTGTAATAAAGGATGTACGGCTTGAATCCAATCTATTTGTGGATCAGACTTTACGACAGGTTCGAATCCTTTTATCTTGCGTGCAAATTCTGCTTTTGCCCGTATCATATCTATTGTGGCAAGAAACTTGTACGAGTTGAGAATCGGTTTAACATGTGGACGTACTTCTTTTGCAAATTCAGTCAGTATGCGTATTATCTCGCGACGTTCGTCTGCTTCTAATTCTCTGATTCTGTTATTTGCCTCAACCACCTCAGCAGGTTCAATGAATACGGTCTTTCCGGATGCTGATTCGTCATGAATGATACCTTTTATCTTACGTTTCAATCCTTGTGTTATGGGGATGACAAGTCTTCCGTCGCGCAGTGTCGGCGTTACATCCTTATCGACCAGTCCGTCATTCTGTGCAGAATGTAGTATGCTGTTAAGTGTTTTTGATATGCCTCCTTCCGTGCGTGCAAGCTCTCGTCGTATATTCTGCAGTTCTGTTGAGGCATTGTCTTTTATCTTTCCGAATTTGTCAAGTATATTATCTATACGTTTTATAAGTTGTGGGAAAGTTATTACATCGGTTGTAAGCCTGTGTAGTGCAGGGTAAGGATATGTCTTTTCTTCATCGTCACTGTCATCATCGGTGCGATTAAGGTAGTTCACAATGTTGCATATTGTTTCTAACGATCGTCTGATGTCAAATAATTCATCTTCGTTGAGACGCGTTCCTTCAAGTCGTAAACGTGCGACGGACTCTCTTACATCAAAGAAATATTGCATCGGGAAATCATCTGCTTCTTCTTGAAGACGTCTGAATTCCTTAACTTGTTGTAGCCATTCGTTTATCGTTGTTGCATTTGTAGATACACTCAAGGCATCAATCATCTCTTTTCCGAGATTGCTCAGACAATGCTCACGCAGGAGTGTTCGTATCTCGTCAAATCCTATTTTGCTTTCAAATGTCTTAGGGTAAATCATACTGCAAAGTTAGTGCAAGTTGTAAATAATACAAAATAAAGTCAGTTGTTTTTTATTTTATGAGTTATTAGGATATCGGTATGTTTGTGTAAATTGAGCGTGAGAACATTAGGGATAACGGTGATATTATTCTAATTTGGAAAATGATAAACAAACCGTTATCTATAACAATTTATGTCAATGAAATGTATTCATCTTGTATGATATGCCTTGTTTGGAGTTTTATACAACCTTTTTAAAGTTCCGGTATCTGCTTGTTGAGACTTCAAATTGAGCTTATTTATGGCTTAATATGGACTGTTTCGAAGTGTAATACTGGTCATTCTGTAAATCTATCATTGATTTTTTATGATATTAAACGAAGTTTCCCCTTCAGCATTATATATTGTAAAAAAATAAACGCCCGACATTTATGCCGGACGTTTATCTTTATTTGGTTATGACTATTAGATCTTTTCAGACCAGTCTTCCTTTGTCTTGCGAACATAGCTCTGGTAACGCAGTTTTGCCATACGCTCAGCTTCACTGAAGAGTTTGTCTGCCTCATCAGGATAAGCTTTCTGTACTGACAGATAACGTACCTCGCCAAGAAGGAAGTCGCGGAACTTGCTCCAATCCGGTTCTTTAGAATCAAGTGTGAACGGATTCTTACCTTCTTCAGCAAGCAGTGGGTTGTAACGCCAGAGGTGCCAGTAACCGCACTCAACTGCACGGCCTTCCTCTGCCTGTGAACGACCCATTCCACCTTTTATCTTGAGTCCGTGGTTTATACATGGAGCATATGCAATTACAAGTGACGGACCTGGATAAGCCTCTGCCTCACGTATTGCTTTGAGACACTGTGCGTTGTCTGCGCCCATTGCAACCTGTGCTACATATACGTAACCATAAGATGTGGCAATCATACCAAGGTCTTTTTTACGTATACGTTTTCCTCTTGCTGCGAACTGTGCAATAGCTCCAAGAGGAGTTGCTTTTGATGACTGGCCACCAGTGTTTGAGTAAACCTCAGTATCAAGTACTAGCAGATTTACATCCTCACCGCTTGCAATTACGTGATCGAGTCCACCGTAACCTATATCATAAGAAGCACCGTCACCACCAATGATCCACTGGCTGCGTTTTACAAGATAGTGCTCAAGGGTCTTCAGTTCTTTGCAAACAGGGCAACCAGCCTCAACTCCTTGTGCGATGTATGGTTTGATAAGCTCAGCAAGACGTTTTGTCTCGTCTGCATTCTCTTTCTTTTCAATCCATTCCTCTGCAAGAGCTTTGAATTCAGCAGGTGCATTTTCCTGTGCGATAACTTCTTTGAACAGCATTGCTACACGCTCTTTCATCTTCTTGTTTCCGAGTACCATACCCATTCCGAACTCGCAGAAGTCCTCGAACAGAGAGTTGTCGAATGCAGGTCCCTGGCCTTTTGCATTTGTGCAATAAGGTGTAGAAGGAATAGATGCAGAGTAGATTGAAGAACATCCAGTTGCGTTGGCGATCATCTCGCGGTCACCGAAGAGCTGAGAAACGAGTTTAACGTAAGGAGTCTCACCACATCCAGAGCAAGCACCGGAGAATTCGAACAATGGCTGTGCAAACTGAGAGTTCTTGACATTTGATTTGATGTCAACCAAATCCTGTTTTGAAGTAACATTCTTAACGAGATAGTCCCAATCAGCAGCAGCTTTCTTCATATCTTCTGCGTCTGGATTGAACGGAACCATTGTAAGTGCCTTTCCGAGTTTCGGATTTCCAGGACAAACATCAGCACAGTTGCCGCATCCAAGACAGTCAAGTACAGAAGGTTCGATAACGAAATGCATACCGGCCATAGCCTTTGGTGCTTTCATTGTGATAGAAGGAATATCGATACCTTTCAGTTCCTCGTCAGTGAGTACGAACGGACGTATTGCTGCGTGTGGACAAGCGAATGAACACTTGTTACACTGGATACAGTTATCAGGATTCCATGCCGGAACGAAGGCTTCAACACCACGCTTCTCATATGCGGCCGTACCTGTTGCCCATGTACCGTCAATGGTGTTGTGCTTAACGAAGTCAGAAACCTTAAGAAGGTCACCTGCCTGTGCGTTGATAGGCTGTACCAATTCTTTGATGAATGCAGGAACATTTTTCTCTTCTTTTACATCATCGTCAGCGAGGTTTGCCCATGCAGGATCAACTGTAAGTTGTTTGTACTCATTACCGCGGTCAACGGCTGCATAGTTCTTGTCAACTATATCCTGTCCCTTCTTTCCGTATGATTTAACGATGAACTTCTTCATCTGTTCAACGGCAAGATCGATAGGAATAACTTCTGTAATGCGGAAGAATGCGCTCTGAAGAATGGTATTTGTTCTGTTGCCAAGTCCTATTTCCTGAGCAATCTTTGTTGCATTGATGTAGTAAACAGTGATATTGTTTTGAGCGAAATATCTCTTTACTTTGTTTGGAATGAAGTTTACGAGTTCATCTCCGTCGAATATTGTATTCAGCAGGAATGTACCGTTCTTACGGAGTCCGCGTGTAACATCATACATATGGAGATATGCCTGAACGTGGCAAGCTACGAAATTAGGTGTATTTACCAAATATGTAGAATGTATAGGTGTGTCACCGAAACGCAGGTGAGAACATGTGAAACCTCCAGATTTCTTAGAGTCGTAAGAGAAGTAAGCCTGGCAATGCTTGTCTGTATTGTCACCAATAATCTTTACAGAGTTCTTGTTTGCACCTACAGTACCGTCTGCTCCAAGACCATAGAACTTAGCCTCGAACATACCGTTGCCACCCATAGGAATCTCTTCTACTTCAGGCAGAGATGTAAATGTAACATCATCTACAATACCTACAGTGAAGTGGTTCTTCGGAGTATCAAGTTTCAGGTTATTGAATACAGCTATGATCTTAGCCGGTGTTGTGTCGCTTGAACCAAGTCCGTAGCGTCCACCTACGATTACCGGACGATCCTCAACATCGTAGAATGCGCTCTTGACATCGAGATAAAGCGGCTCGCCTTCTGCTCCCGGCTCTTTTGTGCGGTCGAGTACGGCAATCTTCTTTGCAGTCTTAGGTACAGCTGCAAGCAGGTGCTTAACGCTGAATGGACGATAGAGATGAACACTTACCATACCTACTTTCTCGCCATTCTTGTTCAGATAGTCTATTGCCTCGCGTGCTGCCTCTGTTGCAGAGCCCATGAGAATGATTACGCGGTCGGCTTCTTTGTCGCCATAATATGAGAACAGGTGATATTCACGTCCTGTAATCTTGCTTATTTCATCGAGATAGTGCTCTACTACTTCCGGAACACTCTCATAAGCCTTGTTGCATGCCTCACGATGTGTGAAGAATGTCTCCGGATTCTCGGCGGTACCACGTGTAACAGGGCGTTCCGGAGAGAGTGCGCGGTCACGGAAACGTTTGATGTCTGCCGGATCAACAAGTTTTGCAATCTCATCCTGATCGATTGCTTCAATCTTGTGATATTCGTGTGATGTACGGAATCCGTCGAAGAAGTTGATGAAAGGAATGTCTGTCTTAAGTGTTGCCAGATGAGGAACAGCAGACAGATCCATAACTTCCTGTACAGAACCTGAGCAGAACATGGCAAATCCGGTCTGACGGCAAGCCATTACATCCTGATGATCACCGAAGATGCACAATGAGTGTGATGCCAATGTACGTGCTGAAACGTTGAATACGCACGGCAGCATCTCACCTGCAATCTTGTACATGTTAGGAATCATGAGAAGCAATCCCTGCGAAGCAGTGAATGTGGTTGTGAGTGCTCCGGCCTGCAAAGATCCGTGCACGGCACCTGCGGCACCACCTTCAGACTGCATTTCCTGTACGCTGACTGTTTGTCCCCAGAGGTTCTTACGGCCTCTAGCAGCCCATTCGTCAACATGTTCTGCCATTGGTGACGACGGAGTGATGGGGTAGATGGCAGCTACTTCGCTGAACATATAGCTCACGTAAGCGGCAGCTTCGTTACCATCACATGTGATAAACTTTTTCTCTTTAGCCATTTTGTTTTATAGATAAAATGTTAATGTATATTTAATTAGTACAGGAAACCAAACAGCCATAACGGTATCTGGTTTTCTTTTCCTATTTCTGTGTTGTATCTTGCGTAGATTATGTTCGATTTATAACGCATTCTGTTGTCGTTTAATGCGTCGCAGACTCTGAATTTCAGATTGTCGTCTATGTGATAGACTTGTTCCTTGCTGCTCTGGTTTACCTTATGGCTTTTCCAAAGTGAGTTTACAAAGAATGTTTCCATCAGATCCTGCATTTCTATTTTTATGGGATAAATGGCATGCATAAGGTTCGTGTTGTATATCATAACCTTTGCCGGCTTTTGTGGAAACATGCCTCCCGGAGGATATATGATATTTATGAGTCGTGCGTCTGCAAGATATTTGATGTAGTTCATCACTGTTGCACGACTCGTCTCTATCTCGTTTGCCAAGTTGCTTATATTCGGCGATTTGGGGCCTTCCATGGCAAGTAGATAGAATAACTTCTTTATTTTTGTAAGATATTTCAGTTCTATCTGTTTAATAAGCAATATGTCAACTTCTGTCATCATGTTCATTGTCTTGAGCAGATTTTCAGAATAGTTGCGGTGCTCGAGAAAGAAAGGATAGAAACCGTGGTGTATATAGTCCGGAAAGAATTTCATCGGACTTACCTGCGACAGTATTGATTTTCCTATCTGTTCGTGATTGTTTATAATGTCTTCCAGACTATATGTCGGCAGATTAAGACCGGTCATAAGATTTATGAACTCTCTAAAAGAGAAGCCGCGCAGATTGTAGCTCTTTACGATGCCATTCAGTTCCGGATTCTCTTCTTTCAATCTCATGACGCTTGAACCGGTAAATACAATCTTCAGCCCTGGATAATTGTCGTAGCATTTTCGCAGTTCACGGCTCCAGTCCGGTTGCTTGAATACTTGATCTATCAACAGCACTTTTCCTCCTCCACGATAGAAATCGCCGGCGAAGTCGGATATTCCACGGCTTTGGAAATAGAAGTTGTTCATGTTCACGTAAAGGCACTGACGGTCTTTCGTGTCAAAGTTTTCTTTTGCATACTGCAGCAGGAATGTAGTCTTTCCGACGCCACGCGTTCCCTTTATGCCAATCATACGGTCGTTCCAGTCGATCTCGTCCATAAGAGAACGTCGCACCGGAGCGTTTGTATGCTCTATGAGATATGCATGTGTTTTAAAGAATGCTTCCATTTAGCAGTTTTTTGTTGTTCTTTCATATAGTCAGACGAAGTCTGTCTTTTATATTGATGACCGTATATGTCACGTTTACCGGTACGTGAAATACGGCTTTTTGTCCATCACATAGACATCCGTTGCATCGTCCGCATTATCTTTGCAAAGGTAATATTTATTTCTATAATTTGCAAACTCAATGTTACAAATTATATCAATTTTTACTTAATATTCATTATTTGTCATTTCTGTTTTTTAATGATTGTTTGTGCGTATATGTAAGTTGCACATATTGAAATATTTGCGCAATGTTCAAGGTGCGGCTCTGTTGTATTACGGAATTTGTATTTTGTCTTTTCACGGTATCATAATGAGATGATTTTTACGATAATCATGTATTTTTATCTCAGTGTGTATTTGTAACCATACAGATATATATTGGGATGAATCAGACTGATAGCTTTTTCATTATTTTTGCTTCTTGTGTCGTTCATGTAAATTATCTCAGATGTTATGAATTATCGATGTGATATTTCCATGCAACAAAAAATTCCATTAACTTTGTAGCAGATAACGGCTTGTTGCACGTTTTTGACAGAGTGTTTTCATGATTATAAGCATTATATTTGTCTATGAAACTACATATTTTCAATCCGGAACACGATACGGTGATGGCTTACGGTAAAGGTATGTTCACGTCTCCGCATGCTGCACGTGAGCTTCGTCGTGACCTTGGCTTTATCGCGTCGCTTTGGGCTGAGGACGGTGATTTCGTGCTCGTTGATGATATTGAAGCAGCCTTGGAGTCCGTGAGACACGTCAAAAAATACGCGGCTGACGTAGTGTTTATTACATATGCGGACCTCAAGAATTTGAATCTTGAAGACATACCCGATTTCTCGATAGAACCGTGGGGGTGGGACGACGTTCTCAAAAGACAGTTGACGCATGCAGCTCCTGCTCTGCAAAAATATCTTCCGGATGATGCAACGATTGAATGTACACGCATTATGAGTAACCGCAGGTTTGCTGCCGGGAATATGCTGCCTTGGCTACGCGATGCAGATGATATTTTTGTTGGTAGAAGTCGGTATGTCACATCGATGGAGGAAATGAATGACGAGCTGATGCGTAATGGCCGTAGTGTGCTCAAGTCACCGTGGAGTAGTAGCGGACGTGGTGTGAAATATGTTGACGGAATTGCTGAAAGCCCTGTTTCTGGATGGTGTCGCAATGTCATTTCACGTCAGGGCGGCATTATGGTCGAGCCGTATTATAATAAAGTAATAGACTTCGGCATGGAATTCTGTATTGACGACAGCGGACATTCGGAGTATTGTGGATTGTCGCTGTTCCGTACGGTTAACGGGGCGTATGCAGGCAACATACTTGCAACGGAGAAGGAAAAACGTAAGATGATAGGGCGTTATGTGAGTGTTGAAACGATGGACAGGCTCGCGGTCTTGGTGTCGGAGCGGATGGACAGTGTGTCGGGCGGACGCTACAAGGGACCTTTTGGCGTGGATATGATGGTTGTTGCCGATGATAGCGGTAAAGGGTTCAAGGTGCATCCGTGCGTTGAGTTGAATCTGAGGCGTACCATGGGGCATGTCGCACTTTGCGTGTCTCCAGACGAATATGAGGCGCAGAAACTTATGCGTATATTCTATAGTGGTAAGTATAGGCTGCGTATTTTCAGTACGAATGAGAATCTTCTTAATACAAGTCTTGCCGTGTGACGCAGTGCTTGCTGGTTATTTAATAAATAAACCGGTTAATGCTATCAACACATAAGGAAGCATTACCGTAGAATGTCATACATTTATTGATAGTGCGCGTGGTGGCATGAGTAATGACAACACGCGTGCTTTTGTGATAATAAAAATCACATTGGCTTAATGACTTTAATTATCCATATGGGTAGAATGCATTCTTATCCTGTTTTTGCTTACGTCTGATATCTTTTTTTAATGAAAACTTTCGGTATGAACTTACAGATTTTCTTGATTTTATCTTGACAAAATAAATTTGGAAAATAGGAGTAAGGAAATGTTAAATTAGATACTTCAGAGACAATCTCGGCCTGTATGACCTTTTCATTTACTCCATATCATAGCCCGGAACTATTCGTTTTGCTTTCTGATATTGCCCATTTCGCAGTCCGGTTAAGCCCATATCAGGAAGTGATGTGGTGCATTTCAGCCTGTGAAATGGGCTTTTTCGCATGCTGAAATTGTGCTTATTGCAGGATGTGAAAATACCCTTTAAATGTATGTTATTGTCATACAATATCTTGTGTCATCCCATCATAATTCATAAATTTGCGTCAGATGGAGAGCCTGATCGTAAATACACGCTTATTTTTCGGGGTAGAACGGGAAACTCGGACCTAAAAATCAAAATATGCTTATAATCTGTAAGTGCCCTGTATTGTCATTATATCAGAAGAAGAATCCAATACTTATTTTGGGATTATGTCTTACTTGCCGTTGCCGTTTTATGAAGTAAAAAAGATGCGCCGCGGACCTTTTATTATCATCTGCGGCGCATCCTATAATTTATAAGTATTTTTTCTGTTATTTATCTATCTGTGTTTCAAACAGGTTTTAGTCTTTTATGTTCGGCTCCTCAAGTCCAAGACCTTTCTTCTTGTCAACAGCCTTGAGTACGAATCCGAGGATGAGTGCTGCGACTCCAAGACATGCAAGCATGACAAGCGGTGCTGTATAATCATAAGACACAGCGGCCTGCTCTGGTGTTATCACGCCGTTCTTGAGATCCTCAACCAGCTGCGGGTTGGTCTTATCGAGCACTTTTCCGATAAGAAGCGGGAACAGCCACAGACCGATATTTTGTATCCAGAATATCAGGGCGTATGCACTACCGATGATTTTCGCATCCACCAGTTTTGGAACACTCGGCCAAAGGGAAGCCGGAACGAGTGAGAAGCTGGCGCCGAGAACAAGTATGGTGAGATATGCTATTATGATACCACCGGATGTGTTACCCTTGAATGCAGGCAATACGAAAGCGAATGTGAGGTGGCATATGATGAGCAATACAGAGCCGATGACGAGCATGCTTGCGGCCTTACCCTTGTGGTCAACATAGTTGCCAAGTATTGGTGTGATACCTACAGCGAGCAATGGGAATACGGCAAATACTGTTTCTGCACTCTGACGCATATAACCCATATAGCAGAATACAACGAGTGCGACTACTGCTATTATGAGATAGAGGGCTCTGAGCGATTTGTTCTTTGCGAAGTTGCTTGCAAATGCAGCTGCTGCGACAACAAGCATGATGCAGTATTGTATCACTGTGACTGTGTTGTTGGCCCAGAAGGAGTCTGGTGACAGTTTCGTGAAAGTGAGGTTGCACTGCAACATATTTACGGCATATTTCTGGAATGGGAATATGGCTGAATAGTATAGTACGCACAGCAACGCTACAAGCCAGAAACCGCTGCTTGACAAAATTTTTCCAAGGTCGCTTATCTTGAATGGATCGTCTTTCTCTTCTGCCTCACCGGTCTGTGCGTCGAGTTTCTTGTCCATGAAGAAATATACGATGAACATTATCAAGGCAATGAGCAGAAGGATGACACCGAATGCCACGGAACGTGATACATCAATGTCGCCTCCGAGCTTTGCAAATACCGGAGAGAATATCATACATGTTGCCACGCCAAGACGTGCAAGTGCCATTTCCGAGCCCATGGCCAAGGCCATCTCACGACCTTTGAACCATTTCACAATACCGCGTGATACGGTTATGCCTGCCATTTCAACGCCACAACCGAAGATCATGAATCCGATAGCGGCAAATTTGGCTGATGCCGGCATGCCTTCATAGAACGGAGAAATGCCAAGCTCGTCGAATCCGGGAATGTAGTTAAGGTTGTTGTTGAACCATGTCTCAAGGCTGCTGCCCATGAACTGTTCGGTTACAGCATACCAGTTGATGGTCGCACCAACGAGCATTACAAATCCCGAAAGCACTGCTGTGAAGCGTACTCCCATCTTGTCAAGAATGATTCCTGCGAAGATGAGGAAGAATACAAACACGTTGAGGAATGTCTCAGAACCTTGCATCGTACCGAATGCGGTGGAGTCCCAACCGCGTGTAGCCTGCATCAGGTCCTTGATAGGTGAGAGAATGTCCATGAAAATGTATGAACAGAACATGGCAAAAGCTAGGAACAGCAATACTGTCCACCTGGCAGCTGCCGAATCTCTCAGAGTTTTTTTAATCGTTTCTGTCATTTCTTTTTATTTTGTTTTATTGAATTCGTTTGTTCTGTGTATGCTTTTATTTTTTCAGCCAGCGGTCTAACCAGTTGAAGAAAGTGCGCTGCCACAGTATTCCGTTCTGTGGCTTGAGTACCCAGTGATTCTCGTCCGGGAAGATAAGCAGCTCGGCAGGGATGCCTTTCATGCGTGCCGCATTGAATGCTCCGAATCCTTGGTTGGCATTGATTCGGTAATCTTTTTCGCCATGTATGCACAATATAGGAGTGTCCCAGTTGTCAACGAAGCGGTGTGGACTGTTTTCGTATGTACGTTTTGCGTTCTCGCTGAGGTCTTTGTTCCAGTATGCATCGTCGTATTCCCAGTTTGAGAACCATGCCTCTTCAGTATCTGTGTACATTGATTCGAGGTTGAATGCTCCGTCATGTGCGATGAAACACTTGAAACGTTTGTTGTGGTGACCGGCGAGATAATAAACGCTGAATCCACCGAAGCTGGCACCTACTGCACCGAGACGGTCTTTATCGACATACGGCAGATTGGCTGTTGCATAGTCTATGGCACTGAGATAATCCTTCATGCATTGGCCTGGCCAATCGCCGCTTACCTCTTCATTCCATTCAGAACCGAATCCTGGCAATCCGCGACGGTTAGGGGCAACGATTACATATCCGTGTGCAGCCATTATCTGGAAGTTCCATCTGTAGCTCCAGAATTGGCTTACCGGACTTTGAGGTCCGCCTTCACAATAGAGTAGGGTAGGATATTTCTTTGTCTCGTCAAAATGAGGTGGCAGGATGATCCAGCACAGCATATCCTTGCCGTCGGTGGTCTTTATCCACTGTTTTCTCACTTCGCCCATTTGCAGTTGGTCGTATATGTGTTTGTTTTCGTAGGTCAGCTGCGTAACACTTGTCTTCTTTATGTTTTTTCCTGGGTTGACAATGTACAGCTCATCAGCCTGTGACATGCTGTGACGTGAGGCAAGAAGAGTGTTTCCATTGTTGGCAAGAGAAATAGAACCGAAATCAGCAATGTCGTCGGTGAGCTGTACTACTTTTCCACTAAGGTCTGTCTGATACAGATTTATGCATGCGTGCCAGCATCCTGTGAAATAAAGTTTCTTGGAATCAGCGGTCCAGCAATAGCTGTCGACATTTGAATCGAACGATTCGGTAACGTATTTCTTCGTCTTGTCTGCTATGTTGTAAATGCACAAACGGTTGCGATCGCTCTCATAACCGTCGCGTGCCATACTCTGCCATGCTATGTATTTGCCGTCAGGAGAGAATGTCGGATTTACGTCATAACCTAAATTATAGTCTCCATTTTGTTTGTTTATCGCCTGATTTTTCATCGACTTTGTCGGATCATAGGCCATCGGACGATAATCGGCTGGCTTACATATGTTTGTTGTTTTCCCAGTGTTTACATCATATAGATATATGTCTGAGTCAGTTGATGTGGCATATTCCACACCTTCTTTTTTACGACACGTATATGCTATTGTCTTTGAATCGGGACTCCAGTTGAGCTGTTCTATGCCTCCAAATGGTGCCATAGGACATTCGTATGGCTCACCTTTCATTATGTCTGTACCTTCGTCAATTCCGTTTCCTGTCACTTTTGCAAGAAAAGGATGTGGAATTGATTCAACATAGTGATCCCAATGACGATAGTTCAAATCGGTGACGAGTCTTCCTGTTGCCAACGGCAGATCGTCCGGATTTTTCTTTATACTTCCATTGTAAGCAATTGACTTTATGAGTATAACGCTCTTTTCGTCGGGTGAGAATTTGAATCCTTCTATTTCAGAAGAAGAATTCGTGAGTTGCTTGCAGTCGCTACCATCGGCTGCCATTGACCATATCTGACCGTCCTGAAGAAATGCTATCCGTTTGCCATTTGCAATCCATGTGGCGTCACTCTGACTTTTTCCGGCAGGAGTAAGTTTCTGTTGTGTCTTACCGTCTCTACTTATTGTGTAAATCACTTGGCGGCTCTTGTTCTCCTTAACACTGTAATAGCCGACCTGATATACAATTGTCTTTCCGTCGGGTGAGGCTTCTGCACCACCTATTCTTCCCATTGCCCAAAGTGCTTCCGGAGTCATCAGATCGCTCTCAAGTTTTATGTTACTTTTATCAATCATTGTTTGCGCTTGTATTCCGCCGCATGTCATTAATGCCGCAAGGGCTATTGTTGAAAATCCATTCATATTGATTGTATTTAATAAAAGCAGATTATGTTAAAACAGGACCATGAATCCTCTTTACATAATCTGCCTGAATATCTTTTTATCTGTTTATTGTCTGTTTCGTCTGCGTTCTAATTCCTCACGCTTACGTTGCAATTCCATTTGTTGTTCCTGCATAGCCTGAAGGCGTGCTGCCAGTCCGCTGAGTTTTTTCGGATTATCTTTATTTTCCTTATAGCGGGCTTCAAGTATAGCAAGCAGCTTTTCTTCATTGGTCGTTTTGCGTAGTGTCCACATTATCAATGCGCTGCAGAACAAGCTGGTGAAGTAATAGAAGTTAAGACCTGCCGAGTAGTCGTTGAACATGAAGAAGAATATCACTGGCATGAGATATGTCATCCATTGCATCATCTTCATCTGTTCGGCCTGCTGTCCTACCATCTGATCCTTTTGCTGACGCATAGTCATTATTGAGTAAAGCACGTTGGATACACAGAACAGGATACATGTCAGGGATAAATGATCACCTATCATCCATATGTTGGTATTCCACTCGATAATCGGATCGTATGTTGACAAATCCTTTATCCAAAGGAAGCTTTCACCACGAAGCTGTATTGCGTTCGGCACGAAGTTGAACATTGCAATCCAGATAGGAAGCTGTATGAGCATTGGCAGACACCCGGATAATGGACTAACGCCATATTTTGCATATTCAGCCATCATTGCCTGTTGCTTCTGCATCTGGTCTTCTGGCTTATTGTATTGTTTGGTCGCCTCCTCGAGTTTGGGTTTAAGTACCCTCATCTTGGCAGAACTCATGTAGCTCTTTTTCACCAGCGGGTAGGTTATTACCTTAAGCAACAGTGTTATGAGAATAAGAACAATTCCCATGTTGATATTCATGCTGGTGAGGAAGTCGAATACATAGATTGTGAACCAGCGGTTGATGATTCGTATGATAGGCCATCCCAGATAAACAAGTCTTTGGAGTTCAAGATCCTTGTCGTAGTTAATCTCTTTCTCTACACGCTGAAGGAGTCGGAAATCATTAGGACCAAAGTAGAAGTCAAACTCTGATGCTTTCTTGCCACTTGGGTCGAAGAATGTCTTAAGCTTTGCATTATATTGTTTAAGATATCCGGAACCTTTCTCTTGTGGAATACTTGTCATCACTGAATTTTCAGAGAAATCGTTTCTGGCTATCATCACGGCTGAGAAGAACTGGTTTTTGAATGCGACCCAGTCAATCTTTTCTTCGATAGTCTTATCAATATTCTCACCAGTGCTACTCAAGGCATCCGTTCCACCTTCAACATCGTGATAGGTCAAGCTTGTGTGCTGGTTCTCAAATGTAAAGCCTTTTTCCTGTTGGCGGCATCTGTCGTTCCAGTTCACATCCATCATATTATAATTAGGTGAGAACATACCTTCCATGCCATTGGCAAGAAGCTCCATATGGAGCAGATAGTCTTTTCCGAGAGTGTATTTTATTGTCAGGTCCTTACCGTTTCCGGCTACTGCGGTCATTGTAACAGTTGAGTCTGTGACATTTGACGGCGTGAAGTATAAGTTGGACGTATTGATATTCATTTCCTTTGCCAGGAGAATGAATTCCAGATTCTGATCATTCTTGTCGAAGAGAGTAACGTTAGGGTTGTTCTTGTAGTCGGAGAAGTTCTTCACGACAGCCTTCTCCAATGTACCACCTTTAGTGTTTAACGTTACCTCAATGCTTTTGTTCTGGAGTTTTATCTTCTGTTCTTTTCCTCTCAGAGCAGAATAAAAAAGTGCGGTCGTATCCTGAGCCTTTGCATTTTCTTCGGCTATCTTCTTTTCCTCCGCCTTTTTCTTGGCAAGTTCAGCCTTTTCTTTAACAACGTTGTTGATGGAATCCTGACGTGCCATGGCTGCTCTTTCCTCTGCCGACGGTTGAGACCACACACCGTATCCTATCAGTACTGCTGCTATAAGGACAAAGCCTATAATAGTATTTTTATCCACTTTTCTGTAAATTTTGTTTTAAATTCAGAATTTGTTTTTATTTGTCTTTATTCTCTATTGCAGCTTTTACGAACGACAGGAACAGAGGATGCGGTTTGAGCACAGTACTCTGGTATTCGGGATGGAATTGTGTTCCGATATACCATTTCAGTCCCGGAATCTCAACAATCTCCACTAGGTCACTTTCCGGATTGCGTCCGACGCACTGCATACCGGCTTTTTCGTATTCCTTCAGATATTTATTGTTGAATTCATAGCGATGACGATGACGCTCCTGTATGTGTTCTTTCTTATAAATATCGAACACGCGTGAACCTTGTTTGAGCACACATTCGTATGCACCGAGTCGCATCGTACCACCCATATTCGTGATATTCTTCTGCTCCTCCATTATATCGATTACGTTATGCTCGGTCATTTCGTCCATCTCACGGCTGTTTGCATCCTTGTAGCCAAGGACGTTGCGTGCAAATTCGATTACCATCATCTGCATACCGAGGCATATTCCGAATGTCGGAATGTCATGCGTACGTGTGTAGTGGCATGCTGTAATCTTGCCTTCTATACCGCGTTGTCCGAATCCCGGGCAGATCATTATACCGTCCTGGCCGGCAAGTTTCTCTGCTACATTCTCTTCGGTTATCTTCTCCGAACTAATGAATGTCAGCACAACCTTATGGTCATTGTATGTAGCTGCCTGCGAAAGACTCTCTCTGATACTCTTATAAGCATCTTGGAGGTCGTATTTTCCGACAAGTCCGATTCTCACTTCGCTTGTCGCATTTTTCCTTCTTTCAAGGAACTTACGCCACGGTCCCAGTGTAGGTGTCTCACCGATAGGTTCTCCCATCTTGCGGAGTATGGCAGTGTCAAGACCTTGTTTCTGCATCTCAACCGGCACTTCATAAATACTAGGCTGGTCTTCGCTCTGTATGACGCAGTCCTGTCCTACGTTGCAGAATGCGGATACCTTGTGCAGAATGTTGTCGCTAAGATGTTTTTCTGTACGCAGTACGAGGATATCCGGCTGTATTCCTATACTTTGCAGTTCCTTTACGGAATGTTGTGTGGGCTTTGTTTTTATTTCCTGAGCTGCTTTCAGATAAGGAATGTATGTCAGGTGTACACACAAAGCCCGATTGCCAAGCTCCCATTTCAGCTGTCGTATGGCTTCAAGGAATGGTGTGGACTCGATATCACCGACGGTACCACCAATCTCTGTAATTACAAAATCGTAACCATGTTTGCGGCCCAGTTGTTTTACATTACGTTTTATCTCATCTGTGATATGTGGTATCACCTGGATTGTTTTTCCAAGAAAGTCGCCGCGGCGTTCCTTGTCTATCACGGCTTTATAGATTCTTCCGGTAGTCAGCGAGTTTGCTCTCGTAGTCTGTATGTCTGTGAACCTTTCGTAATGTCCGAGATCAAGGTCGGTCTCGGTGCCGTCAACGGTCACATAGCATTCTCCGTGCTCATAAGGATTGAGGGTGCCCGGATCGATGTTGATGTAAGGATCAAACTTCTGGATTGTGATGTTGTAGCCTCTTGCCTGCAAGAGTTTACCTATTGACGACGAAATTATGCCTTTGCCCAGCGATGAAACTACGCCGCCTGTGACAAATATGTATTTTGTTTCAGCCACGATAAAAAGTATATAATTAGTTAAAACACATAAGTAATACAAGGTGCAAAGTTAGCACAAAAAAGCGAATTAGACAAACAACTTTAAATATTTATTCTTACCTTTGTGCCGTAAACGTAATTCGGATATGAATATAAGATACATACTGTCATTGCTGTTTTGTCTGGTAGTATTTGCTTCGAGTGCGCAAATACGAAAGACCGCCTTCAGGCTGCATCAGCGGGATACAGTGGCAGCATACGTGAGAAGTTACACCGATTCGCTGAAGATATATAAATCCAGATTGGATTCGTTGCAGCAGGTGAACGATTCGCTGAAAGCAGAAAAGGAGCTTGATGCCAGATATTATCGTCTGTTCGCACCTCTTACATTTTATTATAATATAGCAAAGAAACAATTTGATTTAAGCTCAGATACTGTTCTTGATGAGCCGGACAGAACTCTTCTTTCCGTATATATGAGCCGTCCGGACCTTGTTCTGGAGTCTCAGAAGCAACTCGATAAGGCGGGAACCATACGTACGCCAATCAGTTCTGCTGTTACTCCTGAGGCTGATATTGTTGAGAAAGTTGCGCCGACTGTCTCTGAGTCTGATGTCGCGCCGGTAGATATTATTGTGAGAAGGCCTAACTTTTGGAATTTCTCCGGAAGTACAGAGTTGCATCTTGAATATAATCATACCACGGAAAACTGGTATAACGGTAGTGACAAAAGCTATTCTTCTATATGGGGAGCGGTCACTTTGCGGGCAAACTATGACAATAAAAGTAAATTTAAGTGGAACAATACTTTGGAGCTGAAATTAAGTCTGAGGCATGTTGATGAAGATACTGTGCATACATTTAAAACGAGTGAAGACAGAATAAAATATACAGGAAGTATCGGTTTGCAGGCGTTCAAGAAATGGTATTATACGTTCCAGCTTATTGCTGAGACACAGATGTTTAGAGGCTTTGATGCCAACTCTGACTTTGTTAATATAGACTTCCTTTCTCCATTGACCGTCACACCTTCAATAGGTATGGATTATAATTTCAATTGGATTAAGAACAAACTTAACGGTTCTGTACACCTTGCCCCGTTTGCAAGCACAATGAAATATTGTGATAGGAAGAATCTTTCGCCTCGTTATGGCGTTGAGGAGGGAAAGCATTTCAATATCAGTTATGGTTCTGAAATAAACATCAATTATACGTTTAATATCGTAAACGGCATAGTATGGCAGGGACGCATATATTTTTATACGTCGTATGACCATTGTCGTTTGGAATTGGAAAATAATTTCAACTTCAGTGTAAATAAATATCTTTCAGGCAGATTCACGGTATATCCCCGCTTTGATGATAGTACATGGCGTAGTGAGGATCATGGCTATTGGCAGTTTAAAGAATATCTTACGTTTGGTCTGACTTATTCCTTCTGATATGGATAGGATATCTATGTATTACATCCTGTTTGGAGTTATAAAGGGTAATAAACATTTTACCGGCAGAAAATCAGTGGAGAAGAGCTTGAGTCATGATGCGTCCATAATAGCAGGGTGTGCTTATTTTGACGCAGAGCGATATGAACCGTGTCATCATATCATTTCGCATAATAATAAATATACGTTGCTTTAACAGATAAATCATCATCGCAATAGGGACACATCCTTTTCGGGTTTTTCCTTATGTCTAATGTCTGTGTTTTTTAAGAAAACTCGGGTGAAGACTTACAGATTTTCTTGACTCAATTTTGACAAAATAAAATCGGGAAATAGATGTGTGGGAATGTTGAATCCGGTGTAATAAAGGCTCTTTCAGGCTGAATAGTCTCTTTATATACCCATTTTCGTAGTCCTGAATAATTCATTTGATGTTCTGATATTGCCTATTTCACGGTACGATTAAGTCCATATTAGGACGTGATATGGTGCTTTTCGGCCCCTGAAATGGGCCATATCGTATGCTGAAATGGTGCTTATTGCAATGTGAAAAATGTATTCTCAAACATAAGTTGTTGCTATTCAGTGCTTTATGGGATTCTCTCATAATTTGCGTATTTGCGTACAAAGAAGAGGGCGGCCGCAAATATGAGCTTATTTTTCGGGGTAGAATCGGAAACTCAGACCGTAAAATCAAAATTTGCTTATAATCAGAAAGTGTCCAATATTGTTTTATCTTAGAATAAGAAAGCAATGCTTGTTCGGTATTGAGACTGCCGTTTTTTATTGAAACCTGTTTATGCTTAGTTTATGTTGTGACGGTTTATACGATGCAGAATTAAAAGTCACGATTAACGGTGAATTGCCGTTCTATCATTTTTATGCCTGAATCGTGTTAGGCATCAACTCCATTGTAATGAAATTTATGCATCAGTATTTATTATAATCAAAGTGTAAGATGGTAAATGTCCTTTTGTAAAAAATTATGGATATATGGATCGGATTTGTATGTTATAATGATGAAACAATAAAGTGCGCTCACGAGAACCATGAGCGCACTTTATTATTAATGTATAAATGGATTATTATTTCAAAGCTTTCAGCGATTCCTTGATTGCAGCAATCTTCTCTTCGCTGTCTTTTTTCTTCTTGCGTTCCATTGCTACAACTGCTTCCGGAGCATTGGCTACGAACTTCTCGTTTGCAAGTTTCTTATTTACACCGTTTAGGAAGCCTTCAAGATGTTTGAGCTGTGCTTCGAGTCTTTCTATCTCAGCCTTTACGTCTATCATATCGCCAAGCGGTACTGCAAACTCGTCTGTGCCGATCATGAACGATGCTGCAGACGCATCTTTTTCGCTTACAACCTTTATGTCCTTGAGGTTTGCCATCTTGCTGATTACGCATGCGTACTTTTCGAAATTGTTGGCACCAATGCAGTGCAATTCGAGTTGGTCTTTCAGAGGAATATTCTTCTGATTGCGCACTGTGCGTATGTTGCTGACAATTTGTCTTACATTTTCCATCTCTGCAGAGAGTGTGGCGTCCTTGTCGGTCGGTTCAGCCACCTCAAGTCTGTCACGCATGATTGACTCGCCCTCTTTTCTGTCGTAGATGTGCTGCCACAGCTCTTCAGTAATGAATGGCATGAATGGGTGGAGCATCTTGAGCAGAGTCTCGAAGAATCTAAGAGTTGCCTTATATGTAGCGTTGTCTATAGGCTGTCCGTAGGCAGGTTTCACCATCTCGAGATACCAGCTTGAGAATTCGTCCCAGAATAGACGGTATACAACCATGAGCGCTTCTGATATGCGATATTTATGGAACAGGTCGTTCAGTTCGGCATTTGCCTGTCTGAGCTTGGCATCGAACCACTCAACAGCTGCCGCATTGATTTCCGGTTGCTCGGCATCTGTTGTCTGCCATCCTTTGACAAGACGGAACGCATTCCATATCTTATTGTTGAAGTTACGGCCCTGTTCGCAGAGACTCTCATCAAACAGGATGTCGTTGCCAGCCGGAGCGGAGAGCATCATACCCATACGTACTCCGTCTGCGCCGTATTTGTCGATAAGCATCAACGGGTCGGGTGAGTTGCCTAAGCTCTTGGACATCTTGCGTCCAAGTTTGTCGCGCACAATACCGGTGAAGTAAACATTGCGGAACGGCATTGTCTTACGATATTCATAACCGGCCATAATCATTCTTGCAACCCAGAAGAAAATGATATCCGGACCTGTTACAAGGTCGCTTGTCGGATAATAATAGTTTATTTCTTCGTTGTCGGGATGTTCTATTCCGTCAAACACAGATATTGGCCACAGCCAGCTTGAGAACCATGTGTCAAGGCAGTCGCTGTCCTGTTCGAGCGATTCAAGCGTGAGTGCTGCGTTTTTGGCTTTAGCTTTCTCAAGTGCTTCTTCTTTGGTCTCGGCTACTACGAAGTCGCGTTTACCGTCTGAAGTCGTGAAATAATACGCCGGTATACGATGACCCCACCACAGCTGACGGCTGATACACCAGTCTTTGATGTTCTCGAGCCAGTGGCGATATGTATTTTTGTATTTTGCCGGATAGAACTTTATTTCGTCATTCATTACCGGTGGCAGTGCAATGTCGGCAAAATGCTGCATCTTCAGGAACCATTGGGTGGAGAGTTTCGGCTCGATTGGTACGTTTGTACGCTCGGAGAATCCTACCTTGTTTGTATAGTCTTCCACCTTCTCCATCAAACCGGCGTCTTTCAGATCCTGCTCAATCTTTACTCTTACATCCATTCTGTCCATGCCGACATACAGTCCTGCAGCCTCGCTTATTGTACCGTTGTCGTTGAAGATGTCGATTGTCTCGAGATTGTGTTTCAGTCCGAGTGCATGGTCGTTTATGTCGTGTGCAGGAGTCACTTTCAGACATCCTGTACCGAATTCTATGTCAACATAATCGTCTTCTATTACAGGAATCTGGCGTCCTACGAGTGGTACAATGACATGTTTTCCGCGCAGCCAATGGTTTTTCGGGTCGTTAGGATTTATACACATTGCCGTATCACCCATGATGGTTTCAGGACGTGTGGTTGCAACAACGGCATATTTGCCGGGATCTTCCACTACCATATAGCGCAGATAGTAGAGCTTTGAATGTTCTTCCTTATATATTACTTCCTCGTCAGAAAGTGCGGTCTGTGCCTTCGGGTCCCAGTTAACCATGCGTACTCCGCGATAAATCAGTCCCTTGTTGTAAAGGTCGCAGAATACCTTTATCACACCTCTCGAACGTGTTTCATCCATTGTGAATGCCGTGCGGTCCCAGTCGCAGCTTGCACCGAGCTTGCGTAATTGTTTCAGGATGATGCCTCCGTGCTCGTGTGTCCAGTCCCACGCATGCTTGAGAAATTCGTCACGTGTTATATCTTTCTTGCTTATGCCTTCCTGGGCAAGCTTGTTTACGACCTTGGCTTCAGTGGCAATAGATGCATGGTCGGTGCCGGGTACCCAGCATGCGTTCTTTCCATCCATTCTTGCGCGGCGCACAAGTATGTCCTGAATGGTATTGTTGAGCATGTGGCCCATGTGGAGTACACCTGTTACGTTTGGAGGGGGAATAACCACTGTGTATGGTTCTCTTCCGTCCGGCTTACTGCTGAACATCTTGTTGTCCAGCCAATATTGATACCATTTTGATTCCACTGATTGTGGATCATATTTACTTGCCAATTCCATATATTTTTTATTTGGTTTTCTACATAAAAACGTTGCAAAATTAGTAAAAATACATTGAAATGTAGTATATTTGCATAACTAATAATATATTTATGCATTCAAAAGAAGAAAAACTGCGGGCTTTCGGACGTTTTCTTGATGTGTTGGATACGCTTAGGGAAAAGTGTCCGTGGGACAGGAAGCAGACAAACGAAAGCCTGCGTCCAAATACAATAGAAGAAGTTTATGAATTGTGTGATGCTTTGCTGAAAGACGATGAGGCAAACATCTGTAAGGAGCTTGGAGATGTGTTGTTGCATGTTTGTTTTTATGCGAAGATCGGCTCTGAAAAAGGACGTTTCGATATTGCAGATGTGTGCAATATGCTTACCGACAAACTCATTTTCAGACATCCTCATGTCTATCACAAGTCACAGGTCGGAGCTCCGGAACCAAAGCCTCTGCCTTATGGCGAAAGCGGAGAGGATGCAGACGTAACACATGTTACTACCTCTACTGAAGTCATGGAAAATTGGGAACAGATAAAATTAAAGGAGAAGAATGGTAATAAGCGTGTGCTGTCCGGTGTTCCGGATGCACTTCCTTCTCTTATAAAGGCTTACCGCATACAGGAGAAAGCACGCAATGTGGGTTTCGATTGGGAAGACAAGCAGGACGTGTGGGCTAAGGTTGAAGAGGAATTGGGAGAGCTGAAGGCTGAGCTGAAGAATGAGGATAAGGATCGCAGCTTGAGGGAGTATGGCGATTTTATCTTCAGTATAATCAACGCAGGCAGACTCTATAAACTTAATCCGGATACGGCTTTGGAATACACGAACCAGAAGTTTATCCATCGTTTTAATTATATAGAAGAGCAGAGCCGCCTGGAAGGTAAGTCGATAAAGGATATGACTCTTGGCGAGATGGATGAATTGTGGAACAAAGCTAAGGCTTTAGAAAAGGAATAAACATTTATTCGGAAACGCCTTCTTTGTTGTGATTACATGTTAATGAGATTTTGGGTAAATATAGAACAACATTATTTAATTATATGAAATACTCTGGCTTTATAATCATTGCACTGTTCCTGTCCGGCATAATGGTCGGATGTATGGATAAGAAATCACAGAATTTAGTCCAGAATACAGAAGAAAGAGCTGATGCTGAGCCTGATACTACCATTTATGGCGTATGTGGAGAGGGAACAGCCATGCACACTCTGCAGCTTATAACAGATGTAGGCGATACGTTGGAGTTTGCTCTTCTCGACGGGTATGACATGCCGTCCGACGTTCAGGGCGGACTGATGGCCGGCGACAGGATGGCAGTAGTTGGAACCATGATGGATGGTGAAAGAGTAGCTACAAAGGTTATCAACGTCACAACATTGCTTGGTAAATGGGTCAGCATTGATAAGAATTTCGAGATAGAGGAGGGTGGAACGGTGAAATCGAATGTGAAGGCTGAGACAAAATCGTGGACATCGTGGAAGATTTTCAATGGCCACTTATTGCTCAACACGGATACATTTGATATAAATTCTCTTGGTGCCGATTCTTTGTATCTTGAGAATAAAGACGGCATATTTGTATATAAAAGACAACAGTAACTTTTCTGATAAATAAATGGAGCCATTTAGAGTTCATATTCTCGGGTGTGGAAGTGCTTTGCCGACGCTTAAGCATAATCCGTCTTCACAAATAGTGGAAATACGGGGTAAGTGTTTCTTGATTGATTGTGGAGAAGGTACGCAGACACAGTTGCGTCGTTCAAAAATCAAATTCACCAGAATAAGCGCAGTGTTTATATCACATGTCCATGGCGATCATTGTTTTGGACTGATTGGTATGGTATCCACTTTTGGCATGTTAGGCCGTACTGCACCTCTTCATATATATGCCCCGGCTGGGTTCAGCAATATAATGAAGATGCAGATTGACTTTTTCTGCAAAGACCTTGAGTATGAAGTTGTTTTTCATGATGTTGATACCAATGCCAATAATATAATATACGAAGACCGTAGCCTGACGGTGGAGACTGTTCCATTGTCGCATCGTGTACCGTGTTGTGGTTTCATATTTCGTGAAAAACAGACATTGCCTCATATCTTGCGTGATATGACTGATTACTATAAAGTACCGGTATCGCAGTTCAATAATATAAAGAATGGGGCAGACTGGGTGGATGAAGAAGGGAATGTCATACCTTATACTCGCTTGACAACGCCTTCAGAGCCGGCACGCAGCTATGCTTATTGTAGTGATACTAGGTATCTGCCTATGCTGCATGAGTGCTTGAAAGATGTCAATGTGCTGTATCATGAATCGACATACTCGGAAGAGGATGAGGCTATGGCGAAGCTGTATTTTCATAGTACTGCGGCACAGGCCGCCCAAGTAGCATCTGATGCAAATGTAGGAAAACTTGTGCTCGGACATTATAGTGCGCGTTATGAGGATGAGAACAGGCTGTTGGAAGAGGCAAAAAACATATTCCCTAATACTGTCTTGAGCGACGAGGGCTTGATAATTGATGTATAGTTAATGTGAATTCATTGAACTCTTATGTTATTTTAGTGGTATAATGCGGCCTCAGATATATAGATATATGGAATATTATATATTTCTGAGGCCGTTTATTAGAAAAGCTATTCCTTTTACGTGTGTAATTTTTGTGTAAGTGCTTAACTTATATGTGTGTTAGTCTCCCCAATTGTTCCACACTTCAATGTTTTCTTTTGCTCGTCCTTCGTCTGGAGATGTCTCTCCATCGCCGATATTTATATTACCTCCACCTTCCATGTTGGCTGAGCTTCCGGAACCACTAAGCAGGTGTGTCGTGATGCGGAGCACACAGAGAGTTGGAACCACATATTGTTTTTTCATATGTTTTTTTGTTGTATTACATTTATTTTATTATGATTTTTCTACCTTTTACAATGTAAACGCCATGCCCAAGTCCTTTCACTGAAGGTCCGATGTAACGTCCGAATAAGTCATATACTCCGGACTTTGTGTTTCTTACATCGCTATCAGCAGTTGTGATGCCATTAGTCATGTCCACGCAGTTTATCTTGGCTGGGGCGTTTTCTGAAGGTAGTTTGACGTAAGCGCGGAAACCTTTGAGTTTTGAATTATCGTTGGTTGCGGCCATATTGAGAGTGACTCCGTCTGCGGATACGAAGCGGATTGTGCGATCGTGAACATCCGTTGGGTTAAATAGTCGTCCCTTAAAAAGCCCATTTTTGCGAGATATTGTTCACAGACAGTATCTC
>ERZ779850.110-NODE-110-length-102747-cov-11.732745_pt1 | contig 102747 bp, 71 predicted proteins | sample MGYA00511249_ERZ779850 | MGnify/ENA primary metagenome ERZ779850 (study PRJEB29588, sample SAMEA2162475) | human gut metagenome | biome: human gut; feature: human-associated habitat; material: faeces | place: Denmark | collected 2008/2010 ...
CAAGCTCTTTACTGCAATTGAGATTGCCATTGAGATTGCTTGCGGATTTTAGGTTGTTAAGTAATATATCTACGTTAGCGAAAATAATCGGTTTCATCGGTTAGAATAGATGGTCATTTTGTGCGCGCAGGATGATATTCCATATCTTTCAGAATTGCGTGTACTGTCTTTCAGAATTGCTCGTCCTGTCTTCCGGGAATGATGTTCCGGCTGTGTGGAAATATTTTTCCCGTGCACGTAAACGGTCTCGTCAATTTTGTGCCTGAATGCTGTTTGTCGGGCATTCTATTCTTCCAGATCTCTTGTATAGGTTATTATTTCGAGAGCTTCAACCTTCTGTATCTGTTCTCTGTCGAAGTGTTCGTCGCCGCATATCAGCAGTCTGCGGCAGTCGGTAGTAGTAAAGCGCTGAATGGCCTGTTCGTCGGCATCGCCGCTGCAGGTGTATTCCATTCCTCCGATGTTTATGTGTTCGCCTGGTATTGCGTCGCGCAGGGTCACTCTCACCAATCCTTTGAAGGCAGTGCCGAAGTCATACACCACGCTGTCGCCTTCAATGTCGAAATACCGTTGCTGTCTTATGTCTCCTATTTTTGCGGCTGCGTAGCGTATCATACGTTGTTCGGCAGGTCGCATGCCGGTGGTCTCAGCCATCACGGACGGTATCCAACAAGCCACATCGAGGTCGCCTGTGTACGATGAAATGGGGCTTTTTGTGGCATCAATCCGCTCATATCCGTCTTTTGTGAGCGATGTCTCGTCTGTCCGGCACAGCCATCCGTCGTCGGTGTTATATGCGAAAGGCTTCCCGTCGGCGTCGCGGCCGTAGAACGATAAAGCCATCTGTGCCGGCACGATGTGAGGAAATGACGGAGCGAAGCACACAGCCACAGTGTTTGTGTCGGGCCTCATGAAGCGTGTCACATCGTATGTTATTGCTATCGGATTGTCCGACATGGGTTCGCGCAAAGGTGTCAGCACGTCGCCGGTGACGTTGCGTTGATTGACGTAAAGCTCCACATATCCTGTTGTGGCCACTGTTATGCAGGCATGACGAGGCCTCCCTTCCGCTGTGAACGACTGTCTGAACCACACCACCGCGCAGCTGTCCGGCTGCGGATAGGATATCCATGACAATCCGAATTGTTGTGCGGTGCAGTCCAGACACCACAGCAGCGTTACGATTATTGCTGCAAATTTATTAATGTCAGACATACGTGTATGTTAATAGTAACGCTGATCTATGTGCAAAGATAATGTTTTTTTGTAAATATCGGCGACGGTATGAGAATATTTTAATGTATAGCGACGCACACCGTATGATGCAGATGTGCGCCGCACGCGTTGTTTTCAGCGATGGCTGTCGTAATAGTTTTTCACTCTTACGGCGTCAATAGGCCGGTCGGTAGTGATGAACTGAACGCCGAGATTGGTCATTTCCGCCATTTCATCGGGCTTGTTCACGGTCCATACATTGACTGTCATGCCCAGCTGGCGAGCCTCCTTCACCCATTCGGGATGCTTGCGGAACTCGTTGATGTGATAGTCTATGCCGGTGCATCCAATCTTTTTGCGCTCGGCAGGAGCTATTCCTCCGGTGAGCGCAGCCACCTTGGCATGCGGGTCGTCGGCCGCAATCTGGTTGCAGGCATCATCGCTGAACGATATGTATTCCACCTTGTCCTGCACTCCGGCCTTCTTAACGGCTTTCACAGCGGCTGTCGCAGCGGCTCTGTTGCGTGCCTCGTCGCCGTGGTCTTTTATCTCTATTATGAGTTTTGTAGGGCTGTCGCTGGCCTTCATCATGTCGAGAAACTCGGTGAGTTCGGGCATTTTCTCACCATTGGCGAGCGTGAGCATGCGGCACGAGTCGGCCGGAGTATTCATTATGACATGGCCGTCGAGCTCTTTGTCATGGTTCACCATGAGATGTCCGTCGGGCGTAAGCCACACGTCGGTCTCCGATCCGTATATCTTCATCTCGAGAGCCTTGCGCAGCGATTCGCGCGAGTTCTGTGCCGAACCTTCCGCTGCCCAGAAACCTCTGTGAGCTATCACCTGAGCGCTTTCGGGCATGGTGGCGACGATGTTGATGCGTGTTCGTCCCAGCTGTCGGCACGAAGTGCCTCTCAGACGTGTAAGTATGAAATTACCCGATTTCATCGACTGTGGAATGACTACGCTCACGGCCGTGTCGCCTTTCATCGTTGTCTCGAGAACAAGCGGTTGCCATGAAGTGTCGGCATAGGCAAAGACAATCTTGTCGCCCGGGCGGAAGTCACGTCCTTTGATGTTGAATGTCGTTCCGGGAACTACGGCGTAACCCATGTCGAAGCGCGGAGCCGGCCGGCCACGGCGCTGCATGCGTGGTCTGTCCTGTCTGCGGTTGTTGTTGTCGGTCTGTGCTGTCGCGATGGATGCCGGCATTACTGCCATGGCTGCGAGCAAAGCAACGAAAAACAGAAATCTTGTTTTCATAATGGTATATATTTAGGATGAATGTGTCGGTCGGGTCGTGATATGGCGCTGAGCGGCGGTTGTTATCTGCTAAAAAGGCCGTGCCGCTTTTGTGCTGCACGACCTTTCAGTTATATGTTTCTGCGTTTTCTCATGCGTCGATGTTGGCGTAGGTGGCGTTCTGCTCGATGAACTGGCGGCGCGGTTCAACGTCGTCGCCCATAAGCATTGAGAATACCTCGTCGGCATCTGCCGCATTTTCTATTGTCACCTGTTTGAGCAGACGACGTTTCGGGTCCATTGTCGTTTCCCAAAGCTGCTCGGGGTTCATCTCACCAAGACCTTTGTAGCGCTGTGTATGCAGGCTCTTGTTGTCCTCCTTGCCGCCGGCATAGCGGTCGATGAAAGCCTGACGCTGCTGCTCGGTGTAGCAATATTCCTTCACCTGGTTCTTGTATGAGCAGAGATAGAGCGGCGGAGTAGCGATGTAGAGATGGCCTTCCTGAATGATTCTCGGCATGAAGCGGTAGAACAAAGTCATGATAAGTGTGTCGATGTGAGAGCCATCGACATCGGCATCGGTCATGATTATTATCTTGTCGTAGCGCAGTTTGTCGATGTTGGCTTCCTTGTCGTCCTCGCCATCAACGCCGAAGCGCACGCCGATACTCTGTATGATGTTCATCACCGACTCGCTCTCGAACACCTTGTGCCACATCACTTTCTCCACGTTCAGAATCTTTCCGCGCAGTGGAAGTATGGCCTGAGTGTAGCGGTCGCGGCCCTGTTTTGCCGAACCGCCGGCCGAATCTCCCTCGACGAGGAATATCTCGCACTCCTTCGGATCCTTGTTCGAGCAGTCGGCCAGCTTACCGGGCAGACCTCCTCCGGTCATCGGGTTCTTGCGCTGAACGCTCTCGCGTGCCTTACGTGCGGCTATACGTGCCGTCGCGGCGAGTATCACCTTGTCGCAGATGAGCTTTGCCTCCTTCGGATGTTCCTCCAGATAGTTTGCCAAAGCCTCGCTCACAGCCTGCTGTACAGCACCGGCCACCTCGTTGTTTCCGAGCTTTGTCTTGGTCTGACCTTCAAACTGTGGCTCTGCCACTTTAATGGAAATGACGGCCGTAAGACCTTCGCGGAAGTCCTCTCCGGCTATTTCTATCTTCGCTTTCTCGATGTTCTTTGATATTGTCGGATCAGAGTCAGCGTAGTTTTTGAGCGTACGTGTGAGAGCCGCACGGAATCCGGTGAGGTGCGTACCTCCCTCTATTGTGTTGATGTTGTTTACGTATGAGTGGATGTTCTCGGTGTAGTCGGTGTTATACATCACGGCCACCTCGATAGGCACACCCTGTTTCTCAGTCTTGAGATAGATGACGTCGTCGAACAGATGAGTGCGGTGACGGTCGATGTAGCGCACGAACTCCTTGAGTCCGTCCTTTGCGTGGAACACTTCCTCACGTGTCTTGCCTTCCTCGTCGGGGCGAAGGTCGCGCAGGGTTATGCGTATGCCGGCATTAAGATAGGCCAGCTCTCGCATACGTCGTGCCACGATGTCCCACTGGAAGTGGGTTGTCGTGAATATGGTGGGGTCGGGCCAGAACTGCTGACGTGTACCGCGCAGGTTGGTCTCGCCTACAACCTTTACAGGATAGAGCGGCTTTCCCTTCTCATATTCCTGCTGGTATATCTTGCCGTCGCGGAACACCTGTGACTTCATGTGAGTGGAAAGAGCGTTTACACAGCTCACACCCACACCGTGCAGACCACCGCTGACCTTGTAGGAACCCTTGTCGAACTTACCTCCGGCGTGCAATACTGTCATTACGACCTCGAGTGCCGACTTGTGGAGTTTCTTGTGTTCGTCCACCGGTATGCCTCGTCCGTTATCCTGGACGGTTATGGATTCGTCTTCGTTGATGGTAACTTCTATGTCGGTGCAGAATCCGGCCATGGCCTCGTCTATGGAGTTGTCCACGGTCTCATTCACCAGATGGTGCAAACCTTTCTCGCTTATGTCGCCGATATACATCGCCGGGCGTTTGCGCACGGCCTCAAGTCCTTCGAGAACCTGGATGTTACTGGCAGAATAATTGCTAGCGTTGTTTTGTGTATCAGTCATTTCTTTGCATGAAAAATAATAACATGCAAATTTACGAAAAAAAACTTGTTGGGCGAAATTTTTATCATTAAAATAACCTACTTTCGGACTTATGTTTCAAGTGTATGGCGCAACCCGTAAAACCGCCGTGTGCAATCGGGTCGCGCGGCGCGGCTCTGACGGCGTGAGAACCTGAATAAGAGGGTGGCGCTCAGGGCTGTATGGGTGCTGTCGCGTTGTCGTGTTCGAGGTTGAGAAGGAAGCGTTTCACGTCGAGTCCTCCGCCGTATCCCGTCAGACTGTTGTCGCTGCCGGTTATGCGGTGGCACGGGATTATGACCGACAGTGCGTTTGCCCCCACCGCGCTTGCCACCGCGCGGACGGCTGTGGGGCGTCCTATCGACCGGGCAAGGTCGGCATAGCTGACGGTGGAACCGTAGTCAAGGTGCAGCAGTTCGTTCCACACTGTTTTCTGAAACAGCGTACCGCAAAGTAGCAGGGGCAGGTCGAACCGGCGGCGACGGCCCGCGAAATACTCGTCGAGCTGTGCGGCAGCCATTCTGTTGGTGTCGCACGGACCTTCCTCGAACAATGTTCCGAGCGTGCGGCACAGGCGGCGGTAGATGGCCGTGCTGTGGCGTCCGTCGAGCCAGTCGCACATACACAGTTGTCCGTCGTAAGAACCCAGCAGCAGGGTGGCGCACGGAGCGTGATAGAGAGTTGTCATTATCATGATTTCAGGTGTTGTTGGTCAGTATTCGACAAAGATAATAAAAATATTCATTCCTTGCTTTTCCTTCATGCTGAAAAAACAGGTTTGCCGGCTGCCGGTAATAATGTCTTCCGACTGTATGGCGTCATCCACATGATATGCAGTTTTTTGCATAAATATACATTCCGGCATATTGTTTTTGCATAAACTCCGGACCTCAACTCGCTGAGAATCGTTTTAAAATGAGCAGACGGGGTTTCGGCCGCAAATACGCGAGTTTTGAGCACTTTGCGTAAATGGCTGACAGATAGTGATATACGCGAAACCGTGCCGTCATATCGATTTTCCGGCTTTGCGAAATGGCCTATTTCGGCTTCCGATAAAGCCCATATTGATGGGTGAAATGCCCTTGATCGGCGTGTGATAAAGCCTTTTTCACGGTGCGAAACAGGCTCTTTTGCAAGTCTGTCTGTACGGAGCGACGATGAGGATGTAAAAATATTGCATTATTATACGGTTTTGAAGGGTAGGCGATTTCTATTTTGGAAAAATTTATTGTCAAAATTTTTTACTTCTGAAAATGTATTTTTATGCAATTCCCCTGTCGTGTGTCTGACTGTTTTTGTATCTTTGCAACACTGCACACCGCAGTCTGCCGCACGCGTGAATACGACGTCCGACGGCGACTGCATCATATCTGGAAAATCATGAACAACAAAGACTATGCGGGCGATGCCGTGGCATTGCTCAAACAACTGATAGCCGTGCCGTCGGTGAGTCGCTCCGAAGACAAGGCCGCCGACGTGCTGGAGCGTGCGCTAAAGGCTTGGAACATGCCGTGCCGGCGCGAGGGCAACAACGTGTGGACCATCTGTCAGGACTATGACGAGCACCGGCCGACGCTGCTGCTCAATGCACACATAGACACAGTGAAGCCGATGGACTCGTGGACCCGCGACCCTTACGAGCCGCAGGTGGAGGGCGACCGGCTCTACGGACTGGGCAGCAATGACTGCGGCGGCGGACTGATGGCGCTGTTGCAGGTGTTCCGCATCATGTCGGGACGGCAGAGAAGTTATAACATTGTGTATCTGGCGTCGGCCGAGGAAGAGTTGTCCGGCGCGTCGGGAATATCTATGGTACTGCCGCTGCTGCCTCGCATAGACGTGGCGATAGTGGGAGAGCCCACGCGCATGCAGCCTGCCGTGGCCGAGAAAGGACTGATGGTGCTCGACGTAACGGCGCGTGGCAAGTCGGGACATGCCGCCCGCGGCGAAGGCGTGAACGCCATATACGAGGCATTGGACGACCTTTGCTGGATGCGCAGCTATAAGTTTGAGAAGGTGAGCCGCTTTCTCGGACCTACGCAGATGAGCGTGACGGTGATAAACGCGGGCACGCAGCACAACGTGGTGCCCGACCGTTGCACGATGGTTGTGGACGTGCGCACCAACGAGCTTTACACCAACGAGGAGGTGTACGACATAGTGCGCAGCCATCTGAAGAGCGATGTGAAGGCGCGTTCGTTCCGACTTCATTCGTCGGGCATAGACGCCGGCCATCCTCTTGTGCGTCGTTGCGTAGAGCTGGGCATGACTCCTTTCGGTTCGCCTACGCTCAGCGACCAGGCTCTCATGCCGTTCGACTCGCTGAAGATAGGGCCGGGCGACTCGGCGCGCTCACATTCGGCGGACGAGTATATATGTCTGAGCGAGATCGGGGAGGCCATTGACGTGTATGTAAGAATGCTCGACGGACTCGACCTCGGTGTGAAGAATGGATGATGAGAATAAGGAAATCATAGGATGATATACAGAAAATCCCGGCGCTCGGATGACGCCGGGATTTTTAGTATCTGTAGTTCGTGTAAGTCTGTTTTGTCTGTATCGGTGGCAGACGACTTGTGTCTCATGCCACTGTACGGCTCTTTATCTGAGCCATGATTCAGGATTCAGCTTCTCGAGATTGCGGCGAAGCTGGAATTGCAGGATGTTGTCGCGTGCCACAGTACCGAGCTGCTGACCTGTAGAAACGCTCTGTCCGCGGTGCACGCTTACGGAGCTGAGGTTGCAATAGACTGATATGTAGATGCCGTGGCGCACCATTACCACCATCGAACCGCTGAATCCGAATACGGCGCTCACTTCACCGTTGAATATTGCGCGCGCCTTGCAGCCCGGACTTCCGAGAATGTTGATACCCTTGTTGTCGATGGTCACTCCCTTGAGTCCCTCCACATTGTTCTGTCCGAAGTGGCTCACTATGCGGTAGCTGCCGGTGATAGGCATTGGCAGTCGGCCGCGGTTGGCCTCGAAGTTGCTGCTCAGCTTGCGGTCAACGCTGCTCACAGACGATGTCATGGTGTTGCGGCGTTTCTCGCGATTCATTTCCTCGCGGTTGCGTCGCTCGTCGGCTTCAGCCTTACGCTCGGCCGCCTCGCGTTCGGCTGTCGCCTCGCGTGCTTTCTGCATGGCTTTCTCTCGCGCACGCTCATTGTCGCGTTCGGCCGCCTTTCGTGCCGCCTCCTTCATCTTCGCCTCGCGCTTTCGTGCCTCGGCTATACGTTTCTCGTTCGCTCTTGCCTCTGCCTCTGCAGCCGCTCTCTTGCGTGCCAATTCCTCTGCACGCTTCTTTCTTGCGGCTTCCTCGGCCTTACGCTTTGCCTCAGCCTCGGCACGCGCCTTGGCTTTAGCCACCTCCTCGGCGATGAGCCGGTCTATCTGGGCGTTCAGGGCTGCGTCTTCCTTGCGCTGCTTGTCTATGAGCTGCTGTATGGTGCGCTGTTGTTTCTGCAGCGTCTTTACCACTTTCTGCTGCTCGGCCTTCTGTCCTTCGAGCGACTCGCGCTCTCTCTGACCTTTGCTCAGAAGACTGTTCTTGCGGTTCTTCACCTGTTGCAGCTGTGTCTGTTTCTCACGCACCTGAGCCTGTTTCGACTTCACCATCTCGCCCTGCGCCCGCTGATATGCCGCATATTCGCGCACAAACCGCAGGCGGCGGTACATCTGCGTGAAGCTCTCGGCCGAGAATATGAACATAAGACGGTCTTGCACGGTGTGCTGTCTTGTGATGTATCTCATCGACTTTATGTATTTCGTCTTACGCTCCTTGAGCTGCTGTTCGAGCGTTTTAAGCTGTGCGTTGAGTATCTTTATGTTGTTGTCGAGCGTCTTTATGTCGCTTTCTATCTGACGGATGTTCTTCTCGTGCTTGTCTATTTCTCCGTTTATCGCCAAGAGGTTCTGTAGACGCTTCTGTACATCGGCCTTGTTGTTGCGCAATGCTTTCTCCTGCTGTCTTATGTTTTTCTGTATCTGCGAGCGCTTGGACTGCAGTCCCTTGATGGACGAGTTGCTGTATTTGGCAGTCTTTTTTTTCGACGTCGAAGTCTTCTTCTTGCTCTGTGACGATGACTTTGAAGAAGTCTTTTTCCTTGTAGTGGTGGTAGTTGTCTTCTTCGTCTGGGTTGTGCGCTTGGTCTGTGCCGTCAGAGTTGAGGCCAGCGCGAGGATGATGAATATGGAGAAAATGCGTTTCATTTACAGACTCAATAGTTTTTTTATTATGTCGTCGGTGCTTACTTTCTTGTATTTAGACGATATTGTTGTCTTCGTATCCCATTTGCTGTCGTCCTTCACTTCGCTCATTTTGATGCTCACCGTCACTTCCTGCTGACGCTTTGTCGCGGTGGTGGTGAACTTGAATGTCTGTAGCGACGGGAAGAGTTTCACTCCGACGTTCTTGAAGTTGCCGTATTTCCAGTTGAGCGATGACGTGCCGTGCGCAGTACTGTTGTATGCTACGTCGGCTTCTGTTATCAGTCCGTCGCTCTTTCCGGCTTTCCATGTGAAGGTCATGTTGCCGTTGGTGAATGTTATAGGCAGGGTTTCACCGGCGGCACTGGTATCGACATTGAACTTCTTCAGCGCCGACTCGCTCACCTTCTGCTGTCCCGGCAGGAACAGACGGTTCCAGAACAGAGCCTGAAGAGTGTAGAAATTGATGCCGTTGTTCTTTAGAAACGACACCTGGTCGTAGCTTGCCTCGATGTATTCTTTGTGCATACGGTCTATCACGAGCACATGGTCGGGGGTGAACTCTATGCGTCCTATCTCGCTGCCGAGCAGCGGAATGAACAGCTGCAGTCTGATTATCTCGTTCTCGCGCATGTGTACTGCTCCTGGAACGGAGATGTCGTCGCCTTTTGTCTGTATGCTGAAGGTCATGTCGCCCACGATGTTCTTGGCATAGACACGTGTGTCGGCCACTTTCTGCATGAACGACAATTCCTGTATCACTCCGGTCTGCTGGCCGCCGGTGGTGGCAGTAGCGTCTTTGCGGTCGGTGTCAGCCACGAGTACTTTCTTGCTCGCACACGATGCAAGCAGGAGCATAAGCGGGAGTATCAGTCTGAATGCTTTCATATAACGTATGGTTTGTTATTGTATGATTCTTTGCCTGTGGCGTGGCGGTGTGCGCCGGATGGCGCGTCGGTTGCGACCATAAGTGTGGACCTCTGCCGCGTGAGGGCAGGGTGTCCGGTCTTTTATGGAGTTGGCGTGCCGCCTCCGCAGCATTGTTGGACACTACGTAGGCGGCAACCATACGCCATGGCTATTTCTTCTTTATATATTTCCTCTGTTTTATTTTTTTCTGGAGTATGGCTTTGTCTCCGCCCATGCTGAGAGCCTTTTCCCAGTATTCCACCGCTTTGGACGTATCGCCGTTCATGGCGTATATGTCTCCGGCGTGTTCTATGACAACCGGTCCGATGGTGCTGTCCGACTCTACCGACAGTGCCTGGTCTATGTAACTCTTGGCTTCGCTGTAGCGTCCTTTCATGAAAAGAATCCATGCGTAGGTGTCGAGATAGGTCGCGTTGTTCGGTTCGGCGGTCACTGTCTTGTAGCTCATCTGCTCGGCTTTGTCCAGATCGCGGTCGAGTTCGCTGAGATAATAAGCGTAGTTGTTGAGACATGAGATATTGTCTTCCTTCCATTGCAGGCAGCTGTCGTATGCCGCGAAAGCCTCTTCGGGTTTGCCTTTCTTATAGAGTATGTCGCCCATTATGGCGTAGAAGTCTGATACAATGTTCGGATCGCTCTCGTTATTTATCTCGCCCACACCGCGCTTGAAGGCGTCGAGGGCTTCGTCTTCCTCGTCTTTCTGGAAATGTGCAAGTCCGAGGAAGTAGTATAATGTCATGTCCTCAGGGTTGTATAACACCGACTGCTTGCACAGATTTATTATGTCGTCCCATCTCTGTTTGTTCCAGTAAGACTCTATGAGCTTCTTTACGGCGTAAGTGTTTTCGGGTGCCACGTTCAGTACATACTTGAAGGCGTTGTTCACTGAGTCCTCAGGCATCTTCTTGAGTTCCATATATGCGGCCTTCAGGGTTGGTATGTCGGTGTCAGACTTATCGGTGGCAATCACCTTGTTGAACATTTGCAGTATTGCGGTGCTGTCGCCTCCGGCATCCTCGCTCTCTTTTATCAGCTGGTTGAACATTGCCAGCTTTGTCTTTGAAGATGTCTTTTGGTTGAGCAACAATTTGTCGCGTGTGATTGTCGCGAGCGAATCCTGTCCGGTAGAACGGTAGTAGTCGTACATCGAGCTTTGTGCCGATTCGTTGTCAGGATCGTCTTCCAGCGCGGCGGTAAGCATCTTGTGAGCCTCTTCTTTCTTGCCTTTCTGCAGCAGCCAGTTGCCATACATAACTTTGTAAACGGCATCGCTGGGGTGAGCCTCGGTGAGCGATTGCAGCATTTTCTCAGCCATTTTGGTGTCGCCTTTCATCTCATAGACATTCATTTTGGTGAGAGTAAGCTCGTCGCTGTTGCCTTCCACCTGCTCCATACGGCCGATTGTGCCGAGCATATTCTTGTAGTCACGGTTGTGATTGTACAGCTGCAACAGTATTGCAAGCACGTCGCTGCGGTCTTTGTGGTGCTCATACAGGTTCTCGTATGCTGTTATCGCCTTGTCGTAGTTGCCGGCGTTGATGTAGTATTGAGCCACGCGCTCCTGGTAAGTATCGTTGTCCGGATTGAGCGCGGCGGCTTTCTCTATGTCTTTCAGAGCCAGCGAGTCCATCTGCATTTCGGAGAAGTAAGATGCTCTGGCGTAATATGCTTCAGCTGCTTTTGGGTTTATCTCCAGACAGTGGTTGAGCAGTTCGAAAGCCGCGTCGTACTTGCCTTCATTCTGTTTGCATATAGCTTCAAGAAAGAAATAGTCGTATCGCCGGCGATCATTGTATGAGAGGCTGTCGCCTGAGACCGTCGTGGTTTTCTTGTCGCTGTTGCCTTGAACCGTCATCGGCAGTATCACGCCGAGCAATATTGCCGATATTATGGCAATAGGCAGTTTGTTTATTGATGTTTTAGACATTGTTCTTATTTGACTCCAGTATGTCCGTATCCGCCCTCACCGCGCAGGGTGGTGTCCAGTTCGTCCACAATCACGAATTCACCCTGTTCGTGACGTGCTATCACCATCTGTGCGATGCGTTCGCCGTCGGTAATGGTGAAGTCCTTGTCAGACAGGTTTATCAGCAGCACACATATCTCGCCGCGGTAGTCGGCGTCGATTGTTCCCGGGCTGTTGAGCACGGTTATGCCGTGTTTCAGGGCGAGTCCGCTGCGTGGTCTTACCTGAGCCTCATAGCCTTCGGGCAGTGCTATGTGCAGTCCGGTGGGGATGAGGCGGCGCTCCATCGGCTTCAGCACGATGTCCTCTCCGATGTTTGCCCTCAGGTCCATGCCCGCGCTGAGCGGTGTCGCATATTCTGGTAATTGTTGATTGCCTTTGTTTACTACTTTGATTTTTATCATCTCAGTTTATGTTTTAGTTTGCAAAAATAAATAATAATATTCACATAACTTAATTTTTAGCATTAAATAATACTTTGCGACGGGCAGAACGGCTCTTCGCTGTGCATTTTATCACCGGAGCGCGAGGCCGTGACTTACCGGCGGAAAGCATAGCCCGGCCTGACTGTATGGGGCGTGTCGGGAAATGATATGGTTATCGGCGGAATGTCAGTGACGGCGTTCCTGCGGATGATAAAAAAGCAATGATATTTTTGGATGGGGAAATAAAATAGCCTAATTTTGTGTCGCAATGACATCAAAGAAAGAAAATATGAGAATGGATTGGCACAAACTGATTTCCAACAAGCGATTCGGACAGGAGTCGAAGCATGCACAGCGTCACGACGACAGGTCGGAGTTCAAGCGTGATTACGACCGACTTATATTCTCGGCGCCGTTCAGACGTATGCAGAACAAGACGCAGGTGTTCCCGCTTCCGGGCAGCATCTTCGTGCACAACCGGCTCACCCACAGCCTTGAGGTGGCGAGTGTGGGCATGTCGTTGGGCAATGATGTGGCACAGGAAATAATAAAACGCGACCCGACTCTCAGCGGAACGCTGTTTGAGGAGATAGGAACCATAGTCAGTACGGCGTGTCTTGCCCACGACATGGGTAATCCTCCGTTCGGTCACAGCGGTGAGAAGGCCATCCAGGCATTTTTTACTGACGGTTCGGGACTCTGCGTGAAAGATATCGTGAGCGACGGTTTCTGGAACGACATAATACGTTTTGAGGGTAATGCTAATGTTTTCCGTCTGCTCACACACCGTTTTCGCGGTCGTCGTGTAGGCGGTTTTGTCATGACCTATTCGCTTCTTGCGAGTGTGGTGAAATATCCATTTTCGAGCCGTTGCGCCGGAGCTCACGGCAAGTTCGGATTCTTCTGTTCCGAGGCCGACGCTTATTGTAAAGTTGCCGATGAATTGGGCATAATCCGTAAGTCGGCACCCGGAGAACCGATAAGATACGCCCGCCATCCGCTTGTATATCTTGTTGAGGCTGCGGACGACATCTGTTATGAGATAATGGACATAGAGGATGCCCACAAACTGAAGATCATCACGTTCGACGAGACGCGCAATCTGTTGCTCGGATTCTTCGATGACGAGATAAAGAAATACATTCTCAAGCGCATAGTGGATGAAGAACTGACCGATGACAACGAGAAAGTGGTGTATATGCGTGCCCGTGTCATAGGAAAACTCGTTGCTGAATGTACCCGCGCTTTCGTAGTGCATGAGGACGAAATAATGTCAGGCACGTTTGAAGGCAGTCTCATCGACCATATCGATCCGCCTGTGCGCGACGCTTACAGAGCCTGCGCGAAGTTGAGTTGTGAGAAGATATACAACAGCAAACCTGTGCTCGACGTGGAGCTGAGCGGTTATAAGATAATAGAGACCCTGATGGAAACGCTTATAGAAGCAGCGCTGAGCCCGAAGAAATATCATTCGGGGCAGCTGCGCAAACGGTTCAGCAGCCAGTACGACATAAACAGCGACGACATAGAGACCCGCATCATGGCAGTGATAGATTTTGTCAGTGGAATGACTGATGTGTTCGCCCTCGATATCTATCAGAAGATAAACGGAACATCGCTTCCGATAGTCTGAACATCTGAAACGCCGTGAACCGTGACGTGATAAATAATCATTATGCCGGAGGAACAGGCCTTACCGGCACGCGGATGATGGCGGATATGGCGATGAAATGGCGCATTTCTGCGGATTAAAGCATTATTTCCGCATGATAATGATACCGATGGAATGGCGGAAAAGTAAAGTTCTGCCGTGACAAAAGGATTAATACGGCAGAGCTTTAAAAACGATAAAACAAAAAACCGGAGAGCATTGTGCGTCTCCGGTTTTCTTTTTCTTCATTGTCTTATCAATAGCTCAGGTCCTGAGGATCTTCAATGATTGAAGGTATTCTTTCGAATATTGCTTTGATACGTTTCATGTCGAACTTCGGAGTACGGTCATAATAGTATATACCGTTCTGCTCCTGTTCAACGTCGGTGAGCTGAGTGTAGCAGAAGCCCACCACATGCTTGCTTGCTTTCAGAGCGTCAACCTCGTCCTGAAGAATCTTGTAGAAATCTTCCATCGACTTGATTTCAGAGCCGTAACCCCATGAGTTGCCCTTGCGCTCAGATTCGCGAATCCATGCAAGACCGCCGAATTCATCGACCATGTACGGCTGTCCGTCGTAGCATGCGAGCCAGTCTTTGCGGTCCATTGTGTTACGGTAAGGCTCCTTACCGTTCTCGAATGTGAATGCCTGCTTGAGCTTTTCTGGGTCACGCTCGTAGTTGTGCACGCTCCATATATCGGTCTTCACGTGGCAGTCGCCGCTGGCATCGTTCACCGGACGGGTGCTGTCCATGGCCTTTGTTATGTCGTATAAGTCCTCTACGAAGCGTGTGTAAACGCCCGAATTGTTCGCGTCCCAAGTCTCGTTGAGCGGAGTCCATGTCACGAGAGACGGGTGGTTGCGGTCGCGTGCCACGAGTTCGGCCCACTCAGATAAGAAGTTGCGCACAGCCAACTCGTTGTTCACGTCGAGTCCCCAGCTTGCAGATTCGCCCCAAGTGAGGTAACCCAGCTTGTCAGCCCAGTAATAATAACGCTCCTCAAAGCTCTTCTGGTGCAGGCGTGCACCGTTGAAACCGGCCTCTTTTGAGAGTTCTATGTCTTTTTTGAGAGCCTCGTCTGTCGGTGCGGTCCAGATGCCGTCAGGATAATAACCCTGATCGAGGATGAGACGCTGGAAGTAAGGTTTGTTGTTCAGATAGAAATATCCGTTTGCCACATGCACCTTACGCATTCCGGCATACGACTTCACCTCGTCGATGGTTTTGCCGTCTTTCACCACTTTGTATGTGATGTCGTAGAGGAAAGGCGATTCCGGACTCCACAGCTTCATGTTCTTCACCGGAAGCACTATTACAGAGTTGTTGGTGCAGCTCACGGTCTTTGAAGCCACAGCCTTCTTGCCGTCGTAAAGAGTTACGACAAGTTTGTTGGTGTTGCTTTCCTGATAGAATTGCGGATGGATGACGAGTTGCTTCTGGTCGATGTCCGGAGTTGCGAACACAGACTTCAGACCTTCTTCAGCAACGGCTTCCATCCAGACTGTCTGCCAGATACCTGTCACGCGGGTGTAGTTGCAGCCTGCCGAGTAGAAACCGAAGCTCTGTTTGCCTCCCGGCTGCTTGTGGTCGCGGAGATTATCGTTCACGAGCACCACCAGATTGTGCTGCTGACCAGCCTTCACGAATTTTGTGATGTCGCATGAGAACGACGAGCCTGTGCCGAAGTGACGGCGCACGAGTTTTCCGTCGATGAAGACGTGTGCCTCATAATCCACCGCTCCAAAGTTGAGCAATATCTTTTTCCCGTTCCATGCGGCAGGAATGTCGATCTTGCGCTGATACCAGATGGTATTGATGAAATCGGTATATTTCACTCCTGAGAGCGAACTTTCCGGACAGAAAGGCACGGTTATCTTGCCGTCGAACGAGGCGTTGTTCTGCCATCCTTTGTCTCTTCCTGTGCGGCCGAAATCAAACGAGTATGTCCATGTTCCGTTGAGATTCACCCATTCGCTGCGTTCGAATTGCGGGCGGGGATACTCCGGTCTCGGGGTTTGCGCCTTTGCGGTAGTGCTGCCGTACGACATCATTGCAGCCACTGCAAAAGCAGATACAAGCGTTTTGACGTTCATAAGAATAGTTTTTATTGTTAAGTTGATAAATTAGGTTGTTTATGTCTGTCTGATATGCGTCTGTCCGTCTTGCCGTGCAGACGTTCCGGCTATGCCGGTATGGCGTTATTATGTTGTGGTCTTGCTGATAGTAGTCAAGTTGGCGCGCTTCGCTGTTGCGCCGTTGTGCTTTCTCTGGCCGTTATTAAAGGCGTGTCGTGCCGGCGGTACAGACGTTTCAGACCGCTGTCTTTTGACGTCCTGCCCCGGCGTGGCGTGCCCCGCGTATTTGCGGTGCCGCTTTATGCCGTAGCTTGAAGTATTATTTCTTTTCCTTGTATATCACCGTGTTGGCACCGCTTGTTATCTTCAGTGCTTCCGGGTGCTCCTTTATGAACGAGTCGATGTGGCGGATGCGTTTCTCCTCCAGTATCTCGTCCACGGTTATGAGGATGCCTGTCTCCTCCACGTCGCCGAATCCGTAGTTTATGGCTGTGCCGAAGAGCTTCATCGTGGGGCTCAGTCCCATGTATGCGTTCACCAATGGCGGAATGTTATATCCCAGCTTACGGATCTCGCGGTTTAGTATTCTGTAGTCTTTCTTGAAGTCGTCCTCGCAGAAAAGTTCCTTGAGCTCGTTCTCGTCAGTCTCTATTTTCAGCGGTTTCATCGGTATGATGAGGTTCTCCTTGTCGTCGAAATGCTTTTTCAGAAAATAGAGTATCATGTCTCTTCCACGACGGATGTACGATGGGTACATGGTCATCTTGCCGAAGAAATATTTTATGTTCGGACGTATCACAGTCAGTGCTCCGAGGCCGTCCCAAAGGTTGTCGAGCGCGAAAAGACTCTTTGAGCCCATTTTCGAACTCTGATATTCAGGCGACACGAACGAACGTCCCAGCTCCACGGTATAAGGCATATACTCCTTGATGAACTTGTCGGAGAAGTGGAACATGTGGCTCGTTGCGAGGTGAGGCTGTCCGTCGGCGTTGAGCTTCCAGTCGGTTCCGAGCAGGTAGCGGTAGCCGCCTATAATTTCCTCGGCCTCAGGATTCCACACGATGAGCTGTTTGTAGCAGTTGTCGCCCATGTCGAACTCGTCTATATCCATAGATTTTCCCGTTCCGCCTCCCGCTTCGCGGAAAGCCGTCTCACGCAGACGTCCTATTTCCTTCATCACGTTCGGAGAGTCGTTTGCCGTGATGACGTATATCTCGTTGTGGCTTTTGTTCGTCATGCGCAGTTGCTTCTCAGGCGTGAGCTCGCTTTTGATGAGTTCCTTACTGATGGGTTGGATTATTGCTTCTTCCATTTTTGTTAGTTTATGATATGGATATTTCAGTTCTGATTATTCTTTCGGCGCGGTGCATTTTCAGAGTTTATACACCTCGTCCTGCACGAATTTTGCCCATTCCACCGGTGTTTTCGATTTGTCGAAGGTCTGCCATGGAATAGGTTTTCCTATCGCCACGCGGAATGTCTTGTGCACGTTTTTGTACATTTCATCGACAAGAAAGAGCATTGCGATGTTGAATTTGATGTGCAGTGCCTTGCATACGTTTGCCAGACCATAGAAAAAGTCGGAGTTACGTCCTCCGAAATGTATCGGCACCACGTCGCGGTGTGTCTCCACGCTTTTTGTTATGAATGTCTTTTTCCACGGCAGGTCGTGTATGCTTCCGTTTATCTTTCGTGAGCAGATGCCCGCCGGGAACATCAGTATGTGATTGTCGCCGGCAAAACCCGATTCCACCATTTCGGGGAAGTTGCGGCTTTGTTTTCCAGTCTTGTTTATCGGAATGCACAGCGGTGCCAGACCAGGCAGGTTCATCAGAAGGTCGTTCACCAGATATCTGAACCGTCCGTCGTAGTGTCGCCCTATTATCGCTCCGAGCGCCACTCCGTCAACTCCTCCGAGCGGATGGTTTGAAACGAAGGTGTAAAGTCTGCCGTCGTTCTTGTCGGGCAGGTTCTCCATTCCTTCAATATTGAGCGTCATGTCAAGGTATCTGGTACATTCCTCGAGCCATTCTGTGCCTTTCTTGTCGCGGCTCTCCCATAAAAACTTGTTCACCTCGTCCTGATGAATGATGTGTTTAAGCCATTTCACGGCAAGAGCCGGTACATATTTGGCTTTGTCACCCATCTTTTCTCTGATGATTCTGTCAAGATCTATGGTTCTCTCAGTAGTTTCGAGCATGCGTTTTTATTACATTATTTGCTGCAAAGTTATCATAACTTTTTAATATATCCACATTTTTATGAAGAAAAGTTCATTTGTTGGATAATTTGACATGATATTGTAAAATGTTACCTGTCGCGGTATGTCATGTTGGAACCTTATCGGTTGTGTGGAGGATGCTCGTTTGATGGCGTTTGTGTGGGTTCTTGTTACCTTTTGCCAGCGGCATTATGCTTTAACACTTTTAAGTTAAATAATTTTCGAAAAATACTCCGTTCACAATCTGTAAACAGAAAATCGGAGATTGGTGAAAACCTTTATTTTTGCCCATTTCATCGGAATGGGTTGTTGAAAAAGAACTGTCGGAATGGCCGTTTCGGCTGACCGACGTTGCGAAAAAGCCTGTTTCGGCCTGCGTTTTCGGCTTTATCATGCCCTGATATGGGCTTTATCGTGCTCCGAAATGGTGCATATCGGAAGCCGAAATGGGCCGTTTCGCAGAGAGAGTTCAGTGACGTGTGAATCCTGTTTTCGTGTAAGTAGTTGTAAACCAGAGTTTTGTGGAAAATGACGAAATTCTGGTCATATTTACACTTTTGGACGTGTCAGGGCTGCCGACAGCGAATTTTGAACGGCTGAATTTTAACATTCGGCAATTTGTAGTTGATATATAGCAATCATGAAATTGCTCCGAGCCGCGCCTCTTGCTAAAGTCTGAGTAGTAGCTTGACGCACCGTTTGCACATTATAAAATTTTATTTAAATTTTTGTGGAGAATAGTGGGTGAATGTGGTGAATTTTGTGTATCTTTGAAGCCTGATTGTGTTTAATTAGGTGAAAGTGCGATTTATTGGTAACATAGAAGCCAGAACCGACGCCAAAGGTCGAGTTTTCCTGCCCGCAGTATTCCGCAAGGAGTTGCAGGCATCGGGCGAGGACAGTCTTGTTCTGCGCAAGGATGTCTTCCAGTCGTGCCTCGTGCTCTATCCCGCGTCGGTGTGGAACGAGCAGATGGATGTGCTCCGCTCACGGCTCAACCGCTGGAACGCCACCCATCAGCAGATATTCCGCCAGTTCGTGTCGGATGCCGAGGTGATGTCGATAGACGCAAACGGTCGCATACTTTTGCCACGCCGCTATCTCGCGATGGCAGGAATAACCCAGTCGGTGAGGTTCATCGGCATGGGCGATACCATCGAGATATGGAGCAGCGAAGCCCTTCAGACGCCGTTCATGGACAGCGCCGAGTTCGGTGCCGCGCTTGAGACGCTTATGCACGGCGGAACCATTGATACTGATGAAAACAACAAGACAAATGACTGATAAGAATGCTACGCCCGTCGTTGCGGGTACATATCACGTGCCGGTGCTCCTGAAGGAGAGTGTTGACGGCCTCGCCATACACCCGGGCGGCGTGTATGTGGATGTGACGTTCGGCGGTGGCGGCCATTCGCGCGAGATTCTCTCACGGCTCGACGATGCCGCCCATCTGTACAGCTTCGACCAGGATGCCGACGCCGAGCGCAACATCCCGGATGCCGGCAGCAACTTTACGTTCGTGCGCAGCAATTTCCGCTATCTCGAGAATTGGATGCGCTATTACGGCGTGGAGCATATAGACGGTCTGTTGGCCGACCTCGGCGTGTCGTCGCATCATCTCGATGACGAGAGCCGCGGGTTCTCTTTCAGATTCGAGGCTCCGCTCGACATGCGCATGAACAAGCGTTCGGGAACTACTGCCGCCGACATACTCAACACTTACGACGAGGCCCGTCTGGCCGACGTGATTTACATGTACGGCGAGCTCAGACAGTCGAGACGCATAGCGGCGGCCGTGGTCAAGGCGCGTGAGGCAGCCCCGTTGCTCACCACGGGCGACCTGCTGAAGGTGGCCGAACCGCTTATGAACCGCGGAAGAGAGAAGAAAGACATGGCGCGTCTGTTCCAGGCGCTGCGCATAGAGGTGAACCACGAGATGGACGCCCTGCGCGAGATGCTCGCCGCAGCCGCCCGTCTGCTGTGTACGGGTGGACGTCTGTCGGTGATAACCTATCATTCGATAGAAGACCGCATCGTGAAGAACATGATAAAATCGGGCAATGCCGAGGGCCGCATCGAACAGGACTTCTTCGGCCGCAGGCTTACTCCGTTCCGTCCGGTAGATGGCCGTCTGATTGTGCCGTCGGCAGAGGAACAGGCTGCCAATCCGCGCAGCCGCAGTGCAAAACTTAGAATAGCAGAGAAAATATGAGCGAAGACGATAAGAAAAAAGACATAGACCCTGTAGAGGTGATAACCAATCTGAAGGACCGCAAGGCTGAGTCGCGGGAGAAGAAGCCCGAGAAGGAAGCCGCTTCGGAGGATGAGGCTAAACCGGAGTCGTTTGCCGACGTCATAAGGGAGCATGCCAACGAAGGCGAGGAACCGCTGTCGCGCAATTTCACTTTAGGAAAGATACTCGGCGGTGACATCCTCAACGCAGAGCCTATAAGGCGGCAGATATGGGTGTTCCTGCTCATTACGCTTTTCCTTGTGATATACATATCAAACAGATATAGCTGCCAACAGTATCTCATACAGATAGACAATCTGAACAAAGAGCTGAAGGACGCCAAATACAAAGCCCTCTCGAGCACAAGCGCGCTCACGGAGATGAGCCGCGAGAGCCGTGTGCTGGAACAGCTCAGACTGAGCAAGGACAGTACGCTGCACATATCAAAACAACCTCCATATATAATAAACGTTCCGCAAAATGAGTAAGTTCGATTCAAAGAAAATAACACCCCGCTATAGTTTCATTGCCATCGTGCTGATGTTCGTGGCCGTGTCGGTGGTGGCGAGAGCCATGTATATCATGACTGCCCGCCGCGACTTCTGGCTCGATGTGGCCGACAGAGTGAAGGCCGACAGCGTGCCGGTGAATCCTGTCCGCGGCAACATACTGAGCTCTGACGGCCTGCTGATGGTTTCGTCGCTGCCTGAATATAAATTGTTGGTGGATTTTGAAACCATGCACAACTCGGGCACTGATTCGTTATGGCAGGCTAAAATAGACTCCATAACAGAAGGCCTTAGCGCAATATTCCCGCAGAAGTCGGCAGCTTATTTTAAGGAATATCTTGAAAAAGGACGTGAGTTAAAGAGCCGTTGCTGGCCTGTCTGGCCTGATCGTGTAAGTTATAATACTTATATGGAGGTGAAATCTCTGCCGGTCTTCAACATCAAGTCTAAATATGTAAGCGGATTTTATGCCAATGAGTTCAATGCCCGCAATCATGTTTACGGCTCACTTGCGAGCCGTACGCTCGGTGAATTGTATGGAGCTAAAGACTCGGCACGCTACGGATTGGAGTTGGCATACGACTCGGTGTTGCGTGGCGAGACCGGTCTGGTGCATAAACGTAAGGTGCTCAATCGTTTCCTTCCGATACCGGACACACAGCCTGTTGACGGTGCCGACATCGTCACGACAATAGACGTTACGATGCAGGATCTGGCAGAGCGGTCGGTGATAGACGAGCTGAAGAAGATAAACGGTAACGTGGGTGTGGCTATCGTCATGGAAGTTGCCACGGGCGACGTGAAGGCCATCGTGAATATGGAGAAGTGTGGCGACGGCGAATACCGCGAGAGAAAGAACCATGCCGTGAGCGACTTGCTCGAACCAGGCTCGGTATTCAAGACTGCTTCGATAATGGTTGCGCTCGACGACGGCGTGGTGGATACCACTGAACGCGTGGAAACGGGCGGAGGCGTATGGCCGATGTATGGCCGTGAGATGCGCGACCACAACTGGCGACGTGGCGGATACGGCATGCTCACATTGCCGCAGACGCTCATGGTGAGCTCGAATGTGGGAGTGAGCCGTATAATAGACGACCACTATAAGAATCATCCGGAGAAATTCGTCGAAGGCATCTACCGCCTCGGACTTGCCGACGATTTGCGCCTGCCTTTTGCCGGATCATCGTCGGCACGCATAAGAATGCCTAAGAAGGAAGGCCGACAGTATGTGAACTGGAGCAAGACGTCGCTGCCGTGGATGAGCATAGGCTACGAGACACAGATACCACCTATATCTACTCTGACATTCTATAACGCCATAGCCAACGGCGGAAAGATGATGAGACCACGTTTTGTCAAGGCAGTGTCGAAGGACGGAAAGATAATAGCCGAGTATCCGCCTGAGGTGATGAGGGAGAGCATATGCAAGCCGAGTACGCTTGGAAAGATACAGACAATATTGGAAAAGGTGGTGAGCGAGGGCCTTGGAAAGAAGGCCGGTTCGAAGGCATTCAAGGTTGCCGGCAAGACGGGAACGGCACAGATATCACAGGGTGCGGCAGGATATAAGAGCGGCATGGTAAACTATCTGCTCAGCTTTGCCGGATATTTCCCCGCCGACAATCCGCGCTACAGCTGCATAGTCTGCATACAGAAGTCGGGACTGCCGGCATCGGGCGGCGGTATGAGTGGTCTGGTGTTCCACAACATAGCCGAAGGCATTATGGCACAGAACATAAAACTCGATGTCCGCGACGCCCGCGACTCTACCTCAGTGCTTCTGCCCGACGTTAAGAGTGGCAACATACTTGCCGCCGATTATGTGCTCAAGTATCTCGGATTCAGACCGCGTGCCGACTGGAGCGGCTCTTACGCCGACGGCAATCCTATCTGGGGTAAGGCCGAGAAGACGGGAAACAGCATAACGCTGATGCGTGAGAAAGTGGGCAATCAGCCCGACATGCCTGACGTGACCGGTATGGGTGCGCGCGACGCTGTGTATATTCTCGAAAGCCGCGGACTGAGGGTGAGACTTAAAGGCTGCGGTAAGGTGGTGGAGCAAAGCATTCCGCCAGGACGCGCCACACGTAAGGGTATGACGTGTCAGTTGGTATTGAGATAATGAATTAACAGGTAGAAAACAATAAATATATAATATATGGAACTTAGACAGATTCTGAAGGACATAAAACCCGTCGCTATTGTAGGCGATGAAGAAGTTGATATTACAGGTGTGAGCATTGACTCCAGGCATACAGGTAAAGGACATCTCTTCGTGGCAATGAAGGGAACTCAGGTTGACGGACATAAATATATAGGAAAGGCTTTGGAGGCCGGAGCCGCTGCCGTGCTGTGTGAGACCATGCCGGAAACATGTGCGGACGGCGTCACCTATGTGCAGGTGGAATCGACAGAGGATGTGGTAGGCAAAGTGTCGACAATGTTCTACGGCGAGCCGTCAAAGAAGCTGAAACTTGTCGGCGTTACCGGTACCAACGGAAAGACTACCATCGCCACCTTATTATATAATATGTTCACAAAGCTGGGACATAAGTGCGGATTGTTGTCAACTGTCTGCAACTATATCGTAGACGAGAAGATACCTGCCGACCATACCACGCCCGACCCGATAGAGCTCAATGCTCTGCTGGCACGCATGGTTGAGGCCGGATGTGAATATGCGTTCATGGAGTGCAGCTCGCACGCCATAGCACAGAAACGTATCGGCGGACTGCATTTCACCGGAGGTATATTCACAAACCTTACACGCGACCATCTCGATTATCATAAGACTTTCGAGAACTACCGCGACGCCAAGAAGGCTTTCTTCGACGGTCTGCCCAAGTCGGCTTTCGCCATAACCAACGCCGACGACAAGAACGGAATGGTGATGGTGCAGAATACCAAAGCCACGGTGAAGACCTATTCCACACGCACAATGGCCGACTTCAAGGGACGTCTGCTGGAGTGTCATTTCGAGGGTATGTATCTTGAGATAGACGGTCGCGAGGTAGGTGTTCAGTTCATAGGAAAGTTCAATCTCAGCAATCTGCTTGCCGTTTACGGCGCAGCTGTTATGCTCGGTCAGAAACCGGAAGACATCCTTGTCGTGCTCAGCACACTGCATAGTGTGAACGGACGGCTCGAGCCTATACACTCGCCGGAAGGCTTTACGGCCATTGTGGATTATGCCCATACGCCTGACGCATTGAAGAATGTGCTTGGCGCAATACATGAGGTGCTCAACGGACGGGGCAGCGTCATCACAGTGTGTGGTGCAGGCGGCAACCGCGACAAGGGTAAACGTCCGCTTATGGCACAAGAGGCAGTGGCACAGAGCGACAAGGTCATAATAACAAGTGATAACCCGCGCTTCGAGGAACCGCAGGACATCATCAACGATATGCTTGCCGGACTGAACGCGCAGCAGATGAAGAAGGTGATAAGCATTGTCGATCGTAGGGAGGCAATACGCACTGCCTGCATGATGGCAAAGAAGGGCGACGTGGTGCTCATTGCCGGTAAGGGACATGAGGACTATCAGGAGATAAAGGGTGTGAAGCACCATTTCGACGACCACGAGGTGGTGAGAGAGTTCTTCGGCACAACTGAACAGAAAGCCTGAGCGGTTGTGGCGTCAATACGGAGATAATCAAGGTAATAGCGTAAAAACATTAAAACGAAAAGCCAATGTTATATTATTTGTTCCGGTTTCTGGAGGAGTATGGCATTTCCGGATCACATCTTTGGGGATACATATCGTTCAGGTCGCTTCTGGCACTGATGCTTTCGCTTATCATATCGGCATGGTTTGGTGAGAAGTTCATAAAATTCCTGCGCTCGAAGCAGATTACCGAGACTCAGCGTGCGGCAGACATCGACCCGTTCGGAGTGAAGAAGATAGGTGTGCCGTCTATGGGAGGAGTCATCATTATTGTCGCAATTCTCGTGCCGGTGTTGCTGCTCGGCCGTCTGCGCAATATCTATCTCATACTCATGATAGTGACAACCGTGTGGCTGGGACTGCTCGGAGGTCTGGACGACTACATCAAGATATTCCGTCGCAACAAGGAAGGTCTGAAGGGAAGATACAAGATTGTGGGCCAGGTGAGTATCGGACTGATAGTCGGACTGGTGTTGTGGATGTCGCCGGACGTTAAGATGAACGAGAACCTCGCCGTAAAACAGCAGGGTGAGGAGATTGTCGTCAAGCACCGCACTGAAGCCCGCAAGTCGCTCAAGACCACCATTCCGTTTGTCAAAGGCCATAACCTTGACTATTCACACATAATGGGCTTCTGCGGAAAATACAAAACTGCGGCTGGCTGGATACTCTTTGTAGTCATGACAATACTTGTTGTCACGGCTGTGTCTAACGGCGCCAACCTTAACGACGGTATGGACGGTATGTGCGCGGGAAACTCTGCCATCATAGGAGTTACGATAGGCATACTAGCCTATGTGAGCAGTCACATGGAGTTTGCCAACTATCTTAACATAATGTATATACCTGACTCGCAGGAGCTTGTGGTGTTCATGTGTGCCTTTGTCGGCGCGCTCATCGGATTCCTTTGGTACAACGCATATCCTGCCCAGGTATTCATGGGCGATACGGGATCGCTTACCATCGGAGGTATAATAGCCGTTTCGGCCATAATAATACATAAGGAGCTGATGCTGCCCATACTCTGTGGCATATTCTTTGTGGAGAGTCTGAGCGTCATTCTGCAGGTTTACTACTACAAGCTCGGAAAGCGTCGCGGCGTGAAACAGCGCATATTCAAACGCACGCCTATCCATGACAATTTCAGGACGCAGCAGGATATGCTCGATCCGGAGTGCAAATATCTCATGAAGAAACCTAAAGGCGCCATACATGAGTCTAAGATAACAATACGCTTCTGGATTATAACGATAATTCTGGCGGCTATGACCATAATAACACTGAAAATAAGATAAAAACGCGGTTGACGTATCAACCATCATGATATGAAAAGAATTGTAGTTCTTGGAGCCGGAGAAAGTGGAGCCGGCGCAGCCGTACTGGCGAAGAAGGAAGGTTTCGACGTGTTTGTGAGCGACATGTCGGCCATAAAGGATAAGTATAAGAAACTGCTCGATGACCATGGCATTGAGTGGGAGGAGAAACATCATTCGGAAGATAAGATTCTGAATGCGGACGAGATAATAAAGAGTCCGGGCATACCGAAGGAGGCTCCCATGGTCAGTAAAGCTGTGGAGAAGGGCATAGGAATAATAAGCGAGATAGAGTTCGCGGGCCGTTACACATCGTCGAAAATGGTGTGCATAACTGGCAGCAACGGTAAGACAACCACCACATCGCTTATTTATCACATCTTCAAGACTGCCGGTCTGGATGTAGGACTGGCCGGAAACATTGGACGTTCACTCGCCCTTCAGGTGGCTGAGGATCCGCACGACTGCTACGTGATAGAGCTCAGCTCGTTCCAGCTTGACGACATGTACGACTTCCGTGCCAATATCGCCATTATATTGAACATCACTCCCGACCATCTCGACCGTTACGACAACTGCATGCAAAACTATATAGACGCGAAGATGCGAATACTGCAGAACCAGACCGAAGACGATTGCTTCATATATTGGAATGACGATCCTGTGGTGACAAAGGAATTGCCTAAGTATGACATCAAGGCTGCCAAGTATGCTTTCTCCGAAACAAAAAGCGAAGGATGTGCCGCATATCTCGACAACGGTCGCTACGAGATAATACGTCCGGCGCATTTCGAGATGCCGCAGCAGGAACTGTCGCTCAGAGGAAAGCACAATATGTATAACTCGCTTGCGGCAGGCATTGCCTCGGTGGCTGCGGGAATAGACAGCGCGACATTGCGTAAGTGTCTGGGCGATTTCCCCGGAGTGGAGCACAGATTGGAGAAAGTGACTGTGGTGGACGGCGTGCAGTATATCAACGATTCGAAGGCCACTAACGTGGACGCTTGCTGGTATGCCCTCGAAAGTATGACTACGCCAACTGTCCTTATATTGGGAGGAAAGGATAAAGGTAACGATTACAACGAGATAAAGGATATGGTATTGAAGAAATGCCGTGCCTTGGTCTACCTCGGAGCAGACAATACCAAGCTTCACAATTTCTTCGATCAGCTCGGCCTTCCCGTACGTGATACGAACAATATGGCTGATTGCGTGAAAGCATGTCATGAACTCGCTCAACCGGGCGACACCGTACTGCTGAGCCCTTGCTGTGCAAGCTTCGACCTTTTCAAGAATATGGAGGACCGTGGCGAGCAGTTCAAGGCACTCGTTAGAGCTCTTTAGCTCTTCTGTTAAAAGAAATAAAACAACAAAACAACAACTATGAACAAGACTTTTGGAAATATTTTCAAAGGCGATAAGGTGATATGGATGGTTTTCTTTTTCCTGTGTATCATCAGCATCATTGAGGTCTATTCGGCCTCGTCGCAGCTGACTTACAAGGGAGGAAACTATGTCGCACCTGTTCTGAAGCACATAAGCATCCTTGTGGTGGGGATCTTTTTCATGGTGGTGACACTTAACATAAAGTGCAAATATTTCAGAATAGCCTTGCCGCTAATGCTCGGCATATCGTTCGTGGCGCTCATAAGTGTGTACATAGTTGGCCAAGTGACCAATGGAGCGCACAGGTGGGTGCCGATCATGGGCATACAGTTTCAGCCGTCGGAGCTTGCAAAAGGAACAATAGTATTGGCCGTGGCACAGATTCTGAGTGCTATGCAGACGGATAAGGGTGCCGACAAACAGGCGTTCAAATATATATTGACGGTGTGTCTGTTCTTCATTCCGCTCATCATGCTCGAGAACCTTTCCACCGCGGCACTCCTGTGTCTGGTGGTATTTATGATGATGCTGATAGGCCGCGTGCCTGCAAGGCAGCTTGGAAAACTGCTCGGAGTTACTGCTCTTATCCTGTCGGGTGTATTCGCGATGGTAATGCTTTTCGGTACGGACAGGCAGCGGGAGAAAACGGTCTCAGACGTTGACATGGCTCAGACCGTGGCTGAGAAAAAAAAGAATGAGTCGATAGTAGGGAAGGTATTCCACCGCTTTGACACATGGAAAGCGCGTATCGACGATTTCATCTACAACAAACCGCTGAAAGCCGAGGACGTCGATCTGGACAAAGACGGACAGTGGGCGCACGCAAACATCGCGATAGCATCATCAAACATCACCGGTAAGGGACCGGGAAATTCGGAAGAGTGCGATTTCCTTTCGCAGGCTTTCTCCGATTTCATTTATGCAATCATAATAGAGGAGACCGGCATCTTCGGCGCGGTGTTTGTGGCGATGCTTTATATAATACTTCTGTTCCGCACCGGACGGATAGCCAACCGGTGTGAGAATAACTTCCCGGCATTCCTTGCCATGGGGCTTGCATTGATGCTTGTGACGCAGGCTTTGTTCAATATGTGTGTGGCTGTGGGACTTGCTCCCGTTACCGGCCAGCCGCTTCCTCTTATAAGCAAGGGCGGTACTTCCACGATTATAAATTGTGTATATATAGGAGCCATATTGAGCATCAGTCGTTCAGCCAAGCGCAGGGATCAGTCAGAACAGAGTCCTGAAACTGCGCAGGTGATGATGAACGATGTGATGCAGCGCAGAATAAAAACCGCATGATGAATTTTATTATTGTAAGAAAATGATTAATTTTGTCATTTGAAACAAGATGTTGAATATGAATAAGGAGCAGAAAGAACTCAGAGTCATAATAAGCGGTGGCGGAACAGGCGGACACATATTCCCGGCTGTATCGATAGCCAACGCCATAAAGGCAAAGCGTCCTGACGCGAAGATACTGTTCGTCGGTGCTTTGGGTAGAATGGAAATGCAGCGTGTGCCGGCAGCCGGATACGAGATAAAAGGCTTGCCGATATGCGGATTCGACCGCAAGAACATGCTGCGCAATGTCATTGTGCTCTATCGTATATGGAAGAGTCAGCGTATGGCACGTAAGATTATAAAGGAGTTCAAGCCGATGGCTGCCGTCGGAGTGGGCGGATATGCCAGTGGTCCGACTCTCAATGAGTGTGCCTCGATGGGCATACCGTGCCTCATACAGGAACAGAATTCTTATGCCGGAGTGACAAACAAGCTTCTTGCAAAGAAGGCAAAGCGCATTTGTGTGGCATACGAAGGCATGGACCGCTTCTTCCCGGCAGACAAGATTGTGATTACAGGAAATCCTGTCAGACAGTCGTTGATTGAGAACAGCATAAGCCGTGAGGACGCTATAAAGTCGTTAGGACTGGATCCTGAGAAGAAAACAATACTGCTCGTAGGCGGCAGCCTGGGCGCACGTACCATTAATGAAAGCATAATGCAGCATCTCGATATGGTGGAGAACAGCGGTGTTCAGTTCATCTGGCAGACCGGAAAATATTATAATGCCGCCATCATGGAGAAGCTGAATGCTTATAAGAAACTGCCGATGCTCAAGGTGACAGACTTCATCAGCGACATGGGGGCGGCATATAAGGCTGCCGACCTTGTCATAAGTCGTGCCGGAGCAAGCTCTATCAGTGAGTTCTGTCTTATAGGAAAACCGGTCATCCTTGTGCCTTCGCCTAACGTGGCAGAGGATCATCAGACCAAGAATGCCATGGCTCTCGTGAATAAGGACGCGGCTCTTTATGTGAAGGATGCCGACGCTCCTCATTCTTTGCTGGCTCTGGCAATCAATACAGTGAAGGATGCCGACCATCTGGCAAAGCTGAGCGCGAACATTCGTAAGCTCGGAAAGGAAAATTCTGCCGAGGTTATCGCCGATGAGGTTATAAAGCTTGCAGAAGACTGAAATCAGTTTTTAACGTAAAAGGATATGGAACTTAAGGATATAAAATCTGTATATTTCATCGGTGCCGGAGGCATAGGCATGAGCGCTCTGGCACGTTATTTCATGCATAGAGGTGTTGTTGTGGCCGGATATGACAGGACACCGTCCGCGCTTACTTCACAGCTCGAAAAGGAAGGCATGCTCATTCATTATGAAGAGAATGTTGACTGCATTCCTCAGGCATGCCGTGATGTGGCGTCATGTCTTGTAGTCTATACACCGGCAATACCTTCAACACATAAAGAACTGCTGTTCTTCAAGGAACACGGATTCGACATCGAGAAGCGTGCGCAGGTTCTCGGCGCGCTTACAAGAAGCCATAAAGGCCTGTGTGTGGCCGGTACTCACGGCAAGACCACAACGTCTGCCATCTGCGCACACATAATGCATCAGAGCCATATTGACAGCAATGCGTTCCTTGGTGGCATACTGAAAAATTACGGGACCAACTATATTCTTTCAAAAGAAAGCGATTATGTCGTTATAGAGGCCGATGAGTTCGACCGCTCTTTCCACTGGTTGAGACCGTGGATAAGCGTCATCACCGCTACCGATCCCGACCATCTTGACATCTACGGCACAAAGGAAGCCTATCTTGAGAGCTTCAGATATTATACGACGCTCATACAGCCGGGCGGCGCATTGATCATACACAAGGATCTGGAGATGCAGCCCAATGTTCAGGAAGGAGTAAGAACATACGAGTACAGCCTCGATTCCGGCGATTTCCATGCCGAGAATGTCAGAATCAATAACGGAGAGATAACCTTCGACTTCGTTTCTCCGATAGAGAACGTGAAGAATGTTGAGCTCGGACAACCTGTACCAATCAACATTGAGAACAGCGTCGCAGCTATGGCAATGGCCCAGTTGTGCGGATGTACGGCCGACGAATTGAAATACGGTCTGAAGACATATCGTGGAGTTGAAAGACGTTTCGATTTCAAGATAAAGACCGACAAACTCGTCTTCCTTTCCGACTACGCACACCATCCGAAGGAAATCTATCAGAGTGCGCGCAGCATACGTCAGCTGTATGCCAACCGTAAGATAACGGCAATATTCCAGCCGCATCTTTACACTCGCACACGCGACTTCTACAAAGATTTTGCCGACGCGTTGAGCCAACTCGACGAAGTGATTCTCTGCGACATATATCCGGCGCGCGAACAGCCTATTCCCGGCGTAACAAGCAAGCTGATCTATGACAACCTTAAGCCGGGTGTAGAGAAGAGCATGATACATAAGGAAGATGTGCTCGACCTTGTCAAGAGCCGGGATTTCGACGTGTTGATTGTCCTCGGAGCAGGAGATCTGGATAATTACGTGCCACAAATCACAAAGATACTTGAGTCCAAGTGAAACGGGTTTGGAAAAGAACATTCATCATCTTGCTCGATGTAGTGCTGGGCATTTACCTCGTTCTTGCTTTCACCGCGTTCAATAAGCCGGATGAAACAAAGATCAAATGCACCCAGGTGAATATTTCGATAGCAGATGAGAGCAATAATGGATTTATCACGGCGGCAGAAATTAAGAAGCGTCTTGTGGACGGTGGCATATACCCTAAGGGCATGCCGTTGCGCTATGTTGACGCCCGTAAGATAGAGGATCGCCTGAAGATGAGTCCGTTTGTGAAAACGGCAGAGTGTTACAAGACTCAGGACGGACAGGTGTTCATCACCATCACGCAGCTGTTGCCGGTCATACGCATCAAGGCTGACAATGGAGACGATTACTATGTTGACGACAAGAACAGCGTGATGCCCAATTCATCGTATGTCAGCAATCTGATCATTGCGAGCGGCAGCATTACTCCGAGTTTTGCGACAAACTATATATCACCTATGGGAAAGGCGCTGATGGCAAACGATGTGTGGCGCAACCTCATCGAGCAGATACATGTGCTCCCCGACAGAGGCATAGAGCTTGTGCCGCGTGTCGGCGACCATATTGTTTACATCGGCCGCCTGCCTGACTTCCAGAAGAAAGTCAGTCATGAGAAACTCATCTCCGATTTCATCAATAACAAGATGACCCGGCTGATGAAATTCTATAAATACGGGCTTTCGTATGCCGGATGGAATAAGTACTCGTATATAAATCTTGAGTTCGACAATCAGATAATATGCAAGAAACGTTCGCATAAACCGGTGATCCAACATCCGCAACCTGTTCAGCAGGCAGCAGAGGCACAACCTGCGGAAACCTCAGAACGCCCTGCAGCCGATAAGCAGAACAAGGAGCAGAAACAGCAACAAACCGAACAAAAGAAAAAAACATTATAACGTATGGCAAATGAATTTATAGTAGCAATAGAGCTTGGATCATCCAAGATGACCGGCATGGCAGGAAGAAAAAATCCGGACGGAAGCATTTCTGTTCTTGCTGCCGTGAAGGAAGATGCCGCCTCTTGCATACGCAAAGGTGTTGTATATAATATTGATAAGACTGCTGTTTGCCTGACGAACATAATCAACAAGCTGAAGATGATTCTCAAGACTGAGATATCACAGGTCTATGTTGGTGTGGGCGGACAGAGCATCCGTAGCGTAAAGAACGTCATACAGAAAGATTTACCTGCCGACACCATCGTGTCGCAGGAGCTTGTCAACGAGATAATGGACATCAATCGTGGTGTGTCTTATCCCGATTATGAGATTCTCGATGCCATCACACTTGAGTATAAGGTCGATTCTCAGTATCAGATCGATCCTGTGGGAATACAGTCTTCACACCTTGAGGGCAATTTCCTCAACATCCTATGGCGCAAGTCGTTCTACCGCAGTCTGAACAAATGTTTCGACAATGCCGGCATTGCAATAGCCGAGATGTATCTGTCTCCTCTTGCGATGGCCGACGCCGTGCTCACCGAGACCGAGAAACGCTCCGGCTGCATGCTGGTGGATCTCGGAGCCGATACCACCACCGTTTCGGTGTACTATCGCGATATACTCCGCCACATAGCAGTCATCCCTCTTGGTAGCGGCAACGTAACCAAAGACATCGAGTCGCTGCAGATGGACGAGGCTGAGGCTGAGAAGATGAAGCTGAAGTACGGATGCGCTTACACAGACAACTGCGACATAGACGACACTCTCAAGCTCCCCATCGATCAGGAACGGTCGGTTGACAGCCGCGTCTTCATCGAGATTGTCGAGGCACGTGTCAAGGAGATTGTGGAAAATGTATGGGCTCAGGTGCCCACCGAATATTCCGACAAGCTCTTGGGTGGAGTGATACTTACAGGCGGTGGCTCAAACATGTCGAACATAGATGTTGTCTTCCGTCAGACAACTCACATCGAAAAGGTGCGTATAAGCAAGTTCGTACACGCAAACATGACACCGGCGTCGCCTAAGATTGTCATACCTCACGACGGCACGATGAACACCATCTGCGGCCTTCTTATGAAAGGAGACATGAATTGCGCCGGCGACGCTATATCTAACGACATCTTCGGAGGCACTCAGTCTACCGGCACATCGGGCAATATACAGCGCCCGTCAGGTACACCGGGCAACGGTGTCATCAACCGTAAGGAAGAGGAAGAGCGTCGTAAGAAGGAAGAGGAAGAGCGCCACCGCAAGGAGGAAGAGGAACGCAGGGCTAAGGCAGAACAGGAAGAGAAAGAGCGCAAGGAACTTGAGGAAAAGAAGAAAAACTCTTCTACAAACAAGTTCAAGGAGTCTATGAAGAAATTCTTCAAGTCGCTCGTAGCTCCCGAAGATCAATGAATCAAGTAAAACACAATATTATGGATCGAAATAACACAACTCCCACGATGGTGGATTTCGGACCACCCACAAAGGAACATACTATTATAAAGGTAATAGGTGTCGGCGGTGGCGGCGGCAACGCTGTCAATCACATGTACCGTCAGGGCATACATGACGTGTCGTTCGTGCTCTGCAACACCGACAACCAGGCACTTAACGATTCTCCGGTTCCGGTGCGCCTGCAACTCGGAAAGGAAGGACTCGGTGCGGGAAATAAACCGGAAAAAGCTCGCCAGGCAGCCGAAGAAAGTCTGGATAACATAAAGAAGATGCTCAGCGACGGCACCAAGATGGCGTTCATCACAGCCGGAATGGGCGGCGGCACAGGCACCGGAGCGGCTCCGGTCATTGCGCGTGTGTCTAAAGAGCTCGGCATTCTGACTGTCGGCATCGTCACCATCCCGTTCCGTTTCGAGGGTGCACGCAAGATAGACCAGGCGCTCGACGGTGTTGAGGAGATGTCGAAACACGTCGATGCACTGCTCGTTATCAACAACGAACGCCTGCGCGACATCTATCCCGAGCTGCCTATGCTCGAAGCCTTCGGCAAGGCCGACGACACACTGAGCGTAGCAGCGCGCAGCATTGCAGAGATAATCACCAACCACGGACTGATAAACCTCGACTTCAACGACGTGAAGACAGTGCTCAAGGACGGCGGTGTCGCCATAATGAGTATGGGCTACGGCGAGGGCGAAGGCCGTGTGGGCAAAGCCATACAGGACGCTCTCAACTCACCGCTGCTCAACGAGAGCAACATATACAACTCGAAGAAAATACTGCTAAGCATCAACTTCAGCAATGAGAACGGCGACAGCTCCGGTCTGATGATGGACGAGATGAACGATGTCAACGACTTCATGTCGCGTTTCGACAGAGACTTCGAGATAAAGTGGGGTGTCGCCATCGACTCCGAGCTTGGCAAGAAGGTGAAGGTCACCATCCTTGCAACCGGTTTCGGAATAGAGAATGTCGATGGTATGAACAACCATCTCAAGAAGCGCACCACACAGGAAGAGGCCGACCGGCTGGCGCGTGAGGAGGAGAACGAGATAGACCGCGCCAACCGCCGTGAGCGTTATTACGGACGCGACGGAGGCAACATGCAGTACAAGCGTCGTCCGCACATCTTCCTCTTCTCCGACGACAACCTCGACAACGAGGAGGTAATCATGGCTGTCGAGAACACTCCTACCTACAAGCGTACACGCCAGAAGCTGGAGGAGATACGCCAGCTAATGGTCACCAAGTCGCCCGTAGTAGAGAACAAGGACAACGGCGAACCCATACAGGGACTGATAAGTTTTACTTAAAAACAAAATATTATGACACTTTACGATAAAGTCAGCGAAGACATTAAGGCGGCCATGAAGGCACGCGATAAAGTTCGTCTCGAGACACTGCGTAACATCAAGAAGGTATTTCTCGAGGCAAAGACTGCTCCCGGAGCAAACGATACGCTTGAGGATGCCGATGCCCTCAAGATACTTCAGAAGCTCGCAAAGCAGGGCCGTGAGTCGGCTCAGACATACATTGACAACGGACGTCAGGACCTTGCCGACGACGAGTTGGCTCAGGCTGCTGTCATCGAGGAATATCTGCCCAAGCAGCTCAGCGAGGCTGAGATAGAGGTCGAGGTGAAGAAGGTAATAGCCGAGACCGGTGCACAGGGAATGAAAGATATGGGCCGCGTCATGGGAGTTGTTACCAAACAGCTTGCCGGACGTGCCGACGGACGCGCCATCTCGACTGTTGTCAAGCGTCTGCTCGCCTGACATCAGCACAACTGTTTACCATAACTCCGGTTTCTGCCTGTGTGCAGAGCCGGAGTTTTTTTGTCAGTAAACCGTAATACGGTTTTTCCGCACATTGTCCGGCTTCATTTACTCCATTATCATAAAATGCAGCCCCATGTCTGTCATATTCAGAATTATTTTCTGTATTTTTGCATTATCATAATTGTTGTCACATTTTATCCGTTTTTTATGGAACTTAATAACAATATGTGGCGACGTTATTACCAAAAACCGACATTATGAAAATACAGATCATCAATGGCCCGAATCTTAATCTGCTCGGCACGCGCGAACCCGGAATATATGGCAGTAGCACGTTCGACGACTATCTGCAGACGCTTCGTGCCGCATATCCCGACATCGAGATAAGTTATTATCAGAGCAACATCGAAGGCGAACTCATCGACAAGATGCAGCAGACAGGCTTCTCATGCGACGGCATAGTGCTCAACGCTGGTGCCTACACCCACACGAGCATCGCCCTGCAGGACTGCATACGCTCGCTCCGTGCGCCGGTCATCGAGGTGCACATATCCAATGTTCACAAGCGTGAGGAGTTCCGCCATCATTCTATGATTTCCTGTGCGTGTGCCGGAGTAATCTGCGGCTTCGGTCTCGACTCCTATCGTCTTGCCGTCGAGGCTCTGAAAGGCATTGCCGCGCAGGCAGCAAAATGAACCTCACAATGTCTGACAGAATACGAAAAATAGGTTAATCAATGGACAGTAAACTCGAATCATACGTTCTCAGTCATATCGACGCTGAGGGCGATTATCTCTATCGTCTCTACCGCGCCACCAACATACATACCATTCACGGCCGCATGGCGAGCGGTCATCTTCAGGGCCGGCTGCTCAAGATGCTTGTCACGATGATACGCCCGCGCAACATTCTTGAGGTGGGAACATTCAGCGGCTACAGCGCCATCTGCATGGCAGAAGGACTCGACGACGGCGGCAAGGTGTGGACATTCGAGATAAACGACGAGCAGGAAGACTTCACCCGCCCGTGGATAGAAGGCTCGCCCGTGGCAGACAAGATACGCTTCATCATCGGCGACGCCATAACCGAGGCTCCCAAACTCGGCGTCGTGTTCGATATGGCGTTCATTGATGGCGACAAGCGCACATATGTGGAGACCTACGAAATGGTCATGTCTGTCTTGCGGTCGGGCGGATACATTCTTGCTGACAATACTCTTTGGGACGGCCATGTGACCGATCATGCCTACGACCGCGACCATCAGACAGTCGGCATACGCCGTTTCAACGACCATGTGGCTGCCGACAAGCGTGTTGAGAAAGTAATTCTTCCGCTACGCGACGGACTTACCATAATAAGGAAAATCAGTAAATAACAAAAACCATACTATTATCTTAATAATATGAAGAAAACACTTACCAGAACATTTATCATGCTGTCGCTGCTCGTGGCCGGAGCAGCCGATCTTTACGCACAGTCGGCCATCTATGCCTGTGGACACATACGTCGTACACGCGAAACGGCCATACCAAATCTGAAAAACTCCGGTTACACAACAGCTATTCTTTTCAATGTGAACGTCGAGAAGGATGGCTCGCTGACCACTGACTACAGTTGGGATTCACAGACTCCGGCTGAGGCCGGCGGTATAATCTGCCAGAACGGAGAGTATGTGTTCGACAGATACCAACCACACTATGTTGACGATATTAAGTCGCTCGTCACTCAGCCCACCACAATCAACCGTCTGGAGATCTGCATTGGCGGTTGGGGCAACGGTTCTTACGGTAATATCCGCGATTTCATCAACCGTTATGGAACAGGCGAGGAGACCGTTCTCTACAAAAACTTCAAGGCTTTGAAGGATATGATACCCGAGATTGTTGCTGTCAACAATGACCAGGAGCAGGACTATGACATCGAAACTGCTGTTAAGTTCCACCGCATGCTTGCCGACATTGGATATAAAACAACTATTGCGCCGTACATGAATCGCGAATATTGGCAGCAGCTTGTAAGCCGTCTGAACGAAGAACCGGGCACGTGTGAGATTGTCTATCTGCAGACATATAGTGGTGGCGCAAATAACAAACCTTCTGAATGGAAGGTGTTCGGCGATATTCCGATGTATATTGGGTATAATTGTGAAGAAAGTGATAATCTCTCTGAAATGGAGAGTCGCTTCAAGAATTGGCGCGACGCTGATGGAGTTCAGGGAGGTTTTTTGTGGTTTTATAATAATGAGGATCGCAATGTTAACGAGTGGGCCACCGCCATCAATCGTATATTCCCCACAAAAACGGTAGAGAAGGCAGCCGCACGCTTCTATCAGGACGTAAATTATGGCGGCTACATGGTGACTCTGCCCGAGGGCTCTTTCAACCGCACCGAAATGGCGCTTTACGGCATCCGTGCCAACGACATCACTTCTTTCAAGCTGTTGTCTGGCTATAAGGTGACCATGTATTCGGGCGATAACTTCGACGGCGAATCTGTTACGTTCACAACATCCAATCCATGGATAGGCAATGAATGGAATGACCGCGTTTGTTCAATGAAGATAGAGTCTGTCAATACAGGCGTAGATAACATCACGTCTGAAACTTCTGCCGCACTTACGGCATCCATAAGCGCCGACGGAGAGAGCGTGCTTGTCAGTGGTGCCGCAGCAGGAAGAGTAGGCGTTTACAGTGTGGCTGGCGATAAATTATCTGAAACTGCAGTGTCGGCAGACGGCAGTGCCACAATCCCGGCCTCGTCGTTCCCTGCCGGCGTATATGTAGTGAAGGCCGCCAACGGTTCCGCAAAACTGCTGAAACGCTGACAGTCTCCTGTCTTTTATAGTATTGATGTCGGGCCGTATAGCCCGTGCATGTGGTTTTTAAGGCCTTTATGGCTGCATGGTGAGCCACTGCCGGCGCTCGTCTTCCTCCATACGTTCTATGGCGTAACGCAGTGATGTACGGCTCATATCGGCATAATTCTGGCTTAAAAAAGCGCGTAGTATGTTCATGTCGCGCTTTCCCATTTCCCTCAACATCCACCCCACGGCCTTATGCATCAGGTCGTGGGGATGTTTTTTCAGTTTCTCCGCATAGCGCAGCACATATCGGAAGTCGCCTTGTCTCGTGGGTTCTATTGTCGATACCATTGCTATGCGCTGCTCCCACAGACACGTGCTTTCAGCCAGACGGTCCATCACTTCTGTCTTTTCCTGCTCCGTTGCTATTGAAGGTGTGGTGAGCCACATGCCCACAATCTTTCCAGCAGAGAGGTCCACCAGGTCCCAGTTGTTGGCCTGTCGGGCGTGGCTGAGATAGTATTTCACCAGATTCTCGCGCTTCTTCATGCTCTCACGGTCGTTGAGTGCGCGGCGCATTGTCAGCCGTCGCATGTGTTCGGTCAGTATGAGAAATCCGCACAGCCTTATCTCGTGCCACGGCGAATAAATCAGTTTCTCCGTTTCCTCCAGCGACATGTCGGTGGCCTCTGCCACCACACGCCGTGTCTGCGGCACCCGTATGCCCAGAAACTCGTCGCCTTCGCCATATTCTCCCGGCGCAGTCTTGAAAAATCTCATCAGCACTTCGCGCTGTCTGTCGTCGGCCATTGCCTTCATGCGTCCGGTCACCTCGCCCGCCGTTGTCATCGTTGTGTGTTGTATTGTCCTCGTGTGTTATGTAAAACGAAAAGTTGCAGCGCTTCCGTCATGCCGGCGAGTCGCTGCAACGATAGTCATTATTATATGTCACGCTTACCAGTTGGAGTCGGCTCCGCCTCCTCCTGAGTCACCTCCGCCGAAGCTGCCGCCCGAGAATCCGCCTCCGCCGTATCCTCCTCCGTGGCCACGGCCGAACATGGAGCCGAGGAACATTCCGCCGAGAAACTCTCCGGTGCTGTCTCCTCCGTTGTCGTCAAGACGCGTATGCTTCACGGTGATGCGTCCACAGTTGTCACACACGAACACGTCTTTTCTCACGTGTCCGCCGTCCGCTGTCATGAATACGTCGCTCGACATCTTGCGCAGCGCCGTTTTTCCGCAGTACTGACATTTGCGTGCTCGATGGTTGATGAGCCGTGGCAGTATTATAACGAGCGCTATTGCGCCCAGTAGAAATACCAGCGCGCCCACGGGAAATTCATCGTCGGCCGCGGCGTCGGGCTTCATGCTGTCCTTCAACCGGGCATACACAGCTTTGGCTCCTGCCGTCATGCCCGTGTCCCAATCGCCTTTGCTGAACGCCGGAATCATATATCTCGTCTGTATGCGTTTGCATGCCGCGTCGGGCAGCACGCCTTCCAGACCATAGCCCGTGGTGAAACGTATGCTGCGCTGGTCGGCCACGAAGAGTATGAGCAGTCCGTTGTTGCTCTTCTTCTTGCCCACACCCCACAGGCGGAACAGGCGGTGGGAGAAGTCGAACGCGTTGTCTTCGCCTATCGACGGCAGCATCACCACGCTCACCTCAATGTCCGTCTCCTTCTCAAGACGGCTGAACACGGCGTTGATGGTGTCGCGTGCGGCAGGCGACAGTATGCCTGTCGGGTCGCTAATGTGCAGCCGCGTGTCGGTCAGTCTGACGTTGGGCACATCCTCCACCTTGTATGCACGCACGCTGTCTTGTGCCGTCGAAGGCAGCACAAGTGTGGCAAGACATGCTATTAATATAAATATGTGCCTCATTGTTTGTTATATCAGAATTTCACTTCAGGAGCTTTCTCTGCACCTTCAGCAGCTTCGAAGTAGCTTTTCTTCTCAAATCCGAACAGTCCGGCGAGTATGTTTTTCGGGAAGCGGCGTATCGCCACGTTGTATTCCTTAGCCGAATTGTTGAAGTCGCGGCGTGCCACGGTGATGCGGTTCTCCGTGCCTTCGAGCTGTTCCTGCAGGTTGATGAAGTTCTCGTTTGCCTTCAGTTGCGGATAGTTCTCAGCCACCATGAGCAGGCGTCCGAGGGCTGTCGATATATTGCCCTGCGCCTTCTGATACTGCGCCAGCTTCTCCGGAGTGAGGTTGTCGGCGTCCAGCTTCACCTGTGTAGCCTCGCTACGCGCCTTCACCACGTTCTCGAGCGTGCTGCTTTCGTGTGCGGCGTAGCCCTTGACTGTGTTCACAAGGTTCGGTATGAGGTCGGCGCGACGCTGATACTGTGTCTCCACGTTTGCCCAGTTGTTGCTCACTTTCTCGTCCATCGACACCAGTCCGTTGTAACCGGTTACACACCATACGACCAGAAGCAGCACCACTGCTCCGGCGATAATCCATCCTAAATGTTTCTTGAAGTTCATAATGATTTTTCTGTTTGTTGGTTTCGCTTTGTTATTAATTTTTATTATGTTTGAAGTGAAAGCCTCCGGCTGCGTGTCACGATATGTTTTCATTCATGCCGCGCCGCTGGCTATGTTTTACAAATATACGTATATTATGCTGTTACATCCGAACAGAAACATATCTTTTTAGTTTTTTTAGTAACAAAATCCATGCCGTTTGTCCCAATATGTCATTGTGTACCATAATGTTTGTGTTGTAAATATGGCATATTATATGGAATAATGTGATATGAAATGTCTGCAGGCTGATTGTCGGTAATGATAAAAGATAACAGAAATATATATCTTATATGACATATATTAATATGCACAATATGCTTTTTGAATGGTATTAACAGAAAAGTGTTATTGGAACGCGGCTAATTCCCGGCATTCCAATAACACTTTATTTATAAATGTTTTTTATGCTTCCCACCACAGTTTAGGGTATTCGGCCTTACCTTTTGTTCCGAGATTTTTCCACCATTTGGAGTTTGTGCCATCCTCGCTCACACCCCAGTTCTTGTTTTGTGTCTCCGAAGGCCAACCTGTTGTCACGCCTTGTGGTGCGGTTGTTCCGTCATCAAAGTAGTATACGTCCATTGGTGCGTCTGTGCCAACGGCTATTCCTTTCTGACAGTTTCCAGACCAGTAACTAGCTGATACGCCACATTCGCCAGACATATCGGTCATAACACCGCATATACCGGCTATGTTGGTGTTGCCGCTTACGTTGCCAACAGAGAACGAAGCTTCAATAAGTCCAGACTGGCGCATCTCGCCTACGAGGCCGCCCACGTTGTCGGTGCCTTTCACTTTGCCATAGTTTGCGCATGCAAGCACATAACCGTATGCGGCCATTCCACCTGTGATTCCGCCTGTTACGGTTGTGCCGGTGATGGCGGCATTGTTGCGTGAAGCGGAGATTGTGCCATACGACGAGCCTGCAATACCTCCGACAAAACCGTCAGTGCCGTTCACATTGCCGTTGTTAAGACCGAAGCGTACCTTGCCGTAACCCTCTTCGTTAAATCCTACTATTCCACCGACAAAGTTCTTTCCGGACACGCTTCCTTCGTTAGTGCACGAATAGATGTTGCCTGCATTGAAACCAGCAATACCTCCTGTGTTTACGCCTTGGCTGCTGATATTGTTTTTGTTGATGCAGTCGGTCACTTCGCCGTTGCGTACATATCCTGCAATTCCGCCCACTGACATTGTTGTACCGGCAACGATTACCGCATCAGCGGTATTTACGCATGATTTTATGTTTCCTCCCTGCGATACCATTCCTGCAATTCCGCCTATGGCTTCAACATATGTCTGTGTCTCGTCCTCATTGGTCTGCGGGTCTGCCATCACTGTTCCTTCATTTGTACATTCCAGAACTGTCACGCCCATTCCGACGTTTCCGGCTATACCACCTCCGCCGTTTATGTGCACTTTCACTCCTCCTTTGTTGGTGCATTTGTTCAGTTGCATGTTATAACCGCTAGCCTGACCGGCTATTCCACCTACTGAAGTCGCACCTTCCACATTGCCTTCGTTGCTGCATTCCACAACCATACCCTGGCTGTTGCCTATTATACCTCCGGCACCGCCTGTTGTGCATATTATATCGCCATAGTTGGTGCAGTTTGTTATATTCGCATTGCCGTTGCTGCTTGATGCAATTCCTCCAATAGTGCTTTTACCATGGATAAGTCCATGGTTGGTACAGTCTTTAATTGTTACACCGCTCATTGCAGAAGCAACAATACCTCCGGTTTCTGTCTCTTCACCTGTAACCATGGCGTAATTGTGGCAATTGATCACTTCGCTTGTATTGTTTTGAACTCTTGCCACGATGGCTGCGGTATAACGGAAACCTTTAATCTCGCCGGATGCTATTGTTATGTTTTTCAGTACAGCATCGCGTGTGATACCGAACAGTCCTGTATATTGTAGCTGTTGTCCTTCCGGTGCTTCCGGTGCAAGATAAAAGTTGTGTATGTTGAAGCCGTTGCCGTCATACGTTCCTGTGAAAGGAGCGGAGAAGCTGGCGCCTATAGGTTGCCAGTCGGTCACACCGTTGAAGTAGAGGTCTGCCTCCTGTGTGTAAGCCTTTGCCAGCATGTCAGGGTCTGTTTCCGCGTCTGCCATGATGGCTGCAAATTCGTCCACGATGCCTATAATTACGCTTCCGTCGCTGTTGGTGCGCTGTGCCACTTTTCCGTTTTCGTAGTCAAACACGATAGGTGTGCCGGCTTGTCTGCCTAAGCGTATGCTTTTGTCTGCGATCTTCAGTTTTGTATATACCGGTAATTTCGATTCATCAGTCTTCAGAACTTCAATCTTGGATTTACCCTCCGCATCAAATACAATGTCATTGGTTGTTCCGTCAGCAGCCTCTACTGTTACAGCCTGTCCAGCCAGACCTGCGACAGAAAATTCCGTTGTGACCACAACCGGGTCTGGTCCTTTGCCGGATGTGTTGTCATCCTCATTGCATGATGTTGTCAATAAGAATGCGAAAAGCATTCCTGCATACATTTTAATAATTCTCATAACAATAATTTTAAATTTTATAACGTGAATAATTATTAGCTTCTAATTTAGGTCTTATTGTGTCTATTTTACTATTTTGCTTCGCCTAAAATTACTAATTGAAACTTTCTGGCCGAAATTTCGAAAGTCAAAATTAGTGTATATATTTAATAAAATTGTATTATTCACAATAATTAACGCATGCAATTGCCTTTAATATAAGAAGATGATGATTGGCCGGTTGTTTGTTTCCGTTTTTTGCCAAACAGACCAATAATATGCTTTGTAGTTTTTTTGTCAATGGTGTAATATATTCATTGTGTTTATGGCATATCCTGTATTATAATCATTATGCTTTTATTGCAAAACATAGCTTACGTTGCCTCGCTGTGGCAAACATTATGATTAAGAGCCGGCTGGCTGTGCAATCGGAGAAATTTGTATGTGTATCTACCGTGTGCCTTGCTCCTGTCACCGGTTTATCGCGCATTTGCATAAATATGCAGTCTGCGTTATGACGGATGAATATTTATACATCGTCAACTTCACGAGAATCGAATATTTGCGAACAGAAGTGCATCCGGACGCAAATACGCGAGTTTTGAGCACTTCGCTTAAGTATTTGTCAGTCAGTTGTTTACAAGATTCCGTGAAATCACATCGTCCATACGGTGCTGCGATAGAGTCCATATCAGCACCTGATATGCACCATTTCATGCCCTGATATGCTTCATTTCGGGCATCAATAAAGTCTGTTTCGCAGGCTCAAAAAGCCCATTTCGGAAAACGGTCGGCGGCGAAGCAGTTTACGGGCACGTTTTTCCGGCTTCTCCGAAAAAATGCAGTGCTCCGATAAAGCCGTTTTTGCAGCGCTCCGTTTTCTATTTTGCGAAAAATTTTTGTCAAGATTTTTTACTTTTTATTTTGCATATTTATGCAGAATCCGATGCGTGAACCATAAAAAAGAAGCCGGCCGCCATGATGGCCGCCGGCATGATGTGAGGAGTGTGGCGTATGTCTGCGTCACTCCATATAGTTGGTTATCCTGTTGGCCGGATTCACGGGTGTCTGGTCCGAAAGCGTGAGCGACTTCACCATGTGCAGCGTTCCCTCCTTGTATTTTCTGAAGTGCGGCGACGCAATGTGCTTCTCGTAAGCCTCGCGGTTGGCGTAGGTCTCGAGTATGGTGACGTGGCACGGGTTGTCCTTTTCGCTCACGGCATACATCGTAAGCACGCCCGGCTCGGTGCGCAGCGACACTTCGCCCACCTCGGCGGCATACTTCATGTATTCCTCAAGGTGCTCCGGATATACCTCTATCTTCGACAACCGCACTATGCCGTCGGCCTCCATCGGCAGCTTGGCACACATGCCCGGCTCTTTGTCCAAAGCGAGACAGCGGCCGATCACCTCGCCCGTGGCAAGATATGAGTATGTGGGGAACTCGAACAACACAGGTTTCAGACGTGTGTAGTCGGGCCGTCCGTTCTCGTTGAGCATGTCTTTTGCGACGTATGTGGCCGCGACCTCGCAGATGAAATTGTCGAACCCGTCGGTCTTGAATTTATCCACCACCTTACATTCCATAGACAACGGCGACTCGTCTATCAGCGGTGCACCGTTCTCGCCGATGTGATATGCGAAGAGCGTTGACTTGTCCGTGTCGGCTCCACTCACGCTTCCCGCATAGTCGGCCTTTGGCAACATCTCGCGGCTCACGAGGTTGATGGACAATCGTCCAGTCTGGTGTATGCCTATGTTGGTGTAGTGCTTGTCGTTCATGCTGAGTATGATGCGGTTGTGCCCTATTATTCCGGTGTGGCCTACGACGAGCCAGTTCACCTTACCGTTTACCTCCGCGCCCACTACTGTGAGCGGTTTAGGATAGAGAGCCACGAGGCTTCCGATGTTTTCCTTTTCCATGTTGATGGTGTCTTTTGTTGTGGCGGCTGTCCCTGTCGTGCCGGTCGATGTCAGCAGCGAGGCAAGAAGCAGTGCGCCGATGAATGATGTTGTCATATATTATGATGTATTTCTGTTGATGTATGTAGCTGTCCTATTTGTCTATCTGGCTTTCGGTGAATGGGTCGGCGCGGTGACCCATGAGGTCGATGCGCGCATATTCCTTCTCAAACTCCTCCATCTCCCATGCCGACAAGCGTACGGTGCCCGCGCCGAGCAGTTCATCCAGATGTGCAGGATTGGTTGTTCCGGGAATTGGAGCGGTCCAAGGCTTGCGCGAGAGAATCCATACGAGGGCGAACTGTGCCGGAGTCAGACCTTTGCGCTCTGCCCAATGGCGCACCAGAGCCACGAGAGGCATGTTGTGGTGGAGCGCTTCGGGTGTGAACTGAGGCAGATTGTGGCGACGGTCGTTCTGCGGAAACGTACTGTCCTCGCCGATTGTTCCGGTAAGGAAAGCGCGTCCAAGCGGACAATAGGGCACGAAACCTATGCCGAGTTCCTCGAGTGTCGGGAATATCTTTGTCTCGGGCTCGCGCCACCAGATGGCGTATTCGCTCTGCACGGCCGAGAGTGGACACTCGGCGTGGGCGCGGCGTATGGAGCGTGCACTCGCCTCCGACATGCCCCAGTGGAGCACCTTGCCTTCCTTCATCAGGTCTTTCACGGTTCCCGCTACGTCCTCCACCGGCACCTCCGGATCGACGCGGTGCTGATAGAGCAGGTCTATATGGTCGGTGCGCAGACGCTTCAGCGAGCCTTCCACGGCGCGGCGTATGTGGTCGGGACGGCTGTTAAGGGCAGTAGGCCGGCCTTCCTCCACACCGAAGCCGAACTTCGTCCCTATCTTCACCTTGTCGCGAAATGGCTGCAAGGCTTCGCCCACCCACTCCTCGCTCAGGTGCGGTCCATACACTTCGGCGGTGTCGAAGAAGGTTACACCCATGTCGTAGGCGTGGCGTATGAGAGCTATCATGTCGCGCTTTTCGTATTTACCGCCGTAATATCCCACCATCGGCAGGCATCCCAGACCAATGGCCGACACATCGAGTCCGGACAGTTTGCGCCGCTCTATGTCGGCCGGTCTTTTGTCGCCGGAGAGTTTTGAGTCGGATGTTCTTTCACTTGCGAGCATGCTGCCCGTGCTTCCGAGTCCGAAGGCGGCGAGCAATGCCGAGTTTGATGTCAGCTTTAAAAATGTTCTTCTGTCCATATATTCCTGTTTTTATGAGTTCAGTATGTCGTGGCGCACAAGTCTCTCAGCATCTCTATTTCGTTCTGTTCGAGTCTGATGTCAGGTGTGCCGGATGGCGTCAGGCGTCCCTTTTCGAGTGCGTCGAAATGCTTTATCAGTTCCTGCGGACTGGTGTGGTGGCGCTGTGCTATGTAGTTCACCACATCGTCTGCGTAGAGCCTGTTGTCCGCAGCATGGTCTTTTTTCTCGTTCATCTTGCTTATCTGTTGTTTCTGCTGACAAAATTATTTAAAGAAACACGCCCTGTGATACCACGAAGCGGGAGCTTCTTACCAGTTTTACGGATTTTATGGTTCTGTTGCGCGATATATGATGATAAATGTTATATTTGTAGTTGAAAATCAGATGAAAAGACATTATGGCAAAGATACTTCATGTAAGGAATGTGGCCGACTACAGCCGTTGGCTCGGACATGCCGACAGGCATCCGCTAATCAGCGTGATTGACTATTCGGAGGTGTCGCCCATAAGACACAGTCTGAACAATTACAGCGTGTACGGCATATTCCTCCGCGACGACGACCTCGTGGATCTGACCTACGGATGTGGCAAGTACGACTACCGCAAAGGCACACTCATCTGTGTGGCACCGGGACAGATAGGCGGCAAGGAGGACAACGGCGAGCGCGTGGACATAAAGGGTTGGGCGGTGCTTTTCCATCCTGACCTGCTGCACGGAAGCGCTCTTGAGAAGGACATAAGGAAGTATTCGTTTTTCGACTACCGCATAAACGAGGCGCTGCACATGACGGGTGAGGAACACGACATACTGGTGTCGCTGATGCGGCAGATGAAGAACGAGTTGGAGAACGGCCGTGACGATTTTCAGAACAGCATACTGACCGGCTATCTGGGACTGATACTGAGGTTCTGCAGCCGCTTCTATCAGCGACAGTTCATGACGAGAAAACTCGCCAACACTGACGTGCTGAAACGTTTCGACGCGTTGTTGCGCGACTATTATGAGAACGGACTGCAGATGAGGCAGGGCATACCCGGCGTGCAGTATTGCGCAGACAAGCTGTGCATGTCGACCAATTATTTTGGTGACTTGATAAAAAAGATGACCGGCGACACGGCACGCGACTATATCAGAAACTTTGTGGTGCAGCAGTCGAAGAATATGCTCGCGGCAGGAAAAAGCGTGTCGCAGACGGCTTATGACATGGGTTTTGACTATCCGCAGCACTTCAGCAGGATGTTCAAAAACTCTACGGGAATGACTCCAAAGGAATATTGCGACAGGCGGAAGTAACGGTGTGAATATGAGAAAATGGGTTCTGTCTGTTTTCAGACGTGACAGATGGTGACAAAGGCTGTGGCTTCAGGCACTGATAAGCGTTACTTTCTTAGGCTATGATGAAACCGATACGGTGTACTTTCAATTTATAACCGGATTTCGATTTTTGCTCCCGAGTTTCCTCATATACCCCGAAAAATAAGCGCGTATTTGTGGGCTGGTTCTCCTTCAGACGCAAATACGCGGATTATGAGAGGTTTTTGTAATATATTGAATATCAATGATTTATGTTTAAGGGACATTTCTTCGTATTGCAAAAAGCACCGTTTCGGCTTGCGAAATGGCCTATTTCGGGTGATGAAAAGCACCATTTCGCACCCTAAAACGGGCTTTATCGCATCGCGAAATGGGCAATATCGGAACGCCGAACGTGCTTTTTCGGACTACGATACAGGGTATATCAAAAGGCGGTTCAGGCAGAAACAGGCTTCATAATGTCCGATTTAACATCTCTTTACATCTCTTTTGCGAAAATATTTTGTCAAAATTTAGTCAAGAAAAATTGTAAGCACGTCCAATGAGTTTCCCTCGAAAAGTCTGATGTCAGACGTAAGAAATATCACAGGAGGGTTGCCGCTGATGTGATATTGTGATTTATCGATTGTGGTGGTGATGAGGTATTATTATAGTAGTGCAGGTGTATTATTGCGGCAGCGCAAATATATTGTTTTAGCAATGCGCATTTATTTTAGCGGCAATTTGAATTTATTATTATTGCAATGTCAGTTTATTACTGTGTAAAATCTGCGCTGTAACGGTTTATGTCATCCCGTTATATTATAAGTTTTCTAAAAAACGCAAATCACTCCATGAATAAAACCATTCCCCGCAGGCTTTCTGCCGAACCGCGCAATACTTGCCGAAGACTCCGGTATTGAATATTCCTTGATGAAAGAATCCGTGTCTTTATTCTCCCCGGCAAGTCATAGCGTGAGCCGAAGAGGGCAGCCGTAGTGTCCGTATGAGCATTTGATATGGTGGAAGCCGGTGCCGGCATCGACATAAACGACAGGCGCGGACAACCTCGTGAAGAGATGTCCGCGCCTGTCGATGGTACTCCCACCGGGAATCGAACCCGGATCAAAGGTTTAGGAAACCTCCGTTCTATCCATTTAACTATGGGAGCCCGTAAATCCGGATGCAAAGTTACAACTTTTTCGGTTAATAACATTAAAAAAACGGATTCATTATTTTAAATGATAATTTTTTTGTGTAAGAAAATTAAACTTTATAATTTTGCATTCGTCAAAAAACCGTTATGAAGCGAATATTATTCTTTTTTTTGCTGTGTATGAGTGCATGCACTCTATCAGCACAGGGATTTGTTAAGGGAAAAGTGTTGGATAAGCAGACTTCCGAACCGCTCGGGTTCGTGAATGTCAGGATAACTAAGAAGGCTTCCGGAGACTATGTCGGTGGTACGATGACCGATGCCGACGGAAATTTCAACATTAAAGATCTGAAGAATGATGCCTATGTTCTGACACTTTCGTTTGTGGGTTATAAAGAAGAGGTGCGCGATTTTGAAATCAGTGCCGATAACCCGAAGAGAACTTTCACACGTATTTACATGTCGGAAAACCAGAACATGCTGGCGGGAGTGACTGTCACGGGACAGAAATCCACCATGAAGCTCGAGGTTGACCGCAAGTCGTTCGACGTGACACAGCTCATCTCTAACAGTGGCGAGGCTGCGAGCGATGTGCTCGACAACATTCCTTCGGTTGAAGTGGACAACGACGGTAACGTGTCGCTCCGTGGAAACAGCAGCGTGGAGGTGTGGATAAACGGCAAGTCGAGCGGCCTGACCTCTGACAACCGCGCACAGATTCTGCAGCAGCTTCCGGCAGAAAGCATAGAGAGAATAGAAGTGATAGACAACCCTTCGGCCAAGTTCTCGGCAGAAGGTTCGGCAGGTATCATAAACATTGTGCTCAAGAAAGACCGCAGGGCAGGATATTACGGATCGCTGCAGGCAGGTGGCGGCACACGTGGAGGTGCCAACACGAGTTTCAACATCAACTATAACAGCTCGAAGATAGACGTATATGCCAACGTGGGCTACCGTCACCGTTCCAACGACGGACGCTCTGAGAGCAACCAGGTGTTCACCAACACCAACGAATATCAGCGCTATTGGGGTACCAGCAAGAACACGGGTAACAACCTGTTCACCCGTGCCGGCATAACATGGCACGCCACCGACAAGGACGACATAGCGTTCAACGGCATGATGATGATAGGCGGAAACAAGAACCTGAGCAGCATACCGTATCATTACGGTACGCTCGGCAATGCCACAGATTCGCGCATCATGCTCAGAAGCACACGCAGCACGGGCGATATGAGAATGTTCTACGGCGAGCTGAACTATCGTCACAACTTCTCGGACAAGCATTTCCTTGATTTCACCATCGACGCAAACAAGTGGAAGAGCGACAACGACAACTACTATCAGGACTCAACTCAGTATATCACCGAGGAGCGTCCTACGGAATACGATTACCAGTATCGCCCGATGTTCATGAACAACAACCGCTGGGAAGTGAAGCTCGACTACGAGAATCAGATAACCGACCGCATGAAGGTTGAGGCTGGATATCAGGGCAACTTCTCTCACGAGAACAGCCCGCAGGAGTCTTATATCGACGACAGCAGCTGGAACGGAGCCAACAGCGTTGAGGATAAGGAATATTTCAACAGATTTATCTACGACATGGACCTGCACGCGCTGTATGCCACTCTTAGCTACAAGTTCGGCAAACTGAGCGTGATGGGAGGTCTGCGAGGTGAATACTGGAAGGTGAAGACCGAGAGCTACACATGGGAACAGGAACACGACGCGTCGAAACGCGACCCTGCATTCAAGAAAGATTATTTCCAGTTGTTCCCGAGTCTGTTCCTTTCTTATCAGCTCACAGAGACACAGCAGCTGCAGCTCAACTACACCAGACGTCTGCGTCGTCCGTGGGGCGGACAGCTCAACTCATTCCGCGATACTCGTGATGCTACCATGGTGTCGTTCGGTAACCCGGAGCTGACTCCTGAGTTCAGCAACTCGTTCTCTCTGAACTACCTCAAGACATGGACCGACCACTCCATGCTCATCAGCGCTTACTACCGTCCTACGAGTGACGTCATACAGCGCATAAACTATCAGAGCTCTACCGACGGACTGATGTATTCTACAAGCGTGAACGTGGCAAGCAGCCTAAGTTCAGGTCTTGAACTCGTGGTTAAGAACAAGTTGTTCCGCATACTCGACCTCACAACCACCGCAAACGCTTATTATTACAAGCTCAACGGATTCAGCTACGACATCGACGGACAGACAGTTACGGGTAAGGGCAACGACAACTTCACATGGAACGCCCGCATGACGGCAAGTGTAATCCTGCCTTACGACATATCAATACAGGCTACCGGACGCTACAACGCGCGCCAGGTGATAACACAGGGTTACCGCAAAGCCAATTACAGCGTAGATCTGGGTATGCGTAAGAACTTCTTCAACAAGGCTCTCACCGTGGCACTCAACTGCCGCGACCTGCTCAACTCACGTAAATGGGTGAACTACACAAGCAGCGACACGTTCACAAGATATCAGATGAACAAGCGTGGCGGACGCAACGTGAACCTCACGGTGACATGGAACTTCGGTAACATGAAGGCGAAGAAGAAACCGCAGAAGGAGAATTCAATGCCTGACTTCGAGAGCCAGCAGTATGGCGGAGAAGGCGGTGAGGGATAACATTCTGAAGGCAGCGGCAGAACGCCTGAATGTCTTTCATCCCGCGCAAATGCGTGCGGGATAATGAGATAAAGTCAATTCGCTTTATACATTATATATTTAAAAAGCCATCAGCATGCGTGAGTGTGCTGATGGCTTTGTTTTTGCTGCCTTTCAAGGGCGGCTTTTTCATTATGGGTCAGCGTCTTCCCGATTTCTTGCTGAGGTCGAGAATGCGCACGTTTCTGAACATTATGCCCGGACCGTGACCGCAGAAGCTGATGTAGCCTTCTTTGTTGAAGAGGCCCGGATGGTTCTTGTGGTCCACGGTGTAGGGATTGTGGTCGCTGCCGTCTGGGGCTACGTTATGGCCCTTGCATGCCTTGCGTATGTCGCCGTCGAGTATCACCTTGCCGTTGACGGTTACCTTGACGCGGTCGCCTACGACGCGTATCTCCTCAGAATACCATGTTCCCACCTTGTCAAACTTGACGTGCTCAGGCACTATAATGCCGTAGACGGCACCGTGCTGCTGGTAGGGCATCAGACCGTTGTATATCGGATCGTCGTGGTCGAGAATCTGTATCTCCATGCCGTCGTAGGCGGCGTCGGTGCCGAGATTGGTTCTCACGCCCACGCCGTTGTTCACTCCCGGAGTGTCGAAACAGAAATCGAAGCGCAGCACGAAGTCGCTGTACTTCTTCTTTGTGTAGAGGTTGCCGCTGCCACCATAGTTTGCTGTGACGTATATGTTGCCGTTCTGCGGTACGTAGTTGGTGGTGTTGCCCTGCCATTTGTCGAGCGAGCGGCCGTCGAACAGCACCTCATAGCCTTGCTTCTGCTCGTCGGCAGAAAGCCGGAACACCGGAGTGGAGGGCAGCTTGCGGATGCGTGTATATCTCACAATGAGCGAGTCGTTGCCTGCCTGGAAGCCTATGCCGCCCACAGCGTTAATGCTCTTGCCCTCTTTCGGGTTCGTGAGCACTGCGTTTGTGATGAGTTCCTTGCCGTTGACGCTTACGAACACGCGGTCGTCAACCACCTTTATGTCGGCTGAGTTCCACTCGCCCATGTTGCTGTATGGATGCCACTGCTGGTCTTCGCCGTAGAGCTTGACTCCCTTCTCACGGTCGAACGTGAGTACGGACATGTCGCGCAGGCTTACCTCGAGCTTGTCACCGCTCTTCCAGTCGAAGCTGAGGTTGAAGTTATCGAAGTTCTCTTTCATCTTCCAGTAGCCGCGGAAGTTCATCTTTGTCCTGCCTGTTGACAGCGAGTATCCTGTTGCCGAGCGTTTGGCGAGCAGTCCTTTTATCTGGTCGACGGCGTATCCCGCGTCGTGGTTCTCCACTTGTCGGATGTATGTCGATATACACTGCTCGAGCATTTCCTTCACGTGTCTGCCGCCGTTGAAGTCGTCGTGTGCTGCAACGATGTCCTTGATACATTCCGCTGACACGTCTGCATACTCGTTGGTATCATAATATTTTCTCATGTAACCTAGTGCCTGGAGAGTCTGTGTCTGGCCTATGGCCTTGAGGAAACGGTTGCCGAGCGATACGGACGGGCCGCTCTCCATGCCTGCGACGAGCATCAGATAGCGTTCCACCGGCGTTGCCTCTACGGTAGAGGCAAGGTCGAGATAGCGTGCGAGTATCTTGTCCTTCGCCTCGCCTTTATGCTTGTCTTTTGCCATGTCGAGCAGTATGGGCAGCATCTTTATGTTTTTCACGTCGAGCAGTGCAGCCTGTGCCTCGCTGTTTCCGGCCTGCTGGAGTATCTGTATGGCCTCGTCGGCGTTGGTGTTTGCTATTATCCGGTAGTAGCGGGCGGGCTTGGCCGATGCGTCCATGGCTTTTTTAGTCATTTCGAAAGCCTTTTCAGGTGTTGACTTACGGTTGATTATGATTATCGCGTCCTGCAGTTTCGCTGCCGATTCTTCGTCAGCTTTGTCGAGCATTGCGAACAGACGGCCGAGCTCGTCAGGACCAGCCACGTGACCGAGAGCGTCGAGTGCGGCGGCGCTTATGTCCTTATCGTCAGAAGAAGTGAGTGCCAGCACCTTGTCGAAGGCGTTGCGTATGGCACGCTTCGATACTATTTGAAGTGAGTTTATCACCACTTTCTTGTCGTCGGAATTGAGTGCCTGCACCATGGCTTCGCGCAGATCGCCGTTGAAGAAGTACAGCGCGTTCTTCGCCTCTTCGGCGTTCTGTGTGCCAAGCATGGCTACGAGAGCCTTCAGCGACTGCTCTCCGCCGAGCTTGGCAGCAGCTATTATCGACTCCGAAAGCAGTGTTCCGCTGCTCTTCTTCAGCTTTTTCAGCACCACGTCGGTGTAGTTCTGCGCGTTGGCAATGCCTATCCAGCGCACCACGTCGGTCTGTCCGTCGTACGAGAGGCGCGACATTGCCTTTGCCATAGCGTCGAGAGCGGTAGGTCCGCAATATTTCAGACCAAACTCAAGAGCGGTGTTTCGGTATTCGGCATCGCGGTCGCGGAGGGCTTTGGTCATTGTGGATATGCCCTCAGTGCTTTCAGCCCTGAGCTCCAGACGCAGGCCGGCACATCTTACGGCAGATGTTTCTGACTTGGTGAGTAGCTTTGCCTCCTTGGCCACAAGTTCTTTGTTGTCGTCGCACAGGCGGTCGAGCATGGCGATGAAGGCATCTGTGGCGTGAGTCTTTTCGGGTTTATAGCCGGCAGCCTGAGCGGCATCGGCAAGTACAGGGAGCTTGTCAGCCGGGGCGACGGCAGCCATCGCGTCGTATATCTCTGCGGTTGTTGTGGCGTCGGCACCGCTGAGCCATGAAACGAGAAGATCGTCGCAGCCGGTCAGTCTGCACGCTTTTATTACCTTGGCGAGCGATAAGTGGTCGGCGTCTGAGGTTCTTACGAATTCGGTCAACTCGTTTCCGGCATCTTTCATCTTGCATAATGAGGCCAGCACCAGGCTGCTCACGTCCTTGTCCTGTGCATATCTGAGGAGGAATAATATGTCTTCGGCCGTGGCACAATTGACAAGTTCGGACATCAGGAAGTTCTTCTTGCGTGCGTTTGTGCTTCTGTCGATGGCGAGTTTCAGGCCTTCGCGTATCTCAGCTCTGTATTTCTGGCCCACCTGAGTGGTGACAAAACTTGACAGACCACCCAGCGCATACTCGCCGGCCGAGGCGTTGTTGTCTTCATAATTCATCGTTGAGGCTATCTGCAGCACGCCTGCACTTCCCGTGGCAGCCATCTCTGCCATGAGTCGGTTGAACGATTCGCTGTCTTTGGCAGGCATCTGTGCCAGTGCGTCGGCGATGACTGTCTCAGGCGTTCTGTTCCTGCTGTCGGTCTGCGCAATGCTTTGTGTCTGTGCCAACAGGAATACCGCAATTAGGATAATCAGGTATTTTTTCATTTTTCTTTTAGTTGTGTAAAGTACAATATCGTTATGGTTATGTGTTTGAATTCATTTTTTTCGGTGTGTGACATCACAGGTGCCACTGTCCGCGCATAGGCTGATCGACAAGTGCATTGGCTGCGTCGTCGTTGACAAACAGTTGCGTCTTCGGGTCGAAGTTGAGCACACTGCGGTTCAGTCTCAGTGCCACGGCACCCATGTTTACGAGCGTACAGCTGCGATGACCGTTCTCCTCGTTGAGCGCGAATTTCTTTCTTGTGTGTATGCAGTCTATGAAATCAGTGTTCTGCGGCACCGGATCGGGATATTCCGCGAGCTTGTTCATTATGTCGGGAATGGTACATTCGAATCCCTTATACACCTTTCCGTTCGGTCCTTCGATGTAAGCAGTCTTCTCGCTGCTCTCAAATCCCTCACCCTCGAGCACAATCTGGCAGCCGTCATCGTAGGTGTATGTTATCTTGCGCCATATACCCACGGCGTCGGGATGCTGCTGTGGAGAATCCACTTCCACCTTAACCGGCGACGTGTTGTCTTTTCCCAGGATATACTGCACGGGGTCCAGATAGTGCTGACCCATATCAGTGAGTCCGCCACCGTCGTAGTCCCAGTATCCGCGGAAGGTCTGGTGGGTGCGGTGTACGTTGTAAGGCTTGAACGGAGCCGGGCCGAGCCAGAAGTCATAGTCGAGCTCTTTCGGCACAGGTTGAGTCTCAAGATTCTCCTTGCCAACCCAGAAAAACTTCCACGCGAAGCCCGTTGAGCCCGACACGACAACCTTCAGCGGCCATCCCAACAGACCACTGTCAACCAGCTTCTTCAGCGGCAGGACAGGCGTTCCGAGGCCGTAGAACGTGTCGGTGAATCTGAACCACGTATTCAGACGGAATATTCTGTTATATCGTTTCACCGCTTCCACCACGCGCTTTCCTTCGTCTATGGTGCGCGTCATAGGTTTTTCACACCATATATCCTTGCCGGCTTTCGCCGCCTCTATGGCCATTATGGCGTGCCAGTGGGGTGGAGTGGCGATGTGCACCACATCTACATTTGGGTCGGAGATCAGTTCCCTGAAATCGTGATAAGCCTTCACGTTCTCACCGAATTTCTTTTTTGCCAGGTCAACAGATTGCGACAGATGGTTGCTGTCCACGTCGCAGAGAGCCACAAGACGGCAGTGCTCGTCGCTTGTGAAGTGGTATGACGAGCGTCCTATGCCGCCCGTTCCTATGATACCTTTAGTAAGCTGGTCGCTCGGAGCAATGTGTCCGTTGCCTCCAAGCACGTTGCGCGGGACGATGGAAAACAGTCCTATTCCGCCCAATGTTTTGAGAAAAGTGCGTCTGTTTGTTTTCATTGTAATTGATTGTTAAAGTGACGGGGTGTTACATCCGTCGGTTGCAGCGATTTGGTTATATGTACAAATTTAATAATAAAAATCGTAACGGCATACAGCCTTGCACCGTTTTTTTGCTTATTGTGTCTTTCATGTATGTCTGATTGCTTACTGACGATGTATGCTCATGCGTACAACGCATCGCGGACGACAGATGGAAACTGCGTCAGACGGCGCATGTTGAGTCACGTTTTCGTTACAAACGGTCTGTAAAATTGTCCACACCGACAGGTGTTTTTGTTTATAATACAGGATAAAAAGTCAAAAGTTGTGATAATATTTCATATTTTTGAATTTTTGACATGTTGCAAACGGTTCTTTAGCAAATTAATGTTTATTTTTGTAAAGCATAATGACAATCTGAGAACATCATGCAGACGGATGGCCGCAAGAGTGGCGGCATGGATAGAAAACACTGACATAGACAACAAATAAAAACACAAAACTAAAAACAATGAGAATTTTTTCAAGGACTTTCTTGTGCGCCGTCCTACTGGCGGTTGTGCAATCCGGCTATGCGGCGGATATTGTATCGCACATCAGTATCAAGCAGCCTGGCAATCGGGCAGTAACCTATGAACTTAAGGAACAGGGCAACAAGCTGGTCGCCGACGCCGCTCTGCCACTCACGATAAGCAAGAGTGTGAGCAACGTGGACGGCGAGGAGGTGGTGACACTCACCTTCACCGCCACCGGAACAACATACTTCAACTTCGGTGCCGAGCTTAATACCGGCTACACCACCGACGATTGCGAGTTCTACATGCCGGGCTTTTGGTATCACCGCAACCTGCGTTCGCCTAAGGAGGCACCGTCGTTCCACACATCAAAAAGCTGGAATTTCCGCGAAGACCGTCTGTCGTCGCCGCTCACGGGAGCATACGATTCGAAGACAGGCGAGGGCACAACGGTGCTCCGTCAGGTGGAAAACGGCTGCGACGCGCTCGCCACTGCCGGTGAGGGCGAGATAATATTGTCAGGCAACACGTCGGTGGGCTATCTGGGATTCGACAACGAGAGCGGAACGGCAAAGCTCACTTTCGGCTATCCTTACATAGAGACTCCGCGCCGTTACATCCGCAAGCTTACCCTTGCTCCTGCCGTTGAGGCTTTCGTCAAGATGGTGAAGGGCGAGACAAAGAGCGTGAGCTGGCGCATACGCAAGGTTAAGTCTGCCGACTACGGCGACTTCGTGGGCAAGACATGGGAGTATTGTTTCGACCGTCTGAACCCGCAGCCGCTCACTCCGCTTTACACTCCCGAAAAGATGAAAGCCACGATGGCCAACTACTTCCGCAAGTCGTATGTAAACAAATACGACCTGAAGTTCAACTCCGGTCATGGCCTGCGCTGCTCCGACTGCGAGCCTGCCACACTGATGCAGGTGGGTTTCTGCGGCCGCGTACTGCTCAACGCGTTCAACGCTATAGAGTATGGTGAGGCCACCGGACAACAGGACCTCGTGAAGATAGGCAACGAGATATTCGACAGCTTCCTCGCACACGGATTCACGGCAAAGGGATATTTTTATGACGACCTGAACATGAACAACCCCATGCCGGCCGATAAGGACGTGGTACACTCAATACGTCAGCAGTCTGAAGGCGCTTACGCAGTGATGCACTATCTGAAATATGAGAAGAAGCACGGCCGCACACACAAGGAGTGGGAGAAGAAGATACGCACTCTGCTCGACAACTTCCTCACCCTGCTCAACGAGGACGGCAGCTTCGCACGTAAGTTCCACGACGACGGTTCGGTGATAGACGGCAGCGGCGGAAGCACTCCTTCTGCCACATCGACGCTCGTAATGGGCTACAAATACTTCGGCGACAAGAAATATCTGAAGGCAGCCGAGCGCACGGTTGACTATCTCGAGGCAAACATCATATCGAAGAGCGACTACTTCTCTTCAACTCTCGACGCCAACTGCGAGGACAAGGAAGCAGCCATCAGCGCCGTCACCGCAACCTACTACATGGCAATGGTGACCAAAGGAAAGACACGCAGCCACTACATAGACCTCTGCAAGAAGGCTTCATACTTCGCTCTCTCATGGTATTATCTGTGGGACGTACCGTTCGCACAGGGCCAGATGCTGGGCGATCTTGGATTCAAGAGCCGCGGATGGGGCAACGTGTCGGTGGAGAACAACCACATAGACGTATTCGTGTTCGAGCTGCCTCACATCCTGAAATGGCTGGGCGAGACTCTCGACGAGCCGCGCTACGGACAGATGTACAACGTCATCTACACATCGCTCAACCAGCTTCTGCCTGTCAAGGAGCGTCTGTGCGGCATCGGCGTAGAGGGATTCTATCCTGAGGTCGTGCAGCACACCACCTGGGACTACGGCCGCAACGGCAAGGGATTCTACAACGACATCTTCGCTCCGGGATGGACGGTGGCCTCGCTTTGGGAGCTTTATTCGCCAGAACGTACGGTTGACTTCCTTACAAAGAAATAAAACATAAGAAAACATAAACAGAACCATGACCGGCATTACGACACTCACAGGCGACCGCGTAGAATAAGATAGCGCGGCGCCGGCGCCTGAAGCCGGTCATGACTCATACAGACAAAATAATGAAAAAACTAAGAATCTTATTAGCTTCTCTCGTGTTTTCGGTATCGGCCAACGCCCTCGCCGGCGACACTTACACCAATCCTGTGATAAACACAAGTCTGCCCGACCCGTCGGTGATACGTGCCGACGACGGTTATTTCTATCTTTACGCCACAGAGGATATACGCAACCTGCCGATATACCGCTCGCGCGATCTCGTTGACTGGCAGTTTGTCGGCACGGCGTTCACGCCAGAGACCCGTCCGCAGTGGAACAAGGACGGAGGAATATGGGCGCCCGACATCAATAAGATAGGCGACAAGTATGTGCTCTACTACTCCAAATCGGTGTGGGGCGGCGAATGGACGTGCGGCATAGGAGTTGCCACCGCCGACCGTCCCGAAGGTCCGTTCACCGACCACGGCCCGCTGTTCATAAGCAAGGAGATAGGCGTGCAGAACAGCATCGACCAGTTCTTCATCGAGGACAACGGCCATAAATACCTGTTCTGGGGCTCGTTCCGCGGCATATACGGCATAGAGTTGTCCGACGACGGACTGTCGGTGAAGCCCGGAGCGGAGAAAAAGCAGATCTCGGGAACATTCATGGAAGGCACCTACATACACAAGCGCGGCAAATACTATTACCTGTTCGGATCGGCGGGAACATGCTGCGAGGGCGCGAAGAGCACCTATCGTGTCACCTACGGACGCTCCGAAAGCCTCTTCGGTCCGTATGTGGACAAGAAAGGACAGCGCCTGCTCGACAACCATTATGAGGTGCTGATACACGGCGACGACACATTTGTCGGTACAGGCCACAATGCCGAGTTCATAACCGACGACTATGGTCAGGACTGGATTCTCTACCATGGCTACAAGAAAGCCGAGGCAGACGACGGCCGCGTGGTGTTCCTCAGCCGCGTGGATTGGAAGGACGGCTGGCCCGTGGTGGCTGGTGATGCGCCTGCCAAGGAATGTGAGAAACCGCGCTTCGGACAGATTTATCTTGCCGACCCGACCATATTCAGCGACAACGGTACATATTATCTGTATGGCACGTCGCCCCTGAGCAACAACGGCTTCTGGGTGTATAAGTCGAAAGACCTGCAGCACTGGGACGGTCCGGCAGGCGCCGTTGACGGCTACGCATTGTGGGGCAACACCTACGGAACAAAGGGATTCTGGGCTCCGCAGGTGTTCAAGTACAATGGACGCTACGGTATGGCCTACACAGCCAACGAACAGATAGCCATAGCATGGGCCGACAGTCCGCTCGGACCGTTCGTGCAGGACGAGCCGGCCATGATTCCGGCGAAGACAAAGGAAATAGATCCATTCATATTCTTCGACGACGACGGCAAGAAATACATGTATCATGTGCGCCTTATCAACGGCAACCGCATATACGTGGCAGAGATGAACGACGACATGCGCTCGCTCAAAGAGGAGACCGCCCGCGAATGTATCTCGGTGAACAAGGACGGATGGGAAAACACGGAGAAAACGAAGTGGGGCGTGAGTGAAGGTCCTACGGTGGTGAAGATAGACGGTACTTACTACATGTTCTATTCGTGCAACGACTATCGCAACATAAATTACGCCGTGGGTTATGCCACGGCCAAGTCGCCGCTCGGACCGTGGAAGAAGCACAAGAAGCCCATCATCTCGCGACAGCTTACGGGTGAGAACGGCACGGGTCACGGCGACCTGTTCCGCGATGCCGACGGACGCTGGATGTATGTGCTGCATACACACAACAGCAACTCGCAGGTGGGACCGCGCCGCACTGCCATTGTAGAGCTGAAGAAGAAAGGCAAAAAGTTTGAGATGGTGCCCGGCTCGCTGAGATATATAGCGCGTTGAGGCTTGCCGCATGTGCCCGTCTGACGGGTGGATGAACGCCTGTAGGCGTGTCTGCCCGCAGAATATGAGCCGGTGCAGGGGCACTTAATCAGAATACAGATAACGCAAGGGCGTCGTAGCAGACGGACATTCACGGTCTGCTACGGCGTCCTTATCGTATGCCTGCGGTTGAGGCTGCGCTCGGAAAACGGTTTTGAAGGATGACCGTAATTGGTTTCAGCCGAGCCTGTCGTGCCGAGGACGGAAAAGGCCAGATAAGGGAATTTTTGCATATTCATGCAAAATGGGAAGTAAAAAATCTTGACAAAATTTTTTCGCGAAATAGAAAACGAAGAGCCGTGAAAACGGCTTTATCGGAGCAAATAATCCTTTCGGAGGTGTCGGAAAAACGTCTTCGCAACCCGATTTTCCGGCGGTTGTTTTCCGAAATGGGCTCTTTCGGCTTGCGAAACAGGCTTTATTGATGACCGAAATGGTGCATATCAGGGCACGAAATGGGCTCTTTCGGATGCCGAAATGGGCTTTATCGCAAACCCGTCTGCGCAATATGATTTTCCGCTTTTGCGTAAACAGCTGACTGATAAGTGATTACGCAAAATGCTCAAAACTCGCGTATTTGCGGCTGGATGTGCTTTTGTCTGCAAATATTCGATTCTCGTGAAGTTGACGATGTATAAATATTCATCGCCTCTCCGGTTTATGTATATTTATACAATTCCGCAAACGGTTCTTCTGCTGACCATGAACGGTGCTTGACAGATGGTATGAGTGCAGTGTGATACGCACCTCCGGACAATAAAAAACGCATGACCCGATAGTCGGACCATGCGTCTTGCAGCCTTGTCTTCAGGCTTATTTCTTAGGAGCCTTTACGGCTTTCACACCTTCGAATGTTATCTTCACCGGTTTGATGTATCCGTTTTCATCGAAATACATGTGGTCGATGCACACCACGCGGCTGTCGCGTCCTTTCTCTGTCAGCGGGCGACGGTGATATACGATGTACCATTCGTCCTTGCCAGGTATCTGTATTACGGAGTGGTGTCCGGCACCTGTCGCAACCTTCGGATCCTGTTGCAGAATCTTTCCCACGCGCTTGAACGGACCGAAAGGCGAGTCGGCAATGGCGTAAGCCACGCAGTAGTCGGGGCCGCCCCATCCGCCTTCAGACCACATGAAGTAGTATTTGCCCTTACGCTTGAGCATGAACGGACCTTCAACGTAGTTCTCAGGAGTAATTTCCTTATACATTGTTCCGTCCTCGAACGGCACTATGCTGAGCAGATCCTGCGACAGACGCACCATGTTGCAGTGGCCCCATCCGCCGTAATACATATAATATTGTCCGTCGTCGTCGCGGAACACGAACTGGTCTATCGGCTGCGCGCCGTTTATTATCTGGCCTATCAGCGGCTTGCCCAGCGCGTCCTTATACGGTCCTTCCGGCTTGTCGGCAGTGGCGACACCTATGCCTCCGAGCTCGTTGTTGTTCTGTATGTCGTTTGCTCCGAAGAAGAGATAATACTTGTTGTTCGCGTGTATTATGGCTGGGGCCCACATTGCGCGGCGTGCCCAGCTCACGTTCTTTTTCTCGAGCACCCGCGGATGCTTGGTCCAGTTCACGAGGTCTTTCGACGAGAATGCGTCCATGAATGTCTGCTCGTCGTATTCGGCCGAGTAGGTAGGGAATATCCAGTATGCTCCGTCGAGTACTGCTCCTTCCGGATCGGCATACCATCCCTGGAATATGGGGTTGCCGCTGGTCTTGGTCTTCTTTGTCCCCGCCTGCGCACCGGCAGCTATGGCAAGGATCATTGCGGATGTAAGTAATAGTTTTCTCATTGTGTTGGATTGAAATTTTGTTATGGTTATGTTTTTCTTGGGGACAAATGTATTAAAAAAAAGTATATTTCGCAAATATTAGGTAATGATTTGTAATCAATATGACGCGTATTTTCAATAATAGAAAATTAAAGCAAAAAAAGGAATTAAGATTTTAACGAGAGTTAAAAAAAATAGAGGATAACGGATTTAATTGTGAAATTATTTGATAGCTTAACTTAAAAGGTTTAACTTTGAACGTGCTTTTAAATGAAGCGTGAAAAACATAACTGATTAACAAACTAAAAGTGTAAATATTACTATGATCATTTCCCAACTGTTGTTTTTAGGTTCTATCGGCATGCCCGAAGTGCTGATTCTCGCATTGATTGTGTTGCTCCTCTTCGGTGGAAAGAAGATACCCGAGCTCATGAAAGGTCTGGGCAAGGGTGTGAAAAGCTTTAAGGACGGAGTGAACGGAATAGAAAAAGACTTGAACGCAGACATCAATACATCTGCCGAGGACAAAAAGAAAAACTAAAAAACAGCGTATCCCATAATGGCATTAAAGGCAGACATGACTTTTTGGGACCATCTGGAGGCTCTGCGCTGGACGTTGGTGAGGTCGTTTACGGCAATAGGAATATTATTCATAGCGGGTTTCGCGTTCATTCCTTATATATTCGACCATGTGGTGATGGCTCCGAGCCGCAGCGACTTTTTCCTCTATCGCTTTCTTGCTAAGGTGAGTCAGATAGTCCCGTTGGTTCCGGGAGAAGTGGTGAAACCGTTCCATGTGGATATCATAAACATAAAGCTGGCTTCGCAGTTCTTTCTTCACATGTCGCTCGCATTGTGGCTGGCGTTGCTCGTGGCGTTCCCTTATCTGGTTTACGAAATATGGAAGTTTGTCTGTCCGGCGCTGTATGATAATGAGCGTAAAGGCATAAAATTCACGTTCCTTTTCGGTACTATAATGTTTTATCTGGGTTGTGTGGTAGGCTATACCGTGGTTTTCCCGCTTACGCTCAGGTTTCTCTATACATACGAGATAAGCTCGCTCATTACCAATCAGCTTTCGCTCGACTCATACATGAACAACTTCCTGATGCTGATCTTCATGATGGGCATAGTGTTCGAACTCCCGCTGCTTGCCATGCTGATGTCTAAATTGGGATTCCTAAACCGTAGCTTCTTCTCCGAATACAGGCGACATGCCATTGTCGCGATAGTAGTGGTTGCGGCTGTGATAACTCCTTCGTCAGACCCGTTCACGCTGATGGCTGTGTTCATTCCTATATATGTGTTGTGGGAACTCAGCGCATTCCTCGTGAAACCGGCACCCGCCGACGATGACACGGAGAAAGAAAATGCCGACGCTGAAAACGAATAGCTAAACTAAAACATAATGGACAACTCTAAGATAAACGTTGGATTAATTGGATTTGGCAGGATGGGCAGCAAATACCTGCGCAATTTCAATGCAACAGGAAAATATCATTTCTCCTATATCTGTGATGTGGATCCGGAGGCAAGGGCAATGGCCAAGAAGCTGTCTCCCGAATCGACGGTGGTGGATAACGAGGACATGATATTCAACGACGATAATGTTCAGTGCGTCATATTGTCAACACTGGCCAACATGCGCAAGGAACAGATAGACAAGGCAGTGAGCCATGGCAAACACGTAATATCGGAAAAGCCGATTGCTGATACGCCAGAAAGAGAGTGGGCAGCGGTGAAATGTGTGGAGAACTCGAACGTACTTTCCACAGTAAACCTCTATCTGCGCAACTCGTGGTATCATAACAGGATGAAGCAATACATAGAAGAGGGCGAGATAGGCGACCTTGCCATAATACGTGTATGCCACATGACACCCGGACTTGCGCCTGGAGAGGGACACGAATATGAAGGACCCGCATTTCACGACTGCGGCATGCACTACGTGGACATAACACGATGGTATGCCGGAGCCGAATACAAGACATGGCACTCGCAGGGCATGCGCATGTGGAACTACAAGGATCCGTGGTGGCTGCAGTGTCACGGCACGTTCACCAACGGCGTGGTGTTCGATATCACACAGGGATTCGTCTATGGACAGCTCTCGAAGGATCAGACACACAACTCGTATGTGGACATAATCGGAACAAAGGGAATTGTGCGCATGCACCACGATTTCAAGACTGCTGTGGTGGAGCTGCGCGGAGTGACAAAGACCGAGACGACAGAGCTTCCTTACGGAGGAAAGAACATAGACGTCATGGGAAAACTCTTTGCAGAGAGCATAGAAAAAGGACGTCTACATCCGCAACTGCCGACGTTCCGCGATTCAGCGATAGCGTCTGAGTATGCATGGAAGTTCTTTGAAGATACAAAACAGCACGACCTTCCGGCAAAAGGAAATCTTGACACACTGGAAGAGATAATCCAACGTCGTAGAACCATGAAGAACGGATATGGACTGCTGGGACAGAACAAGTGGGCCGACGACTGACCGGAAACATCCTTTTTGAATCTGATTTTTATTTAATGCCAACCTAATATATAAACTCTTAAAAAACAACAATCATGTCGAACATTTCAAGACGAGATTTTCTTAAAACAGGAGCCGCTGCAATCGCCGGATTCACGATCGCTCCGAGTTCTATTCTGGGTAAGAGCTTTGGACACAGAGCTCCGTCAGATAAATTGAATATTGCCGTTGTTGGTATCGGCGGTATGGGACATGCCAATATCAATGCAGTGAAAGACACCGAGAACATTGTTGCTCTTTGCGACGTCAACTGGGATTACGCCAAGGGCGTATTCGACGAGTTCCCTAACGCAAAAAGATATTGGGACTACCGCAAGATGTATGATGAGATGAACAAGACCATCGACGCTGTCATCATTGCAACCGCAGACCATACTCATGCTATCATCACGGCTGACGCCATGACTCTCGGTAAGCATGTTTATTGTCAGAAACCTTTGACACACTCTGTATATGAGTCACGTTTGTTGACAAAGCTTGCCGCTTCAACAGGTGTCGCAACATCAATGGGTAACCAGGGCTCTTCTTGGGAAGGCACACAGCTTGTATGCGACTGGATTTGGAATGGTGAGATAGGCGAAGTTACCAAAGTAGAATGTGCTACCGACCGTCCTATCTGGCCGCAGGGACTCAACGCTCCTGAGAAAGAGGATCCAATACCTGACACTCTTAACTGGGATCTGTTCACAGGACCGGCAAAGCTGAATCCGTATAACGCTGTTTACCAGCCGTGGAACTGGCGCGGATGGTGGGATTATGGTACAGGTGCGCTCGGCGATATGGCTTGCCACATACTCCATCAGCCGTTCAAGGCCCTCAAACTTGGATATCCTACTAAGGTTGAAGGTTCTTCCACATTGTTGCTCAACGCTTGCGCACCGCAGGCACAGCACGTTAAACTGACATTCCCTGCACGCGAGAATATGCCTAAGGTGGCTATGCCTGAGGTAGAGGTTCACTGGTATGACGGTGGAATGATGCCTGACCGTCCGAAAGGATTCCCGCAGGGCAAGCAGCTCATGCAGTCGGGTGGTGGTCTCACAATATTCCACGGAACAAAAGATACCCTTATCTGCGGATGTTACGGACAGGAACCGTGGCTGCTCTCTGGCCGCAAACCGAACGCTCCTAAGATTGCCCGCCGCGTGAATGTATCGCATGAAATGGACTGGGTTCGCGCCTGCAAGGAAAGCAAAGAGAACCGCGTTAAGACAAACTCAGACTTCTCTGAGGCAGGACCGTTCAACGAAATGGTTGTCATGGGCGTGCTCGCAATACGTCTGCAGGGCCTTAACAAGACTCTCGAGTGGGACGGTGAGAACATGCGATTCACGAATATCGGTGCAAACGAAACAATTCGCACTGTCATAAAGGACGGCTTCACAATCCACAATGGTCACCCGTCATTCAACAAGACATGGACAGATCCGGTAAATGCACAGCAGTTCGCAAACGAGCTCATCAAGCATACTTATCGTGATGGATGGAAACTTCCTGCAATGCCATAAGGTTAAACATGAATTAAAAAAAAGGAGTATAATAAGCTGATATGAAGAAAATATTATATTCGGTGGCTTGTGTCATCTTTGCAGGAGCTCTCGCATCATGTAGCGGAAGTATGAAGGTTGCCCAGTTGGCAGTTTCTTCTTCTTTGGCCGGAGCAGAGAGCGAGCTCGTGGATGTGCCTGTCGACAAGGGCTATTATGTCATATTCGACGGCACGTCTCTCAAAGGCTGGCGCGGCTATGGAATGGACCACATGCCTAATTGTTGGAAGATTGAGGACGGATGTCTGAAGTTCTCGAGAAACAACGGCAACGAAGGTGGTGACGTTATATTTGCCCATAAGTTCAGAAACTTTGAGCTCGACCTGGAGTGGAAAATCTCCAAAGGCGGCAATTCCGGTATATTCTATCTCGGACAGGAATTCTATACGATTGGCAATGATGGCAAAATGACCATTGAGCCTCTTTACATCTCTGCCCCTGAATATCAGGTCCTGGATAACGAGAACCATCCGGATGCGAAGCTCGGAAAGGACAACAACCGCAAATCCGCATCGCTTTATGATATGATTCCTGCAAAACCGCAGAACGCAAATCCTTATGGCGAATGGAACAAGACAAAGATTGTCGTTAAGGATGGTGTAGTATCTCACTATCAGAACGATGTCAAGGTTGTTGAATACAAACTCTGGACAAAGGAATGGACGGATCTGTTGCAGGATAGCAAGTTCAGCGAGAAGGCTTGGCCTCAGGCTTTCATCCTGCTCAACGATTGCGGCGGAGTGCTTCACAGTGGCTTCATCGGCCTGCAGGATCACGGCGACGACGTATGGTATCGCAACATCCGTGTGAAGGTTCTGGAATAATTTAAACTTTCAAAACACAAAAGAAACAAAGATTATGAAGAAATTATCAGTTGTGTTTGTCGGCGCATTGCTTATGCTCACTGCGTGCGGCAACAAGACAAATAAGTGTGAGTGCAACTGTTCTTGCCCGGGATGCACCTGCAACCAGCAGAAACCTGCGGACAAGGCGAAGCTCGATTATAAGATTGCCGATAAGAAGAATATCGACATCTCCAAGTTTCCGGTTGACAAGGACGGTTATATCGTACTGTTCGACGGAAAGACTCTCAACGGCTGGCGTGGCTATGGTATGGACACTCCTCCAAAGAGCTGGACTGTTGAAGACGGAGCTATCAAGCTGAAAGGCTCAGGCACCGGCGAGGCTCAGGTAGAAGGTGGCGGCGACCTTATCTTCGCTCACAAGTTCCAGAACTTCGAACTTGAACTGGAATATAAGATTTCCGAAGGTGGTAACTCTGGTATCTTCTATCTTGCACAGGAGGTTACCACAAACGAGAACGGCAAAGAGGCTTATCTGCCTATCTGGCAGTCGGCTTCTGAGTATCAGGTGCTCGACAACGATAGACATCCGGATGCCAAGCTCGGACAGGACGGAAACCGTCAGTCTGGTTCGCTTTACGACATGATTCCTGCAAAACCGCAGAATGCTAAACCTGCAGGACAGTGGAACAAGGCTAAGATCATGGTTTACAAAGGAACTGTTATCCACGGTCAGAACGATAAGAATGTAGTTGAATATCACCTTTGGACTCCGAAGTGGACAGAAATGCTTCAGGCAAGTAAGTTCAAGGAGAACGGTGAATTCCCGATTGCTTACGAACTGCTCAACAACATGGGTGGCAAGAACCACGAGGGTTACATCGGCCTCCAGGATCACGGTGACGATGTATGGTATCGCAACATCCGTTTGAAGGTTCTGAAATAAATCATTTTAGAATAACAACATAAGATAAGGAAACTGTTTCGGGCTGATACGTCGGTGATGTGAGGAGCCGGAACAGTTTCTTTTATTACAATCTATTAAAATCAGGAAAATGAAGAGAAACACATTATTTTACGCTTTGCTGGCAATGGTGCTTTCTTTTGCAGCAAGCACCCAGACATTTGCAAAGAAGGCGGCTAAAAAGGAAGTATGCATACAGCTTTATTCTGTCCGCAGCATTCTTGACGGTGTGAACAAAGACGGTCAGGCCGACCAGAAATATACCGACATACTCAACAAACTGGCAAAGATGGGCTACACAAGTGTTGAGGCTGCCAACTACGATCAGGGCCGCGGAACATTCTACGGACGTACGGCAGCACAGTTCAAACAGGATGTCGAGAAAGCCGGAATGAAGGTTCTGTCTTCTCACGTAGGCCACGGCCTGAGCGCAGAGGAACTCGCTTCTGGAGACTTCTCTGAGTCGTTGAAGTGGTGGAGCAAGTGTATTGCCGACCACAAGACAGCCGGAATGAAATACATCGTGTGCCCGTGGATGGACGTTCCTAAGACTCTGAAAGACCTTGACACATACTGCCGCTATTACAACGAGGTGGGCAAGATGTGCAAGGAAGCCGGCATGTCGTTCGGATATCACAATCATTCGCACGAGTTCCAGAAGGTAGAAGACAAGGTGATGTACGACTATATGCTCGAGCACACCAATCCCGAGTACGTGTTCTTCCAGATGGACCTCTACTGGGTGGTACGTGGTCAGTGCAGTCCGGTAGCTTATTTCAAGCGTTATCCGGGCCGTTTCAAGATGTATCACGTGAAAGACGACAAGGAGATCGGTCAGAGCGGAATGGTGGGATACGATGCCATATTCCGTAACGCCGATATAGCCGGTGTGCAGGATATCGTTGCCGAAATAGAGCAATACACCATGCCGGTTGAGGAAAGCGTGGAGGTGAGCCTGCGCTATCTGCAGGAAGCTCCGTTCGTGAAGGCTTCTTATTCAAAATAAAGCATGCGCCGTGAAGCGTATGACAGCGCCCGGCATACGTCTGACGCCATGTCATGAATCATAATGAAACAGTAACTTAAAATAAAATATTATCAAGATGAACACAAGAAAAATATTTGCGGCAACACTGATGATTGCCGCCGCAGGAAATGCCTGCGCACAGGAGGGCATGCGTCCTGAGATGTCTGAATTCTACACTCCGGTGACGACAGTCGTAGCACCGGGCACGGAACTGCCCGGAGGTGGCTTCACCGCTCCTTCCGACGCCATCATACTGTTCGACGGCAGCGACCTCTCCGCATGGGAGAATACTCAGGGCGGACCTGCTGAATGGAAAGTGGCCGACGGCGTGATGACCGTAGACAAGAGCAAGGGAGACATACGCACCAAGGAGAAGTTCGACAACTTCCAGCTCCACATTGAGTGGCGCGTTCCGGAGAACATACACGGCGAGGGTCAGGCACGCGGCAACAGCGGTGTCTATCTGCAGGGCATGTACGAGCTCCAGGTGCTCGACAGCTACAACAACAGCACATACGTGAACGGCCAGGCCGGCAGTATCTACAAGCAGACTGCTCCGCTGGTAAACGCAATGCGCAAGCCGGGCGAATGGAATGTATATGACATTATCTACACAGCTCCGGTGTTCAAGGAGGACGGAACATACCGTTCGTTCCCACGTGTAACCGTAATACAGAACGGCGTATTGGTTCAGAACAATACCACAATCCTCGGTACGACCGAGTATATCGGTTTCCCGCAGGTGCGTGCACACGGTGCCGGTCCTATTCTTCTCCAGAGTCACGGCGACCCGAGCGAGCCTATCAGCTTCCGCAACATCTGGATCCGTAAGCTGTAATATCGCTTCTAACCCAAATCGGTCATTAATATCCGGTCGGTATTTTTGCTTTATGTTGAGCGTATCGTCGTCAGGCCTTTTGCAGACATAGCAGGCTATGTCAAGAAAAGTCGGGCAAAAAGACACCGATAGAAAGTAAAAATACGACTGAAAACATTATGCACAAGAACGGATAAAACATTGTGCGGTCTAATGACCGACTGGAGTTTAAGAATATATAAACGCAGCGGCCGCGCCACACATGCTGCTTTCCCGTCATGCGGAGAGCGTCATGTCTTGCGCGGCCGTTATTATATAAGAGTCCTAATTATGATATAAGAGTCCGAATATTCACACCGTGAACCATTCGGGCTCTTTTCTTTCCCTGTTACCTCCCACAATCTTTTTCTCGGCTATAGTATAAAGTATTCCTCCGAAGTGACGCGCGTGCTGCGGACATACCGCCACGCAACGTCCGCACGATATGCATTTGCTGCCGTCGGTATGGCACGGATTCTGCGCGTCTATCGCTCCTGTCGGACACAGCTTGGCGCACGTTCCGCACTCGTTGCACTTTTTCTTGTCGCCGTGAGGATGCAGAGGCACCGCTCCCGGCTTCTTGTATGGCCTGTTGCCCTTTATTCGGAGGTCGATGGTAATGTCGCCCTCGCACCAGTCGTCGAGCTTGTCTTTGCAACGCTTTCCGAATGCCTCCAGCTTCGCCATGTCGTCCTTGTCGGGCCTTCCTGCCGCCAGCTGCGGGAAGATGGAGTGTTGCGCTATGAATGCTCCGGCGGCGATGACCTTGAATCCGTTGGTGGTGAGCGTGTCGTTGAGCTCGAGCAGCGCGTCGTCATAGTCGCGGTTGCCATACACGCACACTGCTATTGCCGGTGCTCCGTCGCCTTTCACCTTGTCGAGTGCCTCCGCGCCCCTCCGCGGAATGCGTCCGGCATAGACCGGCATTCCTACTATGAGCAGCTCGCCGTCTCTTCCGATGTCCATGGTGGAGTCGGGCAGAGCATCCGTCACGTCGTGTTCCTCCACCTCACAACCGAACATCTGTGCCAGTGCACGCACCACTTTGCGCGTGGTGTATGTGGCGCTGAAATATACTAATGTAATCTTCTTTATTTCCATATTATATGTTTTTATGTATGTGACAGCAGGTGTGATGTCTGACGTCTTCATGGCCGTATGCAAAACGTGTGGCCTGTAAAGCTACGTCTTTGCCGCCCGGCATCATACGTCATTGCAAATATACTAAAAGGAGAGTGCAAAAGCAAGCGAATGAGTACGGTTTTTGCTTTTTCTCCGTGTTTTCTTCCGCATACCGCGCCTTACGGTCCGCCAGCGTGAATAAATCTTTTGTATGTATGATACGCTGAATATGCAGACAATGTTTTAATATTTCATGAGCGCCGGCATGGTTTTCTGCTTGTCGGATAAGGAGCTTTTCTGTTGTGCCGGATATATGATTTTTGTAAAAAAAAAACTTATTCATATTTCATGGGTAATTCAATGTTGATGTATCCGGCAAATTTACACGGCTTTCCTCACGCCCCATATCGTTATTTTTAAGTGATATGCGTAGGACGGGCTTACGATTTTTCTTGATTTTATTTTGACAAAATATTTTCGCAAAAGAGATGTAAAGGAATGTTAAAACGGGCGTAATGGGGGCTGTTTCGGACAAAACCGACTTATGATATACCCTGTATCGTAGTCCGGAAAAGCCCGTTTAGCTTTCTGATATTGCCCATTTCATGATGCGAAAAAGCCTGTTTTAGGGTGCGATAAAGCCTATTTTAGCTCCTGAAATGGGCCATTTCGCATGCCGAAATGGTGCTTTTTGCAATGCAGGGAAATGTATATTAAATATAAATATCTGATATTCAATGTTTTATGATAACCTCTTATAATTCGCGTATTTGCGCCCAAATGAGAGTCTGTTCGCAAATACTCGCTTATTTTTCGGGGTAGAGTGGAAAACTGAGGCGGAAAAATGAAAATATGGTTATGATTTGAAAGTGGGGCATATTGCATTTAATTCAGCAGAAGGAAATGACGATTGTTGGGGAGCGATGCCGCTGCATGTTTGAAATCAATCTCCATTTGGGTTCTAAAGAATCGTTCTTTCTTTGTGCTACAAAGTTATATTCGTGTTGCCGCATGGTCGGGGCGAGGCGGCCGTTGCGTGTCAAATACTTCTTCTTTTGTTATTATCCGCTCATCCGTCCTTCCTTTTCTTTTCCGCTTCATACGGATTGTGGCCGGGTGTCAGACAAAAAGCTCCTGCAGCACGGCGAGCGATCTGAGCTCCGGAAAGTCGGGAATGTGCAGCCGGTAATATTTCAGTATGAGATCGACACAGCGGTTGCGCTCGTTGCGCGAGAAGGCGAAGAGGTGCATGGTCTCATATCTCATGCGCATGAGCAGCGCTATCTTTGCCGCCTCCTCAGGCTTCAGAAAGTCGTTGTGCCAGGGCTGCACGTCGGTGAAACATCCACTGCGCAGGTCGAAGAACGAGTTGCCGTCGCCGTCCTCAAGGTTGGGATAGAAACCCACGAAGCGCGAGAGGTGCATCATATATACAATGTGGAAGTTGGAGAAAGAGCCGTGACACGCGTCGAGCCACATTATGCTGTTCACAATGTATTGGAACAGTGCGGTGTTGTCCTGCTCGCTTCGCGTGGCGAAATTAGTGAATTCCGCCACGAACAGTGCGATGGACAGCTTGTACGGGTTGAGCGGAATGGAGCTCAGCGGGCACGCCATTGATGCGTCGCTTATGTGCTGCATTTTTGTGTTCTGGTGATATTCGAACACTATGTCGAGAATGGACAGAGGCTGCAGCAGCTGCTTCCTCACCCTGGCGCGCGAGGTCTTGGGAATCCGCTGTATGAAAGTCATCCTTCCGTGCGACTCTGTGAGCATGTCGGCGATGATTTGCGAGTCGCCGTATTTCAATGTGCGCAACACCACCGCTCTGGTCTTTATCAGCATGTTTTTTAGGCATTTATGCCACAAAATTACGAAAAATGCATTATTTTGAAAAAAAAACGCGAATATATTTGGTGGAAGAAGAAAAAAGCCTTACCTTTGCATCCGCAAATCAAACGCCTACGGTCCCTTCGTCTATCGGTTAGGACGAGAGATTTTCATTCTCTAAAGAGCAGTTCGATTCTGCTAGGGACTACTAATAAAAATACTACAAAGAAAAGAAGAATATAAAGATGGCAAATCACAAATCATCCTTAAAGAGAATACGTCAGACAAAGGTAAAGAATTTGCACAACAGATATTATGCAAAGACAATGCGTAACGCAGTTCGTAAATTGCGTGATCTCACTGACAAGGAAGAGGCAGTAAAACTTTACCCTTCTGTACAGAAGATGCTTGATAGATTGGCAAAAACCAACATCATTCATAAGAACAAAGCCGCAAACTTGAAGTCAAGTTTGTGCAATCACATCAATAATTTGGCTTAATTAAACTAAACTTAATGTTTTTCCATAGGTGAGAGCCGCTGTCTGTGAAGACAGCGGCTTTTATTTGTGAACTATATACGGCTCTGTCGGGAGGGTAAAAATAAATCCTTATTTTGTTTTGAGTTTTGGTATATTTGCATTATTTTTGCAATAATTAAAAACCAACGCTTATGCAGACAAGGTGTCATCTCTCGGTGCTCATACATGAGCAGGCGAAAAAGTATGGCTCGCGCACGGCGCTCACTTTCAAGTCTTTCGGTAAGGACAAGTGGGAAAGTGTGTCATGGGAACATTTCTCGCTTAGAGTAAAACAGGTGAGCAACGCTTTGCTCAATCTCGGAGTGAGGCCGCAGGAGAATATTGCCGTGTTCTCACAGAACTGCGTGGAATATCTCTATACCGACTTCGGCGCTTATGGCGTGAGGGCCGTGTCTATTCCTTTCTACGCCACAAGCAGTGAGCAGCAGATACAGTTCATGATAAACGACGCGCAGGTGAGATTCATCTTCGTGGGCGAGCAGGAGCAGTATAACAAGGCACACCGGGTGTTCGCACTGTGCCCTACGCTCGAGCGTATAATCATATTCGACCGCGGGGTGCGCATCAGTACGCACGATCCTCACGCGCTCTATTTCGACGACTTCGTGGCGCTTGGAGCCAACTTGCCGCGGCAGTCGGAGGTGGAGAACCTGTGGCATGAGGCATCGTACGACGATCTGTGCAACATACTTTACACCAGTGGCACCACGGGCGAGAGCAAAGGCGTGCAGCTTAGCTACGGACAGTACGACGCTGCATTTGTCGCCAACGACAAGTGTGTGCCCGTGGGAGAGAAAGACAGGGTGATAAACTTCCTGCCGTTCACTCATGTGTTTGAGCGCGGATGGGCTTACCTCAGTCTTACGGAGGGCGCCGAGCTGATAATAAACACCAATCCTCACGAGATACAGGAGGCGATGAAGCAGACTCATCCCACGTGTATGTCGGCCGTGCCGAGATTCTGGGAGAAGGTGTATCAGGCCGTAAAGGACAAGATAGACCGCGCAACGCCGATGAAGCAGAAGATCTTCCGCCACGCGCTGAGCGTCGGACGACGCCACAATGTGGAGTATCTGGGACGCGGAAAACGCCCGCCTCTCGCGCTGGCTCTCGAATATAAGCTCATTGACAGGACGCTGCTCAAGATAGTGCGCAACCAGATAGGACTGGTCAATCCCAACATATTCCCGACAGCGGGAGCCACCGTCTCGCCGGAAATTGAGATTTTTGTCCACTCCGTGGGCATCTGCATGATTGTCGGTTACGGTCTGACGGAAAGCCTTGCCACCGTGTCGTGCGACCATAAAAACAAACCGTTCACCGTCGGTTCGGTGGGAAGGCCGATAGAAGGCATCGACATCAAGATATCAGAGTCGGGCGAGATAATGCTCAAGGGACCCACCATCACGCGCGGATATTACAAGCGTGACGCCATAAATGCCACGGCGTTCGACAGCGAGGGCTATTTCCATACGGGTGATGCCGGCTATCTGAAGAACGGCGAGTTGTTCCTCACAGACCGCATAAAGGATATGTTCAAGACGTCGAACGGCAAGTACATTGCTCCGCAGATGGTTGAGGCGATGCTGCTTGTTGACAAATACATCGACCAGGTGGTTGTGGTTGCAGACGAGCACAAGTTTGTATCGGCGCTCGTTGTGCCGGAGTTCAGACTGCTCGAGGAGTATGCCCGTGAGCACAACATAAAGTTCGGAAGCCGTGAAGACCTGTGTGCCGACAAGCGCATACACGACATGATGATGGAGCGCGTGGAGACATTGCAGCAGCAGCTGGCGCACTATGAGCAGGTGAAGCGCATCACTCTCATCGCACATCATTTCTCGATGGAGTCTGGAGAGCTCACAAATACGCTGAAGCTCAGGCGACCGGTGATATACAAGAACTTCAAGGACGTGATAGAAAAGATGTACGCCGAATGATGTCTGATGTCCGGCTGTGACGTCGCGAAGACTGAAGCAGCGTGCGGACACATACAGTGGAACATCCGGTGTGCATTTATGAAATACAGTGATGGGTGGGCGCGATGACGAACGAAGGACAATTCGTCTTTCTATTACGGCATTGCCTTAGTGCATCATATCTCATTTAAAAGAAACAAAAACAACGTAATGATAACATCAGATCAGCTGAAAGACGTGATGGAACGTGCCGAAGCACTGCATCACTATCTCAACATAGACGCGAAGAAAATAGAGTACGAAGAAGAACAATTGCGTACGCAGGCTCCTGATTTCTGGGACGATCCGAAGCGTGCGCAGGAACAGATGAAGAAGGTGAAGGGCCTTGAGAAGTGGATCAACGGGTATAAGGAGGTGAGAACCTGTGCCGATGAACTGAAACTGGCGTTCGACTTCTACAAGGACGACATGCTTACCGAGGAAGAGGTCGACGAAGACTACAACAAGGCGATAAGCGCAATTGAGAAGCTGGAGCTGATGAACATGCTGCGCCAGAAGGAAGACCCGATGGACTGCGTGATGAAGATAAACAGTGGTGCCGGTGGAACCGAGAGCCAGGATTGGGCGCAGATGCTCATGCGAATGTATATGCGCTGGGCCGAGGCTCATGGTCACAAAGTGACGATAAGCAACTTGCAGGAAGGCGACGAGGCCGGAATAAAGAGCGTAACCATGGAGATTGAGGGCGGAGAATATGCCTATGGTTTCCTGAAGAGCGAGAACGGAGTGCACCGTCTGGTGCGCGTGTCACCGTTCAATGCGCAGGGCAAGCGCATGACGAGCTTTGCCAGCGTGTTCGTTACGCCGCTCGTTGACGATACAATCGAGGTGTATGTCGATCCGTCAAAAGTAAGCTGGGACCTCTTCCGAAGCGGTGGTGCCGGTGGACAGAACGTCAACAAGGTGGAGACGGGTGTGCGTCTGCGTTATCAGTATGTCGATCCCGATACCGGTGAGGAGGAAGAAATCCTCATCGAGAACACTGAGAGCCGTAAGCAGCTCGAGAACCGTAACAACGCAATGCGACTCCTCAAATCGCAACTCTACGACCGTGCGATGAAGAAGAGACTCGAGGCGCAGGCCAAGATTGAGGCTGGCAAGAAAAAGATAGAGTGGGGAAGCCAGATCCGTAGTTATGTGTTCGATGACCGCCGTGTAAAAGACCATCGCACGAACTACCAGACAACGGATGTTGACGGAGTGATGGACGGCAAGATAGACGGATTCATCAAGGCATATCTTATGGAATTCCCTGTGAACGACGAACAATAAACCGTGTGGCGGGCATCACCCGCCACAAAATCAAAACATAAGTAACCTAAAATATTACAGCTATGAGTGAAAAAAGCAAACTTAACCGCGCACGCCGCGAAGCACAGCAGGAGAAACAGGCTAAGAAAGTGGTGGAGATCATATTTTGGGCTCTCATACTGCTTGCCATAATATATACTGTCTGGGTGGTTGTGGCATAATGAGCGGACTGGAAATAGAACGTAAGTTCCTTGTAAGGAAAGGCGACGCATTCAAACGCGCCGCCTTCTCATGCAGCAGGATAAGACAGGGCTACATGAATTGTGCAGACGCTACCGTAAGGGTGCGTCTGCGCGACGACAAGGCTTATCTCACAATAAAGAGCCATTCGGATGACGGCGGACTGTCCCGCTATGAGTTTGAGACCGAGATTAAGCCCGACGAGGCGCTGCAGCTGCTCAAACTGTGTCGCGGAGGACTGATAGACAAGAGCCGTTATCTCGTGAAGAGCGGAGAACACACGTTCGAGGTCGATGAGTTCTACGGCGACAACGAGGGGCTTGTTATGGCCGAGGTGGAGCTGGGTAGCGCGGACGAGGAGTTCGAAAAGCCCGATTTCATCGGTATGGAGGTTACCGGCGACAAACGGTTTTACAACTCACATCTTCTTGTTAATCCCTTCTCTTCCTGGCGCGATACGCTGCCAGAAGAATACCGATGACGTTTCCTAACGTCACACCGATGCTGTTTGCCGCGAAGTCGAGCCAGTCGCCGCTTCGTCTGCCGCCGGTGCAGTATTCCTGAAGAATCTCTATCAGACCGCTCATCAGCAGCGGTGCAAGCCACGCCAGCAGAAAAGTGCGTTTCTTGTTTATCTCCTTGTGACGGTACATATACTCATACCATATTGTTGCGCATGTGCCGGCATACATAACTATGTGTGTCCATTTGTCGATAAGTGTTATGTTATCGAGCGGCGTATGCGGCACATCCATGAAACACAATATCCAGATGAATGTCACATAAAGGCACGAAATCGGATAGTTTGTTGTCAGATGATGCAGAATTTTTCTCATTTGCTTACTTTTTTAATGCAAAAGTAGATATTTTTTTATACTTTTGCAGTGTTTCTGTTATATTTATTTTATTATGACAAACGAAAGAGCAAAATTCGGAAGCAGGTTCGGACTGATACTCGCCACAGCCGGATCTGCCGTAGGACTTGGAAATGTATGGCGTTTCCCCTATATGGCAGGAAACAACGGTGGAGCCGCTTTCATCCTTATATATATAGGATGTGTGCTGCTGCTCGGCATTCCTTGTATGGTCAGCGAGTTCATCATCGGCCGCGAGGGAGCTTCCAACACGGCGCGCGCTTATGCAAAGCTGTCTAACGGCACGGCGTGGAAATACATAGGATTCATGGGTGTTGTGACCGGATTCATGATAATAGGATATTATGCTGTTGTCTCAGGCTGGTGTCTGCAATATATCTTCGCTTCGGCGACGGGAGAGTTGCGGGGCGACCCTAAATACGTTGCCAACTACTTCAACAGCTTCTCCGGCTCGCCGGTAAAACCGATATTCTGGACTGTCGTTATATTGGTCATAACCCATCTGGTGGTGATTCGCGGCGTGAGAGGCGGCATAGAGAAGGCCTCTAAGATGTTCATGCCAACGCTGTTCATTCTTTTGTTGTGTGTGGTAGTGGCTGCGTGCAATCTTCCCGGAGCAGGCGCAGGTGTGGAGTTTCTGCTAAAACCTGATTTCTCCAAGGTGAACAGTGGAGTATTTCTCGGTGCTCTCGGACAGGCGTTCTATTCGCTCAGCATCGGTATGGGATGTATATGCACATACGCCTCGTACTTCAGCCACCGGACAAATCTTCTGAACACGGCTGTCAACATATCGCTTGTAGATACCATGGTTGCGGTGTTGTCTGGTCTGATGATATTCCCTTCGGCATTCTCCGTAGGCATAGCGCCTGACAGCGGACCTTCGCTCATCTTCAAGACGCTGCCCAACGTGTTCCAGCTTGCGTTTTCGTCGCTGCCCGTTATTGGCTATATCGTGTCGATAGTGTTCTATGTCCTGCTGTCGCTTGCAGCCGTAACCTCGCTCATTTCGCTTCATGAAGTGTGCACGGCATTCTTCCTTGAGGAGTTCCATGTGTCGCGTCGGCGCAGTGCTACCGTCGTTACGGTGGTTTCGTGCGTGGTAGGCGCGTTCTGTTCTCTGTCTCTCGGTCACACCGATCTGCAGCTGACGATATTCGGAAAATCGCTTTTCGACGCGTTCGACTTCATCACCGGACAGATATTGTTGCCTTTCGGCGGATTCCTTACGTGTCTTTTCCTCGGCTGGTATGTTCCGAAACGCATCGTGAAAGACCAGTTCACCAACTGGGGAACGCTGCGTGGCACGCTTTTCGGAGCCTATCTCTTCTGCGTCCGCTTCGTGTGTCCGATATGTATTCTGCTAATATTCCTGCACCAGTTTGGCATCATCTGATGATTCGCGGCTTTTGCGTGAAGCCGCGGTGAGACATATATGATAAAAGAGTTCTTTTATTTTCCGAAAAGCGACCGCAGGGTAATGATATTCCTTCTTGTGGTCATCGTGCTGTCCGTGATTCTGATTGGAGTCATGGACAACGGAAATATGTCCACCCAACTTGCGCAGACCGACAGTCTGAGTGCCGACACCTCCATTTACACGAAGTCTCCGCGGCGTCAGCGTCATTACGTTTATAATGTGGAGACTGCTCCCCGTGAGCTCTTCGTGTTCGATCCTAACACCGCCGACAGCACCCAACTCCTGCGGCTCGGACTACAACCGTGGCAGGTGCAGAACATATACAAGTATCGCGCCAAGGGCGGAGTCTATCGCAAACCGTCGGATTTCGCGCGGCTCTATGGCCTGACCGTGAAGCAGTATGAAGAGCTTCTGCCGTATATACGGATATCGGATAAGTACAGGCCGGCGGCCGAATTGTATGGCGATGAGCCTGCACGTAAATACGAGCGCGACACGATGCGATATCCGGTGAAGCTGCAACCGGGACAATATGTTGCGCTCGACAACGCAGACACTACGGCATTGAAGAAGGTGCCGGGCATCGGACGTTATTATGCCTCGCAGATTGTGAGATACCGTAATGCGCTCGGCGGTTTCGTGTCGGTGAACCAGTTGATGGAGATAGAGGGCTTCCCCGAGGAGTCACTGCCTTATTTCAAGGTGTCGGGACACGCCGTCAGGAAACTCAATCTCAACCGTCTTACGCTCAACCAACTGAAACGTCATCCTTACATCAACTTCTATCAGGCCCGCCACATACTCGACTATCGCCGTCTGAAAGGCCCGCTCCGCAGTCTCGACGACCTGAAACTGCTCAAGGACTTTACGCCCCGCGACATAGAGCGTCTGCGTCCTTACGTGGAGTTCTGATGTGTTTTTCGTGGTGATTTTCATAAAATATTATGCTCAATCCGCGACATCGCGGAAGCGTATCGGTATAATCCTTACATCAGACCACACCGATACGTCTGCCTGCATATATCAGTCTAACGGATTGTTGGAGCTCAGTACGTTCAATGTCATTCTGTATTTGCCTTTCATTTCGCATTGCCGGTTGCTGCTTTCACATTTATATGTACCGGTAAACGACCCTTCCACTTGTACACCGTCGCCCACATCTTTTATTGATTTCACATTGTGCGTTCCGTTTACGAGTTCGTAATATTCGCCTGAATTCGTGATTTCCAAGTCTGTAATCAATGTGAAATTCTCGCAATCGAGAGGTCCCTGCATTATGTTTCCGAAGTCTCCGTGGTGAGGATAATTTCCCGGTGAGGCGGAAAGTAATTGCGACTTGTTTGTGTAGTGTGATATTCCCGGCAGAATCTTAAAGCCGTATTTGTCGGAGAAACCGTCAAGCGACACAAATGTCAGTGTGATAAGGCTGCCTCTACTGTCGGTTTGTGAGCCTTCGAAAAACACATATCCGAATACCGGTATGTATTCTTTGTATGTTTTTCCGTTGAGTGTGATTTCAAGATAATCGCTTTGTCCTTCATCAGAATTCTCGTCATCGTCGCTGCATGATGCCAGAGCAAAAGGCATTACGGCAAGTAATGCAATGTATAAAAAATCAATAAACTTTTTCATGTTTGATAAATTTGATTGTTTACGGTTAGACTTGTAAAGGTCCGAAATCCAGGGTCAGACAATAAAAAGTGCGGACCGGTGCTTTTTATTCATTCGTCTTTTAGAATTAATGTTCCATAGGCTGTTTAGTTTTATCATCGTATAAAGATAGTAAAATTTTTTCAGTTTAAGGACTTTTTCGGGCTGTTGTTTCATCGTAATCCTATTTTTCGGTTGCCGGCATTGAATATTATGAGCAATAATAAAGATATGACCGATGCGCAATAATAGTTTAGAAACGCATATAAACATAAATTTATTAAAGATAGATGTATGGAAATGTTATGTAAAAGACGTTAGTGTTGAGGCAGAAAGAGATGTTTATGATGTTATAAAACAAGAGCGACAAGCATTTTATATTGCTTGTCGCTCTTTGTCGGGATGAGGCGACTCGAACGCCCGACCCCTACGTCCCGAACGTAGTGCGCTACCAACTGCGCTACATTCCGTTTCTGTTTTGCGAGTGCAAAGGTAAATCATTTTTTTGAAACCAAAAAGAATTTGGCAGAAAATTTGCAAAAAATTTGTAGATTCAAAAAATATGCCTACCTTTGCAACCGCAAACGAGAAACAATGGTGCCATAGCTCAGTTGGTAGAGCAAAGGACTGAAAATCCTTGTGTCCCCGGTTCGATTCCTGGTGGTACCACAGTAAATGTAATTCAAATTTTTCATCAAGTCCCGGATTCGTATTGAGTCCGGGATTTTTTGTTTTGCGCCATTCCGTTGTGCCGTGCGGGCGGAGACGATGGCTGTGGAAATCCGGTCGGGATTGGGCTTATTCGTAAGATGGCGCAATGTGCGGGGATTTTTTCATACCGTTGGGGATGGTATAAGCAGAGACAGGGCATATATCTGCGTAGTGATGAAATCACGCTGATAAAACCGGCGAATCATCATCGCAAGAACGACGCGACCTTCCGGTTTATCCTATAAATACGTTTTGGGCCCTTTCTCACGTCTGATGTCGGTATATTAAGCGGAAAACCGAGAGGCGGACTTACAATTTTTCTTGACTAAATATTTACAAAATATTTTCGCAAAAGAGGTGTGAAGGAATGTTAAATAGTGCCTTCTGACGGCCGTTTCTGCCCGTATGGTCTTGTGATATACCCTATAATGTAGTCCGAAAAAAGCCTTCCGACGTTCTGATATTGCCCATTTCAGCTTGCGATTAAGCCCATTTCAGGGTGCGAAATGGCCTATTTTAGCTCCTGAAATGGCCTATTTCGCATGCCGAAATGGTGCATATTGTAAAACGAGAAAATACCTCTTGAATGTAAATCATTGATATACAATAGTCTATGCAAAGTGCTCATAATTCGCGTATTTGCGTCCGAAGGAAAGTCAGTTCGCAAATACGCGCTTATTTTTCGGGGTAGAGTGGGAAACTGAGGCGGAAAAAGCGGAATCCGGTTATAAATTGAAAGTGGGGCATATCACAATTTTTTCAGCAGAGGGAAATGACGCTGTCGCAGAAATAAAACCGCAGTTTTTTATCGAATCTCGTGCCCGCTGAATCTTAGCTATGTCATTATTCAAAATCTCTGTAGCCTCTTTCGGTTTAAGAAAAATCCGGTTTTGAGAAGTGGAAGATATTTTATTGCGAGTCGGAACAGACCGTTTGAGTATGTGGAGTAGGTTTTATCTTATGCCGGGAAATAGCTTTGGAGCGCGTAGGATATATTTTATCTTGTAATGAAAAATACTGTTTAAATAAGTGGAACAGGTCTTATCTTATGTCGGGAAATGCCTCCGGAGTGCGCAGGGTATATTTTATCTTGTGTCTGAAAATGCCGTTTGAGTAAGTGTAACGAATTTTATTTTATGCCGGAGAATGCTGTCGGAGTACGCGAAATAGATTTTAATTTATGCCGGAATATGCCGTTTAAATAAGTGGAACAAGTTTTATCTTATGTCTGAAAATGCCGTTTGAATATGCAGAACGGATTTTATCCCATATCGAAACCGACCGCTTTATTATGCAGAGTGAATTTTTCTGCACATCCCTACGCACCGTTTCGTGACGTCATAAACAGCCTTTCGACATCTGCCTGCACGCTTATGTCCGTCCGGTTGTGTGCCCGTCTCTTCTTCATCCGTTCCGTTATGAATATTCGTCTCGTTCTTTCATCCATATCATAGCCATGAACTTTCATTTTGCCTTTTCATAAACGATTCATCCCCTCCGTGCCGTTCTTTCGGATACCGGGTACATTCCTGTCTTCGGCAACGTCTTCCTTGACATTGCATATTTATAACAGCAATCATTATAATCCCCATTCTGCTTTTTTAACTAATTATTGTTTGCATTGTCCTGCCAAACCTATATATTTGCAATATATTTTCCTAACCTTGTTTATTCTATTGCTAATATATAATCAGATTATAACTAACACTTTAAACCGAATGAAACGAATATTTACTTCTATTGTTGTTGCCATCGCAGCAATGACTGTCAGTGCGCAAACGGCGGAGTTCTTCGAGCCGTACAAGAGCGTCGATTTGCGTTTGCCGTCAGTACCTCTTGTGGTGAACGACCCCTATTTTTCCATTTGGTCGCCTTACGACAAGCTCACGGACGGTTCCACACGCCATTGGACGAACGCCCAGAAAGCCATAGACGGACTGCTGAGGGTGGACGGCAAGACTTATCGTTTTATGGGTGTTGAGAAGCCCTATATACTCAACTCCATTCTTCCTATGGCCGATGAAGGCGCGTGGACTGCCAAGACCAGCCGCAAGAATCCCGGCGACGGATGGGCCTCGCCCGATTTCGACGATTCTTCATGGGGCACTGAACAGGGCGCGATAGGTTCTGCCGACGAATATCCTAACGTATATACAAACTGGGATGTAGAGAACACCGACGTGTATGTCAGACGTACCGTTAATCTGACTGCCGACGACCTGGACGATGATCTCTATATTGTTTATTCACATGACGATGTGTTCGAGCTGTACATCAACGGCACACAGGTCATCTCGACGGGCGAAACGTGGCTCCAGGGTGAGACTCTGCATCTCTCGGCATCGCAGAAAGCGCTGCTCAAGGAGGGCGACAATGTCATCGCCGCACACTGCCACAACACCACCGGCGGCGCGCTCATAGACTACGGACTCTATCGTAACACCAAGACTGAGGGCGCCGACATCGAAGTAGCCAAGCAGACTTCGGTGGATGTCCTTGCCACGAACACATATTATACATTCAATTGCGGACCTGTGGACCTGGACCTCGTGTTCACCGCTCCGATGCTCATCGACGACCTCGACCTCCTGTCAACACCTGTGAACTACATTTCCTATCAGGTGCGTTCCAACGACGGTGCAAGCCACGACGTGCAGTTCTATCTCTCCACTACGCCGGAGCTGACTGTAAACCAGAACTCGCAGCGCACGTATTCATCATACGGATCGTCCGATTACGGCTATAAATATCTCAGGGCCGGAAGCGTGGAGCAGCCGCAGCTTAAGAAGAGTGGCGACCTTATCTGCATAGACTGGGGCTATCTTTATCTGCCCGACGTCAACGGAGAGGTGTCTCTCTCCACCGGATATACGGCTGAGGATGTGTTCGCTACTACCGGAGAACTGCCGAACAGCAAGGTCAGCGCAACCAGCAGCAGCGAATCTACGATGCCTTCCATGTCTTATATGCACGACTTCGGAAGCGTCACCACGGCGTCGAGCTTCGCCATGCTGGCCTACGACGAGGTGTATGACATCATCTACATGAACCAGAAATACAAAGGCTACTGGGCACGCAACGGCAAGACCATACAGCAGGCCATCGCCGAGATGCGCGACAATTACACCGACATAATGACCCGCTGCCGTGCTCTCGACAAGCGTATCTATGACGACGGACTGGCTGCCGGCAACGCAAAGTATGCCGAGATACTCTCCGGCTCATACCGTCACGTCATCGCAGCCCACAAGCTTTTCGAGGATAACGAGGGCCACCTGCTCTTCTTCTCGAAGGAGAACAATTCCAACGGATGCGTGAACACCGTCGATCTCACCTATCCGTCGGCTCCGCTCTTCCTGCTCTACAATCCCGAACTGCAGAAAGGTATGATGACAAGTATCTTCGAATATAGCTACACAGGCCGCTGGACCAAGCCTTTCGCTGCCCACGACCTCGGCACATATCCTATTGCCAACGGACAGGTTTACGGCGGCGACATGCCTCTGGAGGAGTCGGGCAATATGATCACTCTGGCTGCAATGATATGCAAGCTCGAGAACAGCACCGAGTATGTCGAGAAATATTGGGACATCATAACCACCTGGGCCGACTATCTTGTTGAGAACGGTCAGGATCCGGAGAACCAGCTCTGCACCGACGACTTCGCGGGTCACTGGGCCCACAACGCCAATCTCTCGGTGAAAGCCATAATGGGTGTGGCCGGATATGCGGAGATGGCACGCATGAGAGGCGACATAGAGACAGCCGACAAGTACATGAACAAGGCCAAGGAAATGGCACGTACGTGGGAGTCGATGGCAAGAGAGGGCGACCATTATCGTCTTGCTTTCGACCGCGCCAACACCTGGAGCCAGAAGTACAACATGGTTTGGGATAAGCTGTGGAACATACACATCTTCCCCAACAACGCCGCAGAGCGCGAGATTCAGTATTATCTCACCAAGCAGAACACCTACGGTCTGCCTCTCGACAGCCGCGAGGCATACACCAAGAGCGACTGGATAATGTGGACGGCAGCAATGTCTCCCGACAAGGAAACCTTCCTCAAGTTCTCCGATCTTGTATATAAATACATCGATGAGACCAAGTCGCGTGTGCCTATAAGCGACTGGTACTGGACCACTTCAGCCGATATGACCGGATTCAGGGCCCGTTCCGTTATCGGCGGACACTGGATGAAGGTGCTCATGGACAAGATAGGCACGGTGCAGGCTCCTGAAAAGGATTGGGCTCCGGCAGGCGATAAGATAAAGACAAAATGGGCCGACGAGGTGTCTGTTGACAATGTATTGCCCGAATATCCGCGTCCGCTCATGGAACGTTCCGAATGGATGAACCTCAACGGTTTGTGGGACTACGGCTTCAATGTATCCACATCAAACAGCGAGCCTACGATGTATGACGGCAAGATTCTTGTGCCGTTTGCTCTCGAGTCGAGTCTTTCTGGCGTCATGCAGCCCATGAGCGAGAGCAACGCTCTGTGGTATAAGCGTGAGTTCACCGTGCCGCAGGAGTGGAACGGAAAGCGCGTGCTGATCAATTTCGGAGCGTGCGACTACAGCGCCACCGTGTATGTCAATGGTCACGACGCAGTTTCTCACACCGGCGGCAGCACGGCGTTCAGTGCCGATATTACCGATTATCTGTCGCCGGAAGGCACAAACGTGCTCACGGTTAAGGTAATAGATACCACCGACGAGACGTCTCAGCCGGTCGGAAAGCAGCGCAAGAATGCGGCAGGCAACGGCGATATATGGTACACTCCGGTGTCAGGCATCTGGCAGACAGTATGGCTCCCGCCGGGAAACAGCGAATATATATCAAACGTTGCCACCACTCCCGATGTTGACAACAGCCGCTTCGTGGTCAACGCCACGGCTGAGGGCGTGAGCGGAAGCAATGCCGTTGTTAAGGTTATGCTGAAGGATGGCGACGAGACAGTGGCAACGGGCGAGGGCGCTCCGGGCTCAGACATCGAACTGAGTGTTGCCAATCCTAAGCTGTGGAGCCCGCAGTCGCCTTATCTATACGACATGCAGCTCACCCTTACATGCGACGGTGAGGAGACCGACCGCGTGGAAAGCTACGCGGCACTGCGCAAGATCTCTGTGGCACAGGATAAGAACGGCGTATGGCGCATGCAGCTTAACAATAAGGATTTCTTCCAGAACGGAGTGCTTGACCAGGGTTATTGGCCCGACGGTCTTTACACAGCACCGACCGACGAAGCCCTCAGCTACGACATAGAGACGGCAAAGAGTCTCGGCTACAACATGATACGCAAGCACATGAAGGTTGAACCGGCACGCTGGTATTACCATTGCGACCGTCTCGGCATGCTCGTATGGCAGGATATGCCTGCCGTCGGCAAGAACTACGAAGACTGGAACGGTAGTACATGGTACACCGGAACCGACGGCCGTCCATCGACAAGCGTCCGCATAAACTTCATCAGAGAGTGGAACGAAATCATCAGTCAGCACTATTCCAATCCTTCAATCGTTGTGTGGACTCCGTTCAACGAGGCTTGGGGACAGTTCACAACAGCTTCTGTAGTATCTACAACGAGGGCACAGGACGATACTCGTCTGATAGACGCAGCCAGTGGAGGAAACCATCATGAGGGAGTGGGCGACCTGCTCGACCTGCACGATTATAACATCGAACCATCCGTTTATCTCTACGATACCACCCGTCCGACTGTCCTCGGTGAGTACGGAGGACTGAAATACAACGTCGAAGGCTATCGCTGGGATCCCGACTTCACATCCACGGGATACACCGACAGCGAAGAGCTAACCGACGCTTATGTGACGCTGGCTGGCCGTGTCGCCACTCTCGCAAAGTCGGAAACAGCCAAAGATTTCTCGGCTGCCGTATATACACAGATAACCGACGTCGAGACAGAAATGAACGGACTGATGACCTACGACCGCAAACTGCTCAAGGTGGATGCCGATAAGGTGAAGGCCGCCAACGATAAACTCTCGTCCGTTCTCGATCCTTCTACAGGCATAGAGAGCGTGGGCAACCAGGACGGACCGGCCGTAGAGCTTGGCCGTTACAACGCCGGCGGACAGAGAGTCAGCAAGAACAGCAAGGGAATTAACATAGTGAAATATTCTGACGGAACGGTGAAGAAAGTCATCGTGAAATAATCCTGAATTTAAGACTTAGGCCGTCCGGTTTCATGACAGATTGAAACCGGATGGCTTTTATGTTTTAAGAGAGGCATATCATTAACAATCACACATATAAAACCTACATTTATTCTATGAAGAAAATCATGACACTTGCGGCTACTCTTGCCGTAGCATTGTCTGCCGGGGCACAGTCTCCGGAGTTTTTCGAACCGTACAAGGCTACAGACCTGCGCCTTCCGTCGGTGCCGATATTCGTCAACGACCCATACGTTTCGTTCTGGTCGCCATACGACGAGCTCAATGCCGGCAGCACACGCCACTGGACCAATGCCGAGAAACCCATCGACGGAATGCTCCGTGTGGACGGAGTGACATACCGTTTCATGGGAGTTGAGCGCGAGTATGTGCTCGACGAGACACTCCTGCCAATGGCAAACGAGGAGACATGGGAGGCAAAAGCCACCACCACACGCCAAAGCGGAACGGCATGGACAGAGCCCGATTTCGACGACAGCGGCTGGGAAATCAAGAAGGGCGCGTTCGGTTCGCCAAACGAATATCCCAATGTCAACACACCGTGGGAGCAGACCAACAGCGACATGTACGTGCGTCGCACGGTTAATCTCACAGCCGAGGACATAGCAAAAGACCTCTATGTGATATATTCTCACGACGATGTGTTCGAGCTTTATGTCAATGGCCACTGTGTGGTAAGCACAGGTGAGACGTGGCTTCAGGGCGAGACAGCCCATCTTACGGACGCCATGAAGAGCTATCTGAAGGAAGGCGAGAACGTGATAGCCGCCCATTGCCACAACACAACCGGTGGAGCCTATCTTGATTATGGCCTGTACGTGAACTCAAAGACCGAGAATGCAGACATAAAGAAAGCCGTGCAGAAGTCGGTAGATGTGCTTGCCACAAACACCTACTACACGTTTGAGTGCGGTCCGGTGATGCTCGACGTAGTGTTCACTGCCCCGATGCTCATCGACGACCTCGACCTGCTGTCCACTCCTATCAACTACATCTCTTATCAGGTGCGCTCCAACGACGACAAGGAACACGACGTTCAGTTCTATCTTGCTACCTCTCCCGAGCTTGCCGTAAACACATCCGACCAGGCTACAATGTCGTGGGTGAAGTCGGAGAACGGCATAAAGTATCTCTGTTCCGGAACCACCGATCAGCCTGTTCTGGGCAAAGGCTCTGACGGTATCTGCATAGACTGGGGCTTTGTTTATCTGCCTGAGATCAACGGAACGGTGAGCCTGGCCTCCACACTCGAGGTGGAGAGCGTGTTCGCCAACGAAGGCAAGCTGCCGCGCACTAAGGTTACGGTAACCAGTTCAAGGCAGTCGAAGAATCCTACTCTCGCCTTCACCTATGACTTCGGCAAGATAAAGACCGGCTCAAACTTCGCTATGATAGGCTATGATGAGGTTTGGGACATAGTATATATGGACCAGCGCTACAAGGGATATTGGGCGCGCAACGGCAAGACCATCTATGAGGCGTTCGAGGAAATGCGCGACAACTACACCGACATAATGACCCGCTGCCGCGAACTCGACAAACGCATATACGACGATGCGCTGGCTTCTGGCAACAAGAAATACGCCGAGATACTCTCCGGATCGTACCGTCACTGCATCGCCGCCCACAAACTGTTTGAAGGTCCTAACGGCAATCTCTACTTCTTCTCAAAGGAAAACAACTCCGGTGGATTCGTAAACACTGTCGATCTCACTTATCCTGAATCGCCGCTCTTCCTTCTCTACAATCCCGAACTGCAGAAGGCCATGATGCGAAGCATATTCGAGTACTGCCGTTCCGACCGTTGGAACTTCCCCTTCGCAGCCCACGACCTCGGCATATATCCGCACGCCAACGGTCAGCGCTACTCGATTACGAGTCCCGATGCCGACGGTGGCTTTGCAGGAAACATGCCTCTTGAGGAGTCAGGAAACATGATCACGCTCTGCGCAATGATATCGATGCTCGACGGCAACACCGACTTCGCCGACCAATATTGGGACACCGTGAAGCTATGGACCGACTATCTCGTGGAGTACGGCCAGGATCCGGAGAACCAGCTCTGCACCGACGACTTCATGGGTCACCTCGCCCACAACGCCAACCTCTCGGTGAAGGCCATCATGGGTATTGCCGGATTCTCTGAGATGGCGCGCATGAAGGGCGACATAGAGACCGCCGACAAATACATGGCAAAGGCAAAGGAGATGGCGGAGATATGGGAGGCTGAAGCCCGCGACGGCGACCACTACCGCCTGGCACTCGACAAGAGCGGCACGTGGAGCCAGAAGTATAACATGGTATGGGACAAGCTCTGGGGACTGAACCTCTTCCCCAACAACGCCATGAAGCGTGAGATGTATTATTATTCCAGAAAACAGAACACCTACGGACTGCCGCTCGACAGCCGCGCCGACATATCAAAGACCGACTGGATAATGTGGACGGCTTCAATGGCTGCCGACAACAGCGACTTCCTCAGTTTTGTTTCTCCGCTCTATAAGTACATCAACGAGACTACATCGCGCGTGCCTATCAGCGACTACTACAACACAAAGACCGGCACAATGGTAGGATTCAAGGCGCGCTCGGTTGTGGGCGGACACTGGATGAAGGTGCTCATGGACAACTTCGACCGCAACAAGGTGCCTTCCACAGGCATCTCGCAGACTGTCACCGACAATGTTTCGGGAACAGAGGCATACTACAACCTGAATGGTGTCAGACTGTCTTCGCCGGCAAAGGGAGTGAACATAGTGAAAAAACAGGACGGTAATGTGAAGAAGTTTGTTGTGGAATAACAGTCCGACTGAAATATTCACCATAATATGACACTGTTGCCCGGCTGCGCTCTTATGCGTCAGCCGGGCACTTTTGTATTCATTCCGCGGGTCGGTGAGTGCGCTTGCGGCGCATGGAATGATTTTTCCGGAAAAGCCTTAATCATCGCTATTCCTGCATATTTATGCAAAATGAAAAGTAAAAAATCTTGACAATTTTTTTTCGTGAAATAGAAAACGAAGAATGCCAAAAACGGCTTTATCGGAGCGAAATATCCTTTCTGAGATGTCGGAAAAACGTCTTTGCAACCCGGTTTTCCGACGGCTGTTTTCCGAAATGGGCTCTTTGGGCTTGCGAAACAGGCTTTATTGCAGTCCGAAATGGTGCATATCATGGTGCGAAATGGGCTCTTTCGGATGCCGAAATGGGCTTTATTGCAAACCAGTCTGCGCGATATTATTTTCCGCTTTTGCGTAAACCGCTGACTGATAAGTGATTACGCAAAGTGCTCAAAACTCGCGTATTTGCGACCGGATGCACTTTTGTCTGCAAATATTCGATTCTCGTGAAGTTGACGATGAATAAATATTCATCACCCGTCCGTGTTTTGTATATTTATGCAATTCCCGGTTCCGTGCTTTCAGTCCGTGTTAGGGGCTGTGCATGAGCTTCTTCCATGCAGACCAGCACTTGCCGTGTGTCACGAAAAAACGTGTTCCCGCTACGCCCTTACGCAGCGGGAACACGCAACCTTCTTCAGCCCGTCGGTTCAGGCTTTCTGATTCATCACAATCTGGTTGAAGTAAGGATAAGGTATCTCGATGTTCTCCTTGTCGAACCGTTCCTTTATCGACTTCAGCAGGTCACACTTCATTGCGAATGCGTTGCTCGGCGTGGCGGCCCATGCCCATGCCCTCAGCGTTATGGCAGAGTCGCCGAGGTTTATCACTCTTATCATCACCTCAGGCACTCCGGCCTCCTTCTCCTTCTCCGTGCGGTGGTCGGTCAGCATGGGGTGGTGCATTATCTCGTCGCGCATCACGTCCATGGCGAAGTCGAGGTCTGTGGTGTATGAAACTCCCACCTCCACGAAGGCACACGTCACTTCCTCGCCGTATGATGAGTTGACAATGGTACTCGAGCTCATCTTGCTGTTTGGTATGAGTATCATTCTGTTCTCGGCGTTGCGTATTACGGTGTGGCGCAGCGTTATCTCCATCACCGTTCCGACCACTATGTCATCCACCTTTATGAAGTCGCCTACCTTGAACGGACGCGAGAACACGATGAACATTCCGCCCACTATGTTCGACAGCGCTTCCTGAGAGGCAAGACCAACGGCCATGGCCATGATTCCGGCACTGGCAAGTATTGAACTGCTTATCTTCTCCATGCCAGGTATGAGCGACAGGAATGCCGCGCAACCTATGATATAAACCGCCGCAACCACCATCTGGCGGATGAATCCCGTCTTTGTCTCGTCGAGCGCTACGAGGCGTCCCTGCTTCTTCAGCGAGCGGTTGAAGAAATATTTCACGAGGCTCGTCACGAGTCTTACGAATATGTAGATGAGCACTGCCTTGATGCAGAAACGCAGCACCGCGCGCACGGTTATGCCGAAAAGGCTTAACTCGAGAATGTTGTCTATGTCCATTTCTTTTTGCTTTTTATGTTCGTTGTTGTCGTTTGGCGGTGGCGTCGGTGGCATTTCCTGCCGCCTGTCACTACGTCGCCGCACTGTCTATAAGAAGCAAAAATACAAGAAAAAACGCAATCGGACGAACGAAATCCCGTTTTTCTTGTATCTTTGCACCCGCAAACATTATGGCGGCGCCTTTGGCCGGACGGCGTGGGGCGTCGCAGACGATTATATGGAATTTATATTATGATGAATTTGCCTGAAGATCCGATGATGCTGTTCAGCGTCATCAACATGAAACTGAGAGACAGTTATGCGTCGCTCGACAGTCTGTGTGAGGACATGGACGTTGACAAGAAAGCCATTCTTTGCAAGCTCCACTCGGCAGGATTCGAGTACGACTCCGCCGCCAACCGCTTCTGGTGATCTCACCGTCGCTTCGTGGATGGGGCGTGGCATGACACGCGGCTCAGTGTGACGGATGCAGGCATGCACAATGACTGACAATGAATCTCACTGACACAAGATACATGCGGCACTATAAGTCGCTGCTTTCCGTCGGGCTGCCCATTATGATAGGGCAGCTGGGGATGATTGTGCTCGGATTTGCCGACACCATGATGGTGGGCCATCACAGTACGGTGGATCTGGGCGCGGCGTCGTTTGTGAACAACATCATGAACATGGTAATCATCTTCGGTACGGGCTTCTCCTACGGACTGACGCCCGTCGTGGGTGCTCTTTTCGGCACGGGACACAAGGCACAGGCAGGTCAGGCGCTGCGTTGCAGCCTGCTTTCAAATGCCATGGTGGCCGTGCTCATGTCGGCGCTCATGCTTGCTGTCTATTTCAATGTGGGGCGCATGGGGCAGCCCGTGGAGCTTCTGCCGCTCATACGGCCCTATTTTCTCGTGCTCATAGTGTCGCTGCTGTTTGTCATGCTCTTCAATGCCTTCAAGCAGTTTGCCGACGGCATCACCGACACACGTGTGTCTATGTGGATTCTGCTCGGTGGAAACATGCTCAACATCTTAGGCAACTATCTGCTCATATACGGCAAGATGGGGCTGCCGGAGCTTGGCCTTCTGGGCGCAGGCATAAGCACCCTGTTCTCAAGAATAATGATGGTGGTGGTCTTTATGGTCATCTTTGCCCGCTCCCGACGCTACCGTCGCTATCGTGCGGGCTTCATTGGGCTGGGCTGGTCGCGCGGGTTGGTCAGTCGTCTCAATGCTCTCGGCTGGCCCGTGGCGCTGCAGATGGGCATGGAGACAGCCTCGTTCAGCCTGAGTGTGGTCATGGTGGGATGGCTGGGCACGGTGGCTCTGGCGTCGCATCAGGTGATGCTCACCATCTCGCAGTTCACGTTCATGATTTATTACGGCCTCGGAGCGGCTGTCGCCATACGTGTGAGCAGCTTTCACGGACAGCACGACCGTGAGGGCGTCCGCCTTACGGTGGGTGCTGGTTTCCGTCTTATGGTGGCTCTGGAGATAGTGTTGTCGGGCGCGGTCTTCTGCCTGCGCCATCATCTTGGCGGCTGGTTCACCGACAGCGAGGCTGTCGCTTCGTCGGTGGTGTCGCTCATGGTTCCGTTTCTTATATATCAGTTTGGCGACGGACTTCAGATTACCTTCGCCAACGCTTTGCGCGGAACGTCCGACGTAAAGTTTCTCATGGTCATAGCCTTCATTGCCTATTTTGTCGTCTCGCTGCCCGTAGGCTATTTCTGTGGATTCGTTCTCGGCATGGGACTTGTAGGCATCTGGATGGCGTTCCCGTTCGGGCTGACCGCAGCCGGGGTGATGATGTGGCTGCGGTTCAGGCGTTCTTACAGCAGTTCGGGAAGCTGATAGAGCTTCATTCCGTTGCTTCCTTTTATCAGTATGTACTGGCCTTCGGGCCTGTTCTTGCTCAGTTCTTCCTTCACTTCGTCGGCGTTGGCAAACTTGCGGAAGTCGCATCGTGTCTTGCTGAACTCCTCGCCGACAAGCCATACGGTGTCAAATCCGGCGTCCTTCAGCATGTCTGCCACCTTCTGATGCTCCTCTTCAGACGAGTCACCCAGCTCTCTCATGTCGCCGAGGATTGCCATCTTGTGGCTCACCTGCATGTCGCGGAAGTTCTGTATTGCGGCTGCCATGCTCGTAGGGTTGGCGTTGTAGGCATCCACAATCAGCTTGTTGTGCTCCGTGCTTTCGAGCTGTGAGCGGTTGTTGCTCGGAACATATCCTGCCAAAGCCTCGCTCACGGCGTCCTCGCTGACACCGAAGTAGAGTCCGACACTGGCTGCCGCGAGCATGTTGCAGAGGTTGTATGTGCCGATAAGATGCGTTGACACCTCATGCCACGGGCCTTCACCCTTGCGCCATTCGAAGCAGAGCAGCGGCGCACACGAAACTACGTGGCCCTCGACATAGAGTCCGGGCATCGGTGAGCATGCGTATTTTATGAGGTCGAGGCCGTGTGATATTCCTGCAAGATGCTCGTTGCCGGCGTCTATGAACACCTTGGAGCCTTTGCGCTGGCGCAGGAAGTCGTAAAGCTCTCCTTTCGTCTTGATTACTCCTTCGAACGATCCGAAACCCTGCAGATGGGCTTTTCCCACGTTGGTTATCAGTCCGTAGTCGGGCTCTACGGTCTCAACGAGCGTCTTTATGTCGCCCGGATGGCTCGCACCCATCTCTATTACGGCTATCTCGTGCTCCTTCTTCAGACGCAGCAAGGTCTTCGGCACGCCTATGTCGTTGTTGAAGTTGCCCTGCGTGTAGAGCACGTTGTATTTCTTTGACAGCACTGCTGCCACGAGTTCCTTGGTCGTTGTCTTGCCGTTAGTGCCCGTTATGCCTATTACGGAGATGTCGAACTGGCGGCGATGGTGGCGTGCCAGCAGCTTGAGTGTGGCAAGCGTGTCGTCCACGACGATATATCTCTCGTCGCGGGCATACTCCGGTTCGTCTATCACGGCGTACGAGCAGCCCTTCTGCAGGGCGCTTTCAGCAAACTTGTTTCCGTCGAATGATTCTCCCTTCAGGGCGAAGAAAATGGAGCCTTCGGGGCAGTCGCGGCTGTCGGTTGTGACAACCTGATGTTCTGAAAATAATCTGTACAGACGTTCTATATCCATGACTTATCTGTTATTATAGAAATAATGTGTTGCAAACTTACATAAAATGTTCGGATTAAGCGTGCTTTTGTACCAACAATTTGGTGCCGGTCGTGCCATATCGGCCTATTCTCCGCGCTATGTCTGTGCTTTTTACGTCGGGCGTTATCAATCTTTTCGTGTGCCGGTCATGGTTCTTATATACGGTGACATGGTTGTATTGATGTCACGATAATGGGATAACTATTTCACGAAAAGTGTGACAAAAAGTATTCAAAGAGAGAAAAATTGCGTAATTTTGCTGTGATTTGATATTCGTAGCTGTTATTTAATTATTATCATACACTATGGTGATGTTTTATGATGTGCTTCTGAACATCATTTGCCGGAACGCGGAGCGCGACGGTTTATAAGCGGTGAAAGGACATTATTATAAATTATATAAGGTATGAAAAAACTTCTGCTAATGGCATCGGTGCTGCTCGCTACCGGTGCGGCACAGGCCGATGACGGTCCGTTATGGATGCGCTATCCGGCCATTTCTCCCGATGGGACGACCATCGCTTTCACTTATTGCGGTGACATTTTCACCGTTCCGGTGGGTGGCGGCCGTGCTACTCAACTCACAACCAATCCGGCTTACGACTCACGCCCTGTATGGTCGCCTGACGGCAAGCAGATTGCGTTCGCGTCAGACCGTGAAGGTAGTTTCGATGTTTTCATCATGAGCCGTGACGGCGGTGCGCCTACAAGACTTACCACTCACTCAACCACTGAAATCCCTGTGGCGTTTGCCGACAGCACTCACGTGCTTTTTGCGGCATCGATACAGCAGGACTATAAGGACATTCAGTTCCCGAGTGGTCAGTTCTCGCAGATTTACAGTGTATCGACTCATGGCGGTCGTCCGGTAATGTTCTCGTCGATGGTCATGCAGGACCTCTCTTTGAACAAGGCGGGTGATAAACTTCTTTATCAGGATTTGAAGGGTTATGAGGACCCTTGGCGCAAACATCATCAGTCGTCAATAGCCCGCGACATCTGGCTTTGCACTCTCGGACCAACCCGTACGTATAAGAAACTGACGTCGTTCCGCGGTGAGGACCGCAACCCTGTGTGGGCTCCGGACGGCAACTCGTATTATTATCTGAGCGAACAGGACGGCAGTTTCAATGTATATAAAAGCGATTTGTCAGGTGAGAACCGCGTTCAGCTCACTCATCACACCAAGAATCCGGTGCGTTTCCTCACTGTAGCAGACAACGGAATGCTGTGTTATGGTTACGACGGAGAGATATACACCATGCGTGAAGGTGGGCAACCGTCGAAGGTGAAGGTGGAAATCGTGACCGACCGTGTGGAGAACGACGTCATCAACCGTACTTTCTGGGGCGGTGCAACCGACATGGCTGTGTCGCCAAACGGTAAGGAAGTGGCTTTCATCGTGCGTGGCGATGTGTATGTTACGTCTGTGGATTATGAGACGACACGCCAGATAACCAACACACCTCAGCAGGAGCGCGATGTTGATTTCAGCCCCGACGGACGTTCAATAGTATATTCTGCCGAGCGCGACAGCATTTGGGGAATATATCAGAGCAGCCTTGTGCGTAAGGAGGATAAGTATTTCACCTATGCCCAGGAGATTAAGGAAGAGCCTCTTGTCGTGACAGACAAACCCTCGTTCCAGCCCGCATACTCGCCCGACGGCAAGGAAGTGGCATTCCTTGAGAACCGTACCACACTGCGTGTGATCAATCTCAAGAGCAGGAAAGTGCGCACGGTGCTCGACGGAAAGTTCAATTATTCATACAGTGACGGCGATCAGGACTATCAGTGGTCGCCTGACAGCAAGTGGTTCCTTACTTCTTACATAGGCGTGGGAGGATGGAACAACGAAGACGTAGCGCTCGTAAAAGCCGACGGAAGTGGCCAGGTAACCAATCTGACAGAGAGCGGTTATACCGACAGCAATCCTAAATGGGTGCTCGACGGTAAGGCTATGATCTGGTCGTCCGATCGTGCCGGCTATCGCAGTCACGGCAGTTGGGGAGCTGAGTCGGACACTTACATCATGTTCTTCGATGCCGAGGCTTACGACAAGTTCCGTCTGAACAAAGAGGAACTCGCTCTCGAGGAAGACATGAACAAGGATTCCGACGATAAGAAAGACGGCGACAGCGATAAGAAAGACGACGGCGACAAGAAGAAGGACAGCAAGAAGAGCAAAGACAAAAAGAGCAAGAAGGACGACAAGGACAAGGAACTCACCTTCGATCTTGAGAACCGCCGCGACAGGATAATGCGTCTTACGATAAACTCTTCGAACATGGGTGACGCCGTACTCACACCGAAAGGCGACAAGCTGTACTACTGCGCGGCTTTCGAAGGAGGCTATGATCTGTGGGAACGCAACTTCCGTGAGAACACCACGAAGCTCATAATAAAGGGCATCGGAGGCGGAAACATGATTCAGGACAAGAAAGGTGAGAACATATACCTGTGCTCCGGAGGACAGATGAAGAAGATTCAGACCAACGGAAACAAGGTGGACAACATATCGTTCAGAGCTGATTTCGACCTGCGTCCGGCCAAAGAGCGCGACTATATATTCAATCATGTATGGCGTCAGGTCAAAGATAAGTTCTACGATCCGAACCTCCACGGAGTTGATTGGGAAGGATACAAGAAGATATATTCGCGCTATCTGCCTTACATCAACAACAACTACGACTTCCAGGAGATGCTTTCCGAAATGCTGGGCGAACTCAACGGCTCGCATACCGGAGCACGTTATGGAGGCACCGGAGCCGCACAGCAGACTGCATGTCTGGGTGCTTTCTACGACAACTCGTACGAGGGCGACGGCCTGAAGATTGTCGAGACGATTGCTGGTGGACCACTCACCAAAGCCGACTCGAAGATAAAGAACGGCTGCATAATAGAGAAGATAAACAACAAGGAGATAAAGGCCGGCGAGGATTACTACCCGCTGTTGGCCGGAGAAGCCGGAAAGCAGGTGCTGCTGTCAGTTTACGACCCGGCGACAGGCAAACACTTCGAGCAGCAGGTTAAGGCTATCAGCTACGGAGCACAGCGCAATCTGCTCTACAAGCGTTGGGTTGAGAACAACCGCAAGAAGGTTGACGAACTGTCAGGCGGCAAGATCGGCTACGTTCATGTGAAAGGAATGGATAGCGAAAGCTTCCGTGTGGTCTACTCCGAATTGCTCGGCCGTTGCCGCAACAAGGAGGCTGTGATAGTAGATACACGCCACAACGGAGGTGGATGGCTGCACGACGACCTCGCCACATTGCTCAGTGGAAAGGAATATCAGCAGTTTGCGCCTCGTGGACAATACATCGGCAGCGATCCTTACAACAAGTGGTGCAAGCCTTCTTGTGTGCTTGTCTGCGAGGATGACTATTCAAATGCGCACGGATTCCCGTGGGTTTACAAGACTCTCGGTATAGGAAAACTTGTCGGAGCACCTGTTCCCGGTACCATGACTGCCGTTTGGTGGGAAACTCAGATAGATCCGTCGCTCGTGTTCGGAATACCTCAGGTGGGTGTGAGAGACATGCAAGGCAACTATCTGGAGAACCATGAGCTCGAACCGGATGTTGAGGTTTACAACACGCCTGAGCAGCAGCTCGGTGGTGAGGACAAGCAGCTCGAGGAGGCAGTGAAGCTGATGCTCGAGACTGTCAAGAAATAACGGACATCCTTATGGCGGTAAACAAACGCCATAAGGATGCTCAAAGACAAAGCGGACACGCACAGACGAAACCGTTGATGCCGCGCAGTTGCGGTAATGGAACGTCGTGCGTGTCCGCTTTTTTATTTGTTGTGGCAAGCCGTTCCGCGCAATGTTGCTTGTTGGTCCGTGCGCGGCGGCCTGCCGCCTGGTGTGCCGTTGCTTACCAGGTGATGTTCATTCCTACCGTAAGGCTCGCGTTAGAGCTTAACGGAATCATCTCCTTGCTCGTCTTGCCGAGTATGTGGTCCATTCCGATGAAGAAGTTGTAGCCCTTAGGATGTAGGTTGAGTACCCATCCCATGCTTGTCGTGAAGCTGTTCACAGCAAAGCTCACGCCACCGTCCAACCAGTTCAGCGGAGCATAGTTGGCACTCAGTCGTCCTTCAGTCCATGAGTAAGCGCCGTTTATGCGCGATGTGCAGAGCGCGCCGAACGACACCTTGCGATATACCGGCAGCGTGTATTCTGCTCCCACGTTGATTGTCGCGCCGATGCCGGTTGAGCGTCCGCCCTTGTCGCCCATGTCGGTAAGGTTGGCGAAGTCGGCCAGCTGATCGCCGTAGCGGTCAACCTTTGTGTCTATCTCCTCGCCGCGGTCGGATGTCACCGACACGTCGTGGAAACCGTTGAAGACAAACGATTTCGATCTGTTCTCAGCCAACATGTCGTTTGTCCAGCTGATGAATCCCAGGTCGAGTACTGACGCGCTTACCGTCCAGTCTTCGTTTATCTCGTACACACCACCCAGGTCTATAGCCATACCGAAGCCGCCTACGCCCACGCCGTCGAGATCCACGTCGTTCACACGTTCGTAAGTTCCGCTGCCCTCAATGTTGTATTCCTTCTCCTCAGACACATAAGAGAAGCCCTTCATCGACACGTCCGTCGTGGCTTCGCCCGTTATTGTCCATTTGTCTTCGGCTGTAAGGTCGGCCTTCATGTTTCTCATCTTTACGTCGGCACGTCCCAGACCCACCAGCACCTTGAGCTTGGCACCGAGGCGCAGCTTGTCGTTTATCTGGCGTGAGTGTCCGAAGGCTATCTCGGCAAACGACTGCGCGTGTGCGTTTATGTCGCCTATGTTGTAGCGGTGGTTACCGGTGTTCTTGGCAAACTCGAACAGTTCGTAGGGTAGCGATACGCCCGTCGTCGTGCGCGAGTTTATCTCTATGGTGTTATATCCGCCGAAAGCCTTGAAGCCCGCCGACAGAATGGTCAGGCTCACGTCGCCCGTTATGCGGTTGTTTCCGGTGCTGAAGCCGCTCAGAGCGTCCTCCGCGGATATGTAAGGATTCAAGAACGTGGTCATCTTCTTGTCGCTGAGCGACGGATACATCGGGTTGCTCATGATCACGTCCCGGTAACCGAAGTTGCCGTGAGTGTTCACGCTGATGTTTCCGAGCGCAGGTATCGACACATAGTTCTGCTCGTTACCGAACGCCGGGTTGAGCATGTGGCGGAATTTATAGTCTTCAGTGAAATATGCCGAGTTTATTGTCTGTGCCGCAGCGCTGCATCCTACAGCCATCAGTGCGGCTGTAAATAAGTTCTTGTATATTGTTTTCATAATTCGATTCTTGTTGGTGTTGTTAGTTGAAATCGGCTATTACTTTTCCTGTTATCTTTATTTTCACGTCGCGGGCTATGAGGAAATGCTTCTTCGAGTTGAGCGTCTTGCCCGTCACGCTGTCCTTTCCGTCCTCCGATTTGGCCTTGCCCTGTATGGTGAGGCGCAGTCCGTCTATCTTCTTCATGGCCTCGGCCGTCTTCTTTGTGATGTTTATCGTGAGCGGCGTATAGGCCGATTCCTCGCCGTCGGGCGATGCTATTACGGTGCCTGACACCTCCACACTCACGTCGTTGCTGATGTCGTTGCCGTTCTCGTCGATAGGTGTGGCCGTCAGAGTGAGATATGCCGGCACGCGGTTCTCTATCTCCGCCGTCACGGTGATGCAGGCATCGTCGGTCAGGTCGTAGTCCTCCAGGTCCTTGTGCCATCCGTCCAGCGAGTCCTTATACACTATGCTGGCGTTCTCGGCAAAGGCTATCGGTGCCTCCACGCTGTATTTCGGCGCGATGGTATAGGTGTGGTCGAGTATGAACTCGCTCTCCTTGGTCTTGTCTGCCATTGCCTCGGCGTCGAAGCTGATGTTGTCCGGTATTGTCTCGATGAGTGTCGAGAGCTCCGGCACTTCGTATGCGTTGCTGCCATATTCAGCCTCTATCTCTGCTGTCTTTCTGCGGCAGATGCATATTTCGGTGGTTGTCGCGGGGTGAATGGTCATCTGCGGCACCGTCACGCTTGCCGTCCGGCGTCCGTCCTTGGTGGCTGTTATCGTGCCTTTCACCAGTCCGGTGGCGTTCATCGTGTTGTTTATGGATATCATTATCTGCGGATTGTCGAGGTCGGCGCGCACGTCACCGTCGGTCAGGAACTCCGGAATACCGTTTATCTCCACGTTTCCGAGACTGTTCAGATTGATTGAAGGACTGAATCGTCCCACTGCCGACACGGGCTTGAATGTGTCAAGATTGAACGTGTTGCTTATCTCGAATCTCGTCTGCGACGGCGTACCAGTGACGTTGAGTGTCGCCTCCAGACTCATGTCTATGTCGCCGTCCAGCGTTATGTCGCCGTCGGCTATTGTCAGCTTGCCGTTGTCCATGTTGCCGTTTGCGAAGTCGAGCTCGTCTGTCGTTACCGTCAGCGAGAGGTCGCGTGATGTGTTCACGCCTGTCAGAGTGATGGCCGAGCCGCTGTGCGAGAGCGTTCCGTTGCCGCTGCCCGACACGCTTCCTATGACGATATAGCTCGGCAGGAACAGTTGCAGCTTGTCTATTGTCGGCATTACGGAGCTTAGTCCTTGCGGGAAGTGCACGTTGAGGTCCATCGACGCCGGATTGATGCTCACGCGTGTGAGGCCCACCACGTCGTCGGAATGGCCGTTGTATGTGAACCGTCTGATGCGCTGAGTGTTGGAGAAACGTGACTGTACGCGCGCTCTCGCCCTCTTCTTGCTCAGGCTTGAAAGGTCGATGACAAACGCCTGTCCGGTTGTCTGTTCCTCTGTAATGGTGAATCCGTCCACCCTTATCTCGGTAACGTCGATGTCGCTGCCCTTCTGCTCGAACACGTAGTCGCCGTTGTCCCTCACCTTCACGCAGTCGCTGTTGTCGAGGTCGAGCACGTCTGCCAGTTTGATGGTGTCGGTGGAACTTCCCGGAAGGGTCAGGTCGCCGCCGATACCTACAGTGGTGTCAATGTTGTTGAAATCGTAGTCGTTGTCGGTACACGCACCGGCAATGAACGATCCTGCCGCAATCATCGAGATGGCAGCAATGATGTTTAGTTTCTTTCTTTTCATCTGTGATATTTGATTTTGATGTTTACAAATATTGACAATCGCTTTGTTCTTTTTGTACACAATAATGTTTAATTAAAGTTGCTTAACCTTAATTCCGCAACACTATTATAAATATAACTTTTTAAGTACCTGAGCAACAAA
>ERZ779850.126-NODE-126-length-98263-cov-8.514815_pt1 | contig 98263 bp, 76 predicted proteins | sample MGYA00511249_ERZ779850 | MGnify/ENA primary metagenome ERZ779850 (study PRJEB29588, sample SAMEA2162475) | human gut metagenome | biome: human gut; feature: human-associated habitat; material: faeces | place: Denmark | collected 2008/2010 ...
CACCACTGTATCATACGGCATTTTCAGTTCAGAAAATGCCTGCCTGTGAACAGTAACAAAAGAGTATCATTCCACTGTGATCTGTGAAATGATACTCCCCCTCTTACATTGCCACTACGTCATCTGCAATCGCCATCGTAGATTTCCGATGCGATACCAGAAGAATTGTTTTATTTTCTTTTTCCCTGTCAAGACTTCTTAAAATGATTCCCTCATTTAAACTGTCGATATTGCTGGTCGGTTCATCCAAAAATATCATGTCCCCGTCATGTAAAAATGCACGCGCAATACCGATGCGCTGACGCTCCCCGCCGGAGACAGAGTCTCCTAACTCCGCTAACTTAGTGTCATAGCCATCCGGCAGTGACAGGATAAATTCATGCAGTGCCGCTTTTTTTGCCGCTGCAACAACTTCTTCCCTGCTTGCATCCTCTTTTGCAACTTTGATGTTATTTTCGATCGTATCCTCAAACAGGAATGTCTCCTGTGTGACGTAGGAAATGCTGCTGCGCAGTGCCGCAGTCGAAATCTCACCGACATTCGTTTTTCCATAACGGATGTCTCCCTCCGATATCTCATAAAAACGCATCAGAAGTTTTAAAAGGGTTGATTTGCCGCATCCGCTCTTTCCTAAGATTCCGTGGATCTTATGTTCGGCAAATACATGATCAAAGTTCTCTAATACTCCGTTTGGACTTTTTTTATACTCAGCCTGTATTTCCACTTTATCCTCTTTTGTAAACTCAGCCTGTGCTCCTTTTTGCCCCTCTTTTGTCAGCGCAGACTCATATGCAAAAGATACATGCTCACAGGATATATCACCTTCACACACTGTACTTCCGCCCAAAACATCTTCCACCAGTGGCTCTTCCTCTAAAATGTCCAACACACGGTTTCCACTCGCAAGTGTGTGCTGTAAGTTATTCGAAAGTGCGGAAAGTGCCGCCGTCGGACCAAAGGAGCTGATCATTGCGATCACCGCGACCATTGCCTGATCCGCACTCACCGTCCCCTGCTCTGCAAAATGCCCGCAGACTGCTGCCATAAGGACACCCGCGATCAGGATCACTCCGTCAGTCACGATGCACTGTGTATTTTCTGCCATCTTTAACTTCTGGTTTTTCTGCTCTAACTGTTCTGTCTGGCTGTTCATTTCTCTCAGACGTTTTTCCTGCTGTCCATACTGCAAAATTTCATCCAGCCCATACAGGTTATCCAGAACGACAGTATTATGAAACCGTCTCTACCTCCTTTTTGCGTTTGTTCTGTATCTCTTTTGTTTCTGTTTTCATATCCACTTATCTTTTCAAATCTTCCCTCTCTGCTTTTATTCCTGACAACATTTCTGTCCGCAAAGTATCCCATCCGTTGTTTCTTTCTATTAGACTGAACTAACTTTGCCCCGTTAGTCTAACCTAATATATAAGTGCTTGTCAAGAAAAAACGGTTTCCATAAAGTAGAAAAGACGCAGATCCTTACCGGATCTGCGCCTTTTCATTTCTAATCATAGATCTGCCCGCGAAGCGTTGATCTATTGTTTTGTTTTACACTGTCTTCACACACTGTGAAAACTTCTGTTTTGCATTTTCTACTTTGTTTGCATCGGCATCCGGTGTCGGATAAAGCCCTCTCTGATGCATCATGTTAAACACATCTTCCTGGATGCAGTGTTCCTGCTCTAAACAGTGAAGGATCGCATCCCTCACACTGTCGTGCACACATTCATTTGCAAATGCATTATAGTTATTTGTTGCCGCCTTCTCAGCCGTGAGTGCATCGGCTAAGATCTCTTTGTCTGTATAAATCTGCTCAGTCATGATCTTCCTCCCTCTCTTATTCCTTAGCTTAACTGTGCATACAGGGAGTTAAAATGTCCCTGATGTTTCTGGGAAATCTCCGTAAATTTTGCACTGATTTCCTGATCCTCTGTGTGTTCTGCAAGCATCTGGAATTTTTTGATCAGAAGATCCTCCTCGGTCAGCAGATCATTTAACACGGATAACTCTTTTTCTGATAACTGGCTCATGTCCCACCTCCATATTTTAAATCTATCGTCGGCATATCGTCTTGACATTGACTCGCCTAAACAATAGTGTGGTCAGAACCTGTCAGATTATGCATCTCATTTAAAGTAATCCATCACCAGTTACCAGCTCATCTAAAACAGCATACATCTGTTTAATATCTACCGGCTTACTTAAGTGGGCATTCATTCCTGCATCAAATGATTTTTTTACATCCTCCTCAAATACATTCGCGGTCATCGCAACAATCGGTACCGTTTTACTGTCCGAATGATCCGATTCACGGATACAGCGTGTGGCAGCAAGTCCATCCATGACCGGCATCCGGATATCCATCAGGATCACATCATAATATCCCGGTTCATGCTTCAAAAACTGTTCCACGCCCGCTTTTCCGTTCTCAGCAATATCCACCATAAAATTCTTATGTATCAGAATGTTTCTTGTAATTTCAATATTGATTTCATTATCTTCGACAAGCAATACCCTTTTCCCGGAAAAATCATATTCCTGATAAGTCGTCCGCTCTGTCCTCCGTCTGTCCTCTTTTGCAGTCTTTAATGGAACCGTCACGACAAACGCGGAGCCTTTTCCTTTCTCACTGTACACATCAATCTTACCGCCCATAAAATCAATAATATTTTTGGAAATGGTAAGTCCTAATCCGGTTCCACCGCTTAACGTCGTATTTCTGTCATCTTCCTGTGCAAATGCATCAAAAATGTGCGGCAGAAAATTCTGTTCCATACCGATTCCATTATCCCGGATCTCGAAACGGAAGATCGTTTCCTGTTCTCCTCTGGTAAAAAGCTCTATAATAAAAAATACGCTTCCCTCCGGCTGTGTATATTTTACAGCGTTTTCTAAAATCGCTGACAGCGCCTCATTTAATTTTTCACGGTCAAACAGATATTGATCCGCAAATGAACCACGTCTCTGTACAGAAAAAGAAATCTTCTTCTCCTGCGCCTTATCCGAAAACTCTTTCTCAATATGTGTGAGGAATGCTTCAAAATCCGTACTTTCCTCATGGAATGCAACACGGCCGCTCTCTAAGAGCGAAAGGTTTAAAATATCATCCATACAGGAACGCAGAAACTGTGCCGACATCTCAATCTTGTCAAAATTTTCCAGAACCTTTTTTTCATCGCCAAGATTTGCCCTGCTCAGATAGGAAAGTCCGATAATTGAATTAAGGGGCGTACGGATTTCATGGCTCATGCGCTCTAAAAATTCACTCTTGGAACGGTCCGCACGCTTTGCCGCCAGCATTGCATCATAAATCTCTCTCTGGCGATTCTGTTCTTCTTCATAATTATCCGTAACATCTCTGCGCACAAAAACAAGGGTCGTTTTTGTCTTGTCATAATAGTGGATATTCATTGATTTCCGACGGTATTCCCCGCCGCACAGCAAACGGTAATTGATGACCAGATGTTCTTTTTTCTGTAAATTTTCCTGCAGATGCTCCAGCCTAAACTCTCTTCCGCACCTCTCTCTGTCTTCCGGATGTACATACTCTGGAATTGCCATATCATTGACTTTCTGATAATCTCCATCTATTGGCGGCATAACATCCGCATCCTCATTGGTAACGATGGTATGCACCATCCCGTCTGCCAGATCTACATATGAAATAAAATCAATTTCTTCTTTTATAACGCTCTCCAAAATTGCCCGCTGTTTTTCCATAGTAATCCCCATTCTGTGCTACTCTGATTTTATGAAACCTGTTTTTTATTATAACAGTTTTATTTCCTGTTTTAAATAGGAAACCAAAATAAACTGTATCTAAAGTCCTATTTTGGTTACTATTCGTAATCTTCCAGAAAACTGTGAAGTCCCATACCTGTATGATATGCAATCACAGTATTTAAATTTACATTTTCCACACTTTTAAAGATATTTGCCGCAATTCCGGGATTTATGTTTTCAAATTCCTCCAGCAGACGTTTTACTTCTTCCTGCTGGTCTGAAAAGTCCTCTTTCGTTTCTGTTACCATTCCAAATTCCATATTCCATTCTTTCAGATCCTGCTTATGCACCAGATAAAACGGGCGGATAACCTCTATGCCGCCAAAGTCACGCTCCTTTTCTTTTGGCATCAGAGTACTGATTTCTCCCCTATACAGTACGCCCGTAAGTATCATTTCTATCACATCCTCATAGCAGTCTGCCACCGCTAACTTATTACAGCCGGAGTTTTTTACGTCATCCACAGAATGGAGTTTTTGCACCGGAATACCAGTCTCTTCTGCAATCCGGATAAATTTCCCGTTATTCTCCTCTTCGAATGAAAAAAAATCCACCTCGAAATCAATCTTTCTGTGGCGTTTTATCTCCTGAAAACATTTTGCAAGGATCAGTCCATTCCCGCCCTGTGCAATACAGACTGCAACATGATCGCCGTCTTCCACTAACCGGTAGGTGTTGATTGCTCTTGCAAAACGTGAAAATATTGTCTTATGATATTTTTTGCGAAGACTAAGCTCCGCTTCTTCTTTTCTTGTATCTCCCATGGAAACTCCATTCTTGTTTTTTGCTGAAAATTCACTCTATAATAAATTGTACACGTTCTAAACACACTGTCATCAGGAACAATAAACAATCGAATGCGCGTTCCACAGACATTCCGGTGCCAAGAATCAGTATAATTTCTCCGCAGAGGGAAGTCAATTTCTAATATCAAAAAAAGAACTTCCCGGTCTGAAAAATTTTCATGACCGTTCCGTTCTTTTTCCGTTGTGCTAATAGCAAAAATAATGCCCACCAATTTTGACCTCCACATGTTCCGTCAGCGGAAATGTGGAAAAATACATTGTATCATCTCTTAATATTCTGGTTTTTCCGTCCAGCACCTGCTGGATGGAGTCATATTCCTTCTGTGTCGGTTTTGCCCTGTCCCTGTTTTTAAAAGAACAGAACTGTACCGGATTTTTCTGGCTTAAAACCTCATAAAGTGTATCCGGATACACATCACTTCTCATACGGTTAAACACAACCTCCACAACCGCCTGCTGTCCTTTCACCGGTTCTCCCTGTGATTCTAACCAGACGATCCTGGCAAGCAGCTCTGTTTCATCCGGCGATAAAGTGATATGCCAGCGGTTTTCCGGTGAGGCCGGTGCCGCCTGAGTCTCCTGCACGATTTGTGCATCCTGCTCTGCCGGAGCTTCCTGCACTGTTTGTGCATTCTGCTCTGCCGGAGTTTCCTGCACCGCCTGTGCAGTTTCCTCCATCTGTGTTTCTTTTGTGGTTCTTATTTTTTCCTGCATCAGATCATCATCATATGCAGATGTTACTATCATACTTTCTTTTTTTTCGATTCCTGTTTTTTCATCTGATTCTGGCGTAAATGAATGTGCAAAACGTATTGATCCTGCTGCAAGTCCCTCCATTGCCGGAACTTCTTTGATCTTTACGTCTTCTTTCATGTTGGATGCTGCAGTCAGACTGACGATAAAACTAAACAGCACTGCCGCGCCCAATATTCTCTTTCTCATTTTGCTCCTTTCCTCAAGAATGATACATATATGTCAACATGACGAATGCCGTCATTTGATACAGGCACATATCATACTTAGGTTATATCCAAAAGTCAAATTTTTTATACATGTTTTCCCGAAAAAAAATTTGCTTATTTTTACTCAATTTTTTGATATGTGTCCTGTTTTTTATCAGCCATTCATCCATCCGAAATTATGTTCGAATAAGGTAGAACTGACCAGGTAAACAAAAAAACACCCGTTTTTTCGGATGTTTTTTGAAATAATTGCCAAATTTATTACTACGTTTTTCGGATGTTTTTTATAAAAAACAATCTTTTTATCTTCGATAAGCACATTCTTTATTGCTGCAGGATGCACAGATTCCGGTACTTTTGTCACCACATTTTTCTGTTTCAGCAGCATTCCATTTTACTCCTGCACCGGAACTTTCCCCGGATTTTTCCCAGAAATTCCGCTTAGATTCCACTTTCAGACTTCCACCGGAAAGTTCCGCTAAAAACATCACGCTTTTTTTGGGTTCCATGCAGTATGCCTGATTGCAGGTAATCCGATTTTGTCCCATCTCTGCTAAAAGCTGTGCCATTTTTTCAAAAGGAAGCCCCTCCTCCGAGCCAAAAAAATGATAAGATTCAAGGCGCTGTTTCAAATGTGCCTCTGCCCACCTCTGAAACATGTCATATCCTTTCCGCAAAAGCTCCCAGCAGATCGTCTCAACTGCATATGCTTCTCTTAAACGCTCTGTGCTGCTATAACGGTTCTCGAGCTCATCTACCCTGCTCCCCAGCGTAAATATTCCGATTGCATAATTTTCTTCTCTGCACAGATTCAGGATCTGTTCACACTGACGCCTCGTCATGCAGTAAAATCCTTCCTCCCCGGCAAGGCATTCGCGCAGTTCCCCTGCAACTTCCTTTAGCATTTCCATATCTTTTTGCTCATAATGGTAATGCTTTAAAATTTCCACAAGGAAATCGTGTGTCAGTTCGTTTTTTAAATTAGTATGAATAAATTTCTCTTCTGTCACTTATTTTTCCGTCTCTGCTTTCTTTTTTAAAAACTGCATGATAATATCATAATTTTCCGCTTCGTGGGGAAATGTGCAGTGCATGCAGGATTTGATGACTCTGCCCTTACTGTTAATATATTCCGGATTGCCCGGACAGTGTTCTCTCTCATACAGCGGACAAAAACAGAACAGGCAGTTCATCTCATCATTTTCCACCTCATGACACGGATAATATTTACATGCCCTGTTTTCATAATAACGATAGGAATTTTCCAAGGTCAATGCTCCTTTACGATCACAATGGTAAGATAACCGGAGGTATCATCTAACTTTTCCACCTCTGTGGTTATTTTTTCATTCATCATACCACAGTTTTCTACCGAATACACTTCCAGTCTGCTATCTTTTTGCTGTTTTTGCAGCATCTGCTTTAATTCCCCTAATTTCTTCCCGGACTTCATATAAATTCTGGTTCCGGAAAATTCTGCTGTTTTTCCTATCTCATAGGATGCCGGTATCACATGGATCTCTTCTTTATTGTCCGCTAACGATATTCCAAGTGCCCCCGCCGCCGCACAAAAAGACGGGACTCCGTTTACGATATGTGCCTCATAGCCGCCTTTTACCACACGTTTATGGATATACTGGTAAGTGGAGTAAACCGTCGGATCTCCGATCGTCAAAAAAGCCGCCTGTCTGCCGTTATCTAACAATTTTTTTATCTCAAGATAGATCTGCTCATGCGCCGCGGTAAGTCTGCTCTCATCCTTTGTCATCGGAAAGGGCATACATATCAATTCTTTTTCTGCAATTTTCCCACATGCCTCTTTCATGATTCCGTAGGCGATGCAGTCCTCTTTGCTTTTTGCCGGGAGTATCACGGTATCGCACTCTCCAACGATCCGTACCGCTTTTAATGTGACCAGCTCCGGGTCACCAGGTCCGACGCCGATTCCGTAGAGGATCCCTGTTTTTTCTGTATTTTTCACGGTTGTATTCCCCTGTTTTTACTTAAATTCTGTTCCTGTGTTTTCACTTCATATTTTTTGTATTTCACAACGATTTATTTATCCTGCTGCATTAAAATGCTTCCTTAGCTATTTACTTCTGACCTGTCCGCATAATTTTTTGCTTTTTTTACAAAATTTTCCGCAAATTGCGGCGCAGATGGATAATAAAGATGCGGAAATCCCACAAAGCATGAATTTTTATCAAAAACACAGTCATATTTTTTCCCACTTACCGGTTTTAATGCCACACAGTCATCACCGTTTGCGGTACTGTCGAAATAATGAAATTCATGCCCTTTTATGCTGCCATTTTCCGGCAGAAAGTTTGATTCTTTTTCCGTAAGTTCGATGTACCCGAAACGAACCAGTTTCCCTGTGTAAAAGCATTCTCCCGGCACAACGCCTGCCATCTCATAAACATGATGCTCTGTATCTTCCATCGTCTGATGCAGATACATAAATCCGCCACACTCAGCAACGATCGGCATCGCGAGTTCCGCCTTTTCCCTGATATCCGCAAGCATCGTCTTATTTTCAGATAATTCTTTCGCATAGAGTTCAGGGTACCCTCCCGGAAGCAATAGACCGTCCGCTTCTTTTGGCACACTTCCATCATGAAGCGGTGAAAAAAATACAATCTCTGCGCCGGCTTTTTCAAGTGCCTTTAAGTTGTCCTCATAATAAAAACAGAACGCTTCATCGCGTGCCACGGCAATCACGGGTCTTTTTCCGCTTTTTTGCAAATGTACTTTCTGCTTACCGTAACTGTCTTTTTCTAATGTGCTGTCTTCTGGCAGTTCTGATGCCCTATCCGTGGTTGTAAGAATGTCACTATCTGGCAGTTCTGATGCCCCCTCCGCGATTGCGAAAAGCCTGTCTATATCGACGGTCTTTTCTAACATATCCGCCGTTTTTGCCAGCAGTTCCGCCATCTTTTCTACTTCTTCCGGGCGTTTAAGTCCCAAATGTCTGCTCTCTAAAAGAATCTCCTTCTGGTTTGGAAAATATCCAAGAACTTCTACCGGAAAACTCTTCTCGATCTCCGGCCGTATCGTCTCAAAAAATGCGCCGGAGGTGCGGTTTAAAATAATTCCACGGATCAGATGAATCGTATCATAGGAAAGAAAACCGGCGATCAGCGGAAGAATGCTCCTCCCCATTCCGTGCGCATCGATGACTAAAATGACCGGCGTGTCTGTCACCGTCGCAAGGTCATAGGCAGATCCTTCTTTCCGGATCCCGCCTAACCCGTCATACAGTCCCATTACGCCTTCCATCACAGAGATATCTGCATTTACTGCAGACTCCATAAACAGTTCTGCCGTCATTTTCTCCCCGGTAAAAAACGTATCCAGATTTTTCGATGGTATTCCAAGTACCGTGCTGTGAAACATCGGATCGATATAATCCGGTCCACACTTAAATGCCTGTACTTTTTTCCCCTGTCTTTTTAATATTTCAAGCAGTGCACAGGTGATCGTAGTCTTTCCGCTTCCACTTCCTGTCGCGCCAATCAGTATTCTTGGTGTCCTCATGACTCCGTCCCTCCTGCAAAATAAAACGACAGGATAAACACCGGATTTTCCGCCTGCATCAGATGGTAACGTCCCGCCTTTTTCGCACGGCTGACTGACATCTGGATGATTTCTTCCTGTTCCACCGGAAACTCATTTAATATAGAAGAAACAGCCCCAACCGTCTCTAACGTAATTGCCGTCACTACCACACGCATACGCGGATTTTTCCGGTATAAATCCGTTAATATCTCCTTTAAACTGCCATTGCTTCCACCGATAAATGCATGAGTTGGAACCGGAAGCCCTGTAAGTGCCCCGGGTGCCTCCCCACAGATCACTTTTACATTGGCAAGTCCATACTTTGTGCAGTTCTTTTCGATCAGTGCGACAGCCTCCTGTTTTCGCTCAATGGCATAGACGGTAAGATTGTCTGACAGCCTTGCCATCTCGACCGCGATTGAGCCTGTCCCGCTTCCGATATCATAAACCACCGCGTCGGGTGTCAGGTGCATTTTACAGATTGCCGCCTCCCGGACTTCCTCCTTTGTCATCGGCACCTTATCCCGGCAAAATGCGTCATCCGGCAGACCATGCGTCAGGAATTTTGGATCAGAATTCTTTTTTTCTCCCGAAATCCCCTGATTCTGGATCAGACAGGTATAAAGTCCCTCGTCGGTAAGCTGCATACATTCTTCCGGGGACAATGTTTTTATCTGTTCCGCCGGATAGGACAGCGCATATCCGACCGTCACAGTCGTCTCTTTTAATCCACATTCGATCAGCCGCTTCCCGATTTCGCGGACGTCCGAAACACCGGATGTAATAACAAACACTTTTTCTCTCATCCCTGCCGTTTTTATCAAACGATCCATCTGGTCTGTCCCATGCAGGCTGACGATTTTAGCATCCTGCCAGCTGTTACCACTGCGCGCAGCCAGATAAGAAACCGAGGAAATCCCAGGACAGACGGACACCTCCGTGTTCTCCCTGCCCTGCAATGCCTGCACCATTTTTTCTGCGCCGCTGTAGAATCCGGTATCGCCGGAAAATAAAATGACTGCATGGAAAATGGCTTTCCCACTTTTTTCACCTGCATCATCAAGGCATGGAAGAATGTCTTTTGCCAGATAATACGGCAGTCGTTCCGCAGCTACATTCCATTGCGCCGGCACCGCATCCAGCAGTCTTTTTGCCCCGAATAACAGATCTGCGCCTTTTATACGCTCCGCCGCTTCCTCTGTGATCAGTTTTGTATTTCCCATGCCGATCCCGACAAGAGATACCTGCATCTGTTTTCTTCGAATGTGTTTACCGGTCAAACGTTCTATTTCCTGAAGAATTTCCTCTAGGTTTTCCTTTTGCTCCCCGTTCTCCGCCTCCGGGTTTTCGATCACAAATACCGATACCCCTGCCTTTTTCGCGGCACTGATCTTCTCTGAAAATCCACCGGACGCACCGCTCTCTTTTGTGACCATATAACGGATCTGATACTGATGGAGAAGTGCAAGGTTCATTTCCTCGGAAAACGGGCCCTGCATGGCAATGATCTGTCTCCCTAAAATGCCGTTTTTATGACAGATCTCTATGCTCTCTGTCCCTGGCAGGACACGGACAAACAGCCGCTCCCTCAATGCCTCATTTTCGCAGTAACAGTGCAGTTCCTTACTTCCCGTTGTAAGAAGAATATTGCCACTGGTCTGCTCTAACGCACGGACACATTCCTGCTGTGACTTTACATAAATTACATCGCTGTCATCTCCGGCCGACTGCAGTGTCCGCCGCAGACGATAATACGGAAGTCCTGCCTGTGCGGACGCCTGCCTGATATTAGAAGAAACCACGACCGCATAGGGATGCGTTGCATCAACGATTGCAGCATAGTCTCCCTTTTGCATGAATTCTTTCATTTCTTCTTCCGTAAGTCTTCCGGTGTAAATATTCCGGTACTGCCCCTCGGTCATGACCTCATGCCCATATCCCGTGGCGACACAGACATCCGCGCAGATCCCGGATGCATCTAAGATATCCGCTAACTGTCTGCCCTCTGTGGTGCCGGAAAAAATCAATATCCGTTTCATATATGATATCCTCTTTTAGTGACGAGATGTCCGTCTATGATCTTTGTCTCTGAATTACCGATAAACACGGTCGTAAACATGTTGACCTGACGGTCCCGCAATTCTTTTAACGTGCAAAGTTCCATTTTTGACTCATCTCTTCCGATATTTTCCACATATCCGCACGGGCGTGTCTCCTCAACTGTCTCTAACAGAATATCACAGGCACGCATCAGATAGTCCGCACGTTTTCTGCTGGACGGGTTGTAGATCGCAATCGCAAAATCCCCATCCGCCGCCGCTCTTAAACGTTTTTCTATTTTTTCCCACGGCGTCAGTAAGTCACTTAAGCTGATTACGCAGAAATCATGGTTTAATGGTGCTCCAAGGCACGCTGCTCCGCTAAGTGCAGCGGTGACGCCCGGCACGACACTAAGTTCACAGTCCGGGTAACTTTCCCCGATCTCATACATCAAAGATGCCATTCCATAGACCCCCGCATCCCCACTGCAGATCAGGGAAACTTTTTTCCCTTCCCTCGCCTTCTCAAAACAGAGGATGCAGCGCTCCCGCTCCTGCTTCATCGGTGTAGAAAGCTGCTCTTTTTCCGCAAATGCTTCGCCTAACAGTTTTAAATAAACCTGATAGCCGATGATCGTATCGCATGCCAGCAGTGTATCATACGCCTGCATCGTCATCATTGCTTCTTCTCCCGGTCCCATTCCCACAATATATATTTTATGTTTCATCAAATCTTACACTCCATTCCCGCTCAGCTATCGCAAGCGTCATTCCGTCTTTTGCCTTCTTTTTGAGCAGTAACCTGCCCTGTACTAACATTTTTTTCTGATTTTCCCTGCTGTCACAATTTTGCTGCATATACGATTTTTCTTTTCCCTCACTGCCACATCCAGGCTGCTTTATTTTCTCTTTATCTTCTTTCCTGCATGCTGCAAGCGCTGCGCGTTCACACACATTGTCCACGCCGACTGTCTGTGACACAAATGCCGAACCGCTGAAGGTTCCCGGCACTTCTTTTAAGACTTCTTTCGGATACGTCAGAAAGTCCAGCCCATATTTTTTTACAAATTCTAAAAATCCCGGTTCTTCTTTTTTCAGATCGATCGTGGCAAGCGCTGTAACTGCCTGTATGGATATCTGTTCCTGTTCTAATGTCTCTAAGACAAACTGCCCGATCTCCTCACAGGATTTTCCCTTTTTACAGCCCATGCCAAGGATGATGGTGCGGGGGATCAGCCAGAGCGGATCTGTATGCGTTTTAACATCCACCTGTTCATCTATGACCTGACTCTTTGGAATATTTTTTACCGGATACCTTGCAGAAATCACAACATCCGGCATAGATATATGGTCCTGTTCTTTTTTCACCGACCACTTTTGTGGCGGATTTTCTTCACATGTTGTTATGTCAGATATCAGTACCGATTTTGGTATCTCTCCTTCCACCCGCCCGCCTGTCATTATCATAATCTTCTTTCCATCGAGAATTTTCGACGAAATTCCTGCAATTTTCTCTTTATTCTGTATGAAAAGTCCATTTTCTTTCGCAAAAACATCCACGGCAAACGCATGATTGACATCGGTTGCCGTTGTTATGACAGGCACTGCACCGATCCGTTTTGCAAGCAGTCCTGCAAGTTCATTTGCTCCGCCATAATGTCCGGACAAAACCGGGATAACAAACTGTCCCGCCTCGTCCACCACCAGAACCGGGATGTCTGTCAGTTTATCACGCAGAGAAGGTGCCATGGCGCGCACCGCGATTCCGCATGCGCCGATCCAGATGACTGCTGTCTTTTTCCCATTTCTGTTTTGTTCGAAACGCGCGCGCATCCAGTCGTAGATGCTTTCTTTGACATAAACCGGATTTTTGCCATTGGCACGATTGTGTTCCCGGATCCACTCAGTCTGTATCTCTGCATCTGATATTTCCTGATATCTGCCATACTTTGTATACAGACACACTTCGTACCCTTTCCCACACGAATACAGACATTCCCGTATCTTTGCCGAGAGTTCTATCCCGCGCCTGGTAAAACTCATGATATCGATCTGCATGTGTTACTCCTTCTTTTTACGGAATTCCGTTTCAAAATCCGGCGCATACAGTTTTGAGCGCGCGCAGCGTTTATTTGCAAGAACATTTCCCACCAGAACCAGTGCTGTTTTCGTAATATTATGTTTCTTTGCAACCAACGGCAATGTTTCCACTGTACACAGGTATGCTTCTTCTTCCGGCCAGCTCGCCTTATACACTAACGCTGCCGGGGTGTCTTTCGTATACCCACCTGCCACAAGACGTCTGGAAAGTTCCTCTAACATACCGGTACTTAAGTAGATCGCCATGGATGCCTGATGTGCTGCAAAACTCTCGATACTCTCTTTTTCCGGCACCGATGTTTTTCCTGCCATGCGGGTAATAATAAGGCTCTGTGAGACCTCCGGCAGTGTATATTCGATCTGCAGAGATGCAGCTGCACCAAAGCAGGCGGAAACTCCCGGACAGCTCTCATAAGAAATTCCAAGTTCATCGAGACAGTCCATCTGCTCCCTGACTGCGCCGTAAAGACTTGGCTCCCCGGTATGCAGGCGCACTACCATCTTGCTCTCCGACTCTGCCTTTCTCATCACTTCGATCACTTCCTCTAACGTCATCGTGGCACTATTATATATCTCACATGCCTCTTTGGTATAGGAAAGCAGCTCCGGATTTACCAGTGATCCTGCATAGATCACCACATCCGCCTTTTCTAACAGTTTCATTCCACGCACCGTGATCAGATCCGCCGCCCCACAGCCGGCACCTGCAAAATAAATCATCTTTTCTCCTCCTTCAGTCTCGCAAGCAGCTCTGCCGCCCCTGCACTCTCTCCAAGTCCTCCGTGCTCGTTGGAATACAAAATACACGCGACCGCAATTTTCCATGCGGCTCTTTTATTCAGGTAAAACATTATCTTTTGCATGATCAGTTCCATCGTCTTTTCGCACAATCCGGCTTTTTTCAACACATTAACCGCCTCTTCCGTTGTCACGCAGGAAAGGATCTGACGTGCCGTATCTGCATCGGCACCCGCTGACAGAGCAGATGACGTGATCAGTTCCATCCGGCAGTCTCCTTCCCGCGAGTGTGTGTTCATGATGCCGCCGGCGACTTTTATCAGCTTGCCGATATGACCGGTCAGAAGCATGGCTTCAAATCCATTTTCCACCGCCATATCGATCGTATCTCCTATAAAATTACTGCATTTTACACTCTTATCGAGATCATAACCATAAGTCCGTTTCATATAATCCAGTCCGTAATTTCCCGGTGAGACTGCCACAATGGAATACCCCATGGCACGCTTCTGATTTAACTCTACCCGGATTGTTTCAAGCAGTGCCCTGCTGCTCATCGGCTCCACAATACCGCTCGTCCCAAGGATGGATATTCCGCCTGTGATGCCAAGTCTCGGATTAAACGTCTGTGCCGCAAGCGTCTCCCCCTCCGGCACGGAAATTTCCACCAGAAGATCTGCCGTTTCATCCGTGAGCGCACAGACTTCCCGCACCTCTTTTTCGATCATCTCACGCGGCACATGATTGATGGCTGCATTTCCGACCGGCTGGTCTAATCCCGGTTTTGTAACACGTCCGACACCATATCCCCCGTCGATCACAATTCTCTGTAAATGCGCGGACTGCCCTTTTTGCTGCATGCTGCCATCCATCGTACTCTTTTGCCGATGCACGGACGGTTCTTTTTGCTTTATGCCGCCGTCAATCCTTGAAACCGCTGCCACGATATGTGCGCCCGTCGTAATGTCAGGATCATCTCCGCCATCTTTAATCACGGCACAGCTCACTGCAGTTTCACTTCGCCGGATATCTGTGATTTCAGCATGATACCGAATCCCTTTTGGCGTCTCGATCTCTATCTCATTTTTTATTTTTCCGGTGATCAGCATATATGCCGCCGCTTTTGCCGCCGCTGCCGCACAGCTTCCGGTCGTAAATCCGTAACGCATAGGTATCTCCATTTCCATTTGTAAATATCAATCCACCTTTTTCGCTGCATCCTCCCGCCGCACTTCATACAAAAGTGCATTACAGATCGCAGCAGCCACATTGCTGCCTCCTTTTCTTCCCCGGTTCACGATACATGGCACATCGGTGTGCAGGATCATTTCCTTTGCCACCTCCACATTGACGAATCCGACCGGAACTCCGATGATAAATGCAGGACGGTAAATTCCATCACAAATCAGCTCATACAAACGGATCAGTGCCGTTGGTGCGTTGCCGATGGCAAATATGACCGGCTTGTCCAGTTTTGCCGCATGTTCCATGGAAACGACCGCCCTTGTCACCTTGCGTTTTTTTGCCTCTCCTGCAACCTCCTCGTCCGCCATAAAACAATGCGCCATTCCACCATGTGCCTCAAGCACTTTTTTGTTGACACCGGAGAGTGCCATATTTGTGTCTGTCACGATGTCCGCTCCTGTGCGGATCAGGTGTTTTGCAATCTCCACTGCATTCTCCGAAAAAGTAAGTGTATCTGCATATCCGAAATCCGCACTCGTGTGGATCACTCTTTTTGTCACCGGCTCCTGCTCTTTCGGGATCACAATACCGCGTTCTTCCAGTTCTTTTGTAATAATTGCAAAACTGCGCCCCTCGATCTCTCCCGGCAGCACAAATTCTACTGCCTGCGCATTTCCATGGATCTCTCTCAACACCTCTGCAAATATCCGGTTCTGTTCTTCCGATTTTACCGCGATCCGGTAATAACCGCTCTGGAGTCCCCGGAAATTACTACAGTCACGAATCAAAATACCACGCTGTAAAAAAAGTTCATCCAGCTTTTTTTCACTGTAAAACAACAGATAATCTGCATCGGAATCATACACAATGCATCCTGCCGCCTTTAATTCTTCACGCAAAAACAGCCTTTGCGTCTGTATACAGGTCACAGTGCGTGCAACATATCCCTGCTCTTTGATTGCAGCGACTCCTGCCCTCTGGGCGAATACCGAAAGATTCCACTCCGGCAGCTGCAATCTGATCTTTTCCGCCAGAGTCTGTTCACAGACCAGATACCCAAGCCGCACCCCCGGAATCGCATATAATTTGGTAAATGCACGCACCACGACCACATTCGGAAATTCTTCTAAATAACTTAAAAAGGAATATTTCTGTTCTTTTCCGGTCAGTTCCATAAAACACTCATCCAGCACCAGTGTAATGTCACATTGTCTGCATTTTTCTGCAATTTTAAATATCAGTTCCGGCTCAACCAGATTTCCGACCGGGTTATTTGGATTTGCCAGAAACACCAGAGAAATGCTCTCATCTAGTGCATCAAGGATCCGTTCGGTCAGGCAGAATTTTTCCTCTTTTTTCATCTCATAAAAAATAACTTCACAGTCCAGCGCCTTTGCCGCCTCTTCATATCCTAAAAAGGACGGCACCGGGATCAGTATTTTCGATGGTTTTACTGCGTGTAAAACGGCATGGAACAATTCTGACGCACCATTTCCAAACACAAGCTTTTTCTCTGATATCCGCAGCTGTTCTGCAACTGCATTTGCAAGTTCCTGTGCATGGATATCCGGGTAATGTTCCGCCTCCTCCACCGCCTGATGAAGTGCTTCCCTTACCGAGTCCGGCATTCCAAGCGGATTGGTGTTCACCGAAAAATCCAGTCTTATCTGATTGCGGTATATATCTCCTCCGTGGTACTGCATTCCTTTATTTCTCTCTTTCTGTAGTCTGTTCTTTTATTTTCGGACATTGAAACAAAACGAAACCACGCTTTGTGTGATTTGTCGTTCCAAAAATATAGATATATCTTTCGTATTCAGAGTATAACACAAAGTGCCATCTGTACACAATTTTTTGTGTTACAGACGGCACTTTGTAATCTATTCTTTTAATTCTCCTGATATACAAAACTTTCTAAAAGAATGGGCGAACAAACAGAATACTATAAATAAGTTAAAATATGAAGCCGATCACACGCCAGATGAAAAGGTAAGGCTTTATCTGTTAAAGCGAATTAATGATCTTGAAACAGAACTTGAAACCTTTACAATATAAAAAGGTTTCACCCTTATATTAAAAGTGAAACCTTTTTCCTTACCCATATATTCTCGTAAAAATATTAACATGTTACCATATAGACATACTTTTTATTTAAATCAGTATGCACTTTAATATATAGTAATAGTCTTGCCCAATTCTCCGATCCCATATATGTATTCATATATGTATTTATTCCCTTTACCACATCACTAGCATTTTTCGCATTATCTATTTCTATTATTTTACTATTATCCCCAAACATATATTCTCTATCGCCATACATCGAATAAAAGCATATTGCATCTTTAAAAGGCGTATAACGAAACAAATTCATTCTTTTTCGATCTGATATCTCTCCATTGTACCATTTATCTGCTGTTGAAAGCAAAAATACCAACTGATCTTTTGGCATAGAATAACATGATGATGAAATATCTGTATTTCTAGTCTCTTCTGTTTTTAATAAATTATATACCTCATTTGTAAGCTTCTCATCATAAGTACCCTTTTTATCAATGTATTTTCCATAACTATTAATTGTTACCACAGCTTTCGTGAAGCCATCCTTGGAGATTCCTGTAACTTCCGTTGTTCCGCTATCCTCCACAATATAATGTGTGTATGATCCATCTGGTGTAGTCTTTTTCTGAACCAAATCCGTTCTATTCCACGTCCAATCCAAAGAAACTCCTAAAAAGTTTTCCGTATTTACGAGTTCATCCATATTTTTCGCTGATTCATCATAATCAAATCCCGTTCCTTCTTCGCGTGAAATATTTGTTTTATACAAGCTATAACTTACCACATTGCAAGAATATGTCTTTCCTTTATAAGTTGCTGTTACAATAGCTTTTCCACCTTTTAAATTATTATATATCACAGCACTATTTCCTTCAGGATATACACGCACTATTTTTTCATCTGACGTATTCCATATAACATCATCACAATCTGCATTATTCAATGTTAAATACGTTCCATCATCCCCATCTCCAAATTTCCAAGTAATAGATGTAGTGCTTAACTTTGGTGTGTTTGTCTCAACGCCATCACTATTATCAGGCTTTTTATCGTCTGTACCCTCAGTATTTTGTGCATCATCTTTATGCGGCTTCTTTGTAGCTGTAACTCTTATGTTACACTTTAATACAGATCCGTTTACTTTTGCAATGACTGTCGTATTTCCCTGTTTCTTTCCAGTAATCTTACCGTTTTTTACTGTAACAACATTTCTATTCGAAGACGTCCAAACCACTTTCCTGCTTGTACCTTTTACTTTCAATATATACGATTTTCCACTCTCGATAGTGACTTTCTTCTTGCTGAGCTCCGGTTTTTCCACTTTAACATTACATTTCAAGATAGTACCATTTATTTTTGCCTGAATAACCGTTTTACCTGTTTTCTTTCCAGTAACTTTACCATTTTTTACAGTCGCTACCTTTTTATTCAAGGAACTCCATTTTACTTTCCCTTTCATGCCTTTTATTTTAAGATTTACAGTTTTTCCAACATTAACTATAATTTCATTTTGGTTTAAGTATGCTTTCGCAACAGTAATTTTATATATATATGTATTTCCTTTGTCCTTTATCGTAATTTTAGCTTTTCCAATCGATTTTCCTATGATTTTTCCATTCTTTATTACAGCAATCTTTTTGTTGCTAGTCTTAAATGTTGCCTTTCCGCTAAAAGTCTGCTCAATGGCATATGTTTTTCCTTTCCCTATTGTAATATCCTTTGTTACAGTTTTTGCTTCTACGCTTACATTTCCGATCATACAAACAAAAAATGTGCATATCACTGTCATAAGAATCCATATAATGCAACTTTTCTTTTTCTCTAATTTAATCATAATCCTTTTCTCCTCATTATAAATATAAAATCTCCTCACGGTGAGTAACCTTTCTGTAGCCTTCATATTCAACTACATCAATTATAACATGCTGGGTACGAAGTTTTGAATAAATATTTCATAACTTTTCTCACTTTTGGAAATTAAATCTAAAAAGCAAACAGCCAGCTACAAACTGCTTGATTCATAACTGTCCTAGCGCGTTGCTTTCTTTCTTATTTGTTTTTTAATATACATACTTGTCATTTCTTTTATCATAAGCCTTAACTTTCCTGCAAATCATTTTTTCAATTTTCTTCTTTCGAGTTGTATATCTATCTATATTAGAATTTTTCGCCCAAAAAATAACAGCCACATATAATCCATAGCAAATTACAGCCCTTAATATTTCAAAACAATCTATTCTTCTAATATTTGATGTAAAAGATGAAATAAATCCATTATCCATTCCATATTGCAAAAAACTATTTATGATTATAAACAAATACATATTACCTACCATAAGGAACAAAAATGCTAGAAAAAATTTAAAATATGTAAAAATTTTAAGAATTATACATGGTAATTGATCCATCCTGTTATCATCATTAGGATAAATATCCAAGTAATCATATATAAATACTTTTAATAACTTTTTATCTGTTATCGTATTATCCGTTTGGATTTGAGATGTATTTATCAAATGTATAACATATTTTGGAACACATTCATCGGTATGGTTTATCTGATCTTTTATCTCTTGTAACGCATTTTCATTTCCAGCTTTTAACGCTTCAATAAATGGAATCAATATCTTATTATAATATTGTTTTTCCCGTTTAAAACCACCCTTAAAAAAAGTATTATATATTAATGTGCACATTGTAATAAGAGACGTAACTATTGCCACAATAAAATTTATATTTTCTTGCATATCACTTTCCCTTTCTATATTTATTGATTGTCCTTTTTTCTCGATTACTGTATATGTCTCCTCCGTGGTACTGCATTTCTTCATATCTCACTTTCTATAATCTGTTCTTTTATTTTCAGATATTCGAACAAAACAAAGCGATACTTTGTGTGATTTGACATTCTAAAAACTCAGATACATCTTTCGTATTCAGAGTATAACACAAAGTGCCGCCTGTACACAATTTTTTGTGTTACAGACGGCACCTGCTAATAATTTTTAAGATTCGGGAGGCAAAAGGTGGTTTTCAATTTTTTGACCCCCGAATCTTTTTAATAATATCCCGGATATCCATGCTTTGCCCGAAAGGCTTCCTGGCTGGCGTGGTAATCTTCCAGTGTCATATGGTTTTCCTTTAAATACTGTTCAAACATCAGTGAATCGATCTCATCGGCGGTATACAAAGTACCTCCCGGATACCGGCAGAATATCTTTTCACCCTGATTGATGCTGCGCATAAAATCCATAAAATCATCCACGTCGATCTTATCATCTAAAAAATCTCTCCAGAAATTTTCATGCGCCTCGAAACGCAGATTCCAGTCGGACGGAAGCTGACCGATCAATGACATGACCTTTTCATACTGTTCCCTGTTCTCAAAAGAAATAGACCACTCATAGCCTTCTGTCTGTCCCGCTTTCCGGCAGAAAATACCCTCCTCGGTATACCAGGTGATATAGCGGATATCCTCTTTATCCGGCTGATCGGCAGGATATGTACAGGATGTGGAATCTGCCGTGAGCAGATCACCTTCCGTCTGGAACCCTTTTTCCATGGATACTTTTTCCATGGATGCTTCTTCCACAGATGTTTCCTTCTCCTTTCCCAGCTCTTCTGCCGCTCTTTTTTCCTGTTCTTCCTCCATCAGTTTCCGGATCGCATCTTCTAAGGAATCGAATTTGCTGAGAAATTCATCCCACTCTTTCTCTGTAAAGGACTGTGACCCGATCTGATAGGAATTTTCCGTTTCACCATTTTTGATTTTTGTAAAGATCTCCTCAGATTTTTCTTTTAAAAGCCTGGCATATTCTTCCCGTAAATCTGTGACAGATTGCTCTGAATCTGCCGTTTCTGCCGCTTTCTTCATATTTTCGGACCAATAACTGCTGTCAAAGCAACCGCTGTCCTCCAATATACTCCTGTCAGAACTTCTTTTTCCGGTATCTAGTTCTTTCATTCCGGCAAGCAGATTATCAGCCTTCTCGCCTGCAGCCTGAAAATTAAAACGAACCGATTGTCCGGACTTTACGTTTCTCCCGGAACTGCCGGATACAGCAAATGTTCCATAACTTCCTACCCCGTTAACTGTCATTTTTCTCCTTTCTGCAGTCCGTCTGTCAGTCGGGACTGCTCCACTCCCCTGAAAGGACCGAGTGGTTACTTTATTTATCGGCTGCTTTAACCATTTCCCCCAGTCCTTTACGGATTCTTATGCGCGCATGTCAAACGGGTGATATGCTTTTTTCTCTATGGCATCCTGCTGTAATTTTTCCTCGGTTGACAGTTCCTTCGTTGATAATTTCTGTCCTGATAATTCTTTCTCTGCAGTTTCTTCTGGTGCTTTCTCCGTTGGCAGTGCTTCGATGTTTTCCGTCAGGTCACCGGTCATTTCTTCTGTCATCTGATCTGTGATCTCTGACAGCTTCTCCATATTTTCAGCAAGCATTCCCTTGTCATCGTCTGTTCCAAGCGCCTCATCCACAGCTTCTTCTTTTCTTTCTTCCTCGGTCTTTGGCTTATTCTTCTCTGCCTCTTTGGCTCTTTTCTCAGCCTCTTCCTCCGCCTCATCCATGATATGAAACATCTGCGAACTGTTATACTCCTGCTTTGCCGCAGCGATCTCATCCTCATAGGTATGGAACATTTCCAGTTTTTTGGCAATATCCTCCACCGTTTCGGTTTTCATATTTTTCAGATTTTCTTTCTGTGCCTCAAAAAATGCAACTTTACTGTCCCGCTCTGACTGTCTCTCCATTTTTTCTTTCGTGCTCTTTAACATATTCGGATTCGGATGTAAAATCCCAGACATTTGTTTTGAAAAATTGATCGTATAACTCATTTTTACCCCCGGTATTACAAATAAATCTTAACATCATTGTTTCTTTTGTTAATATCGTCATTTCTGCCATTTTGTTTAAGCAAAAAAGTGTATGGTTCTTAAATCATTTCTTTATTCTTTCAGCAGCTATTTACCTGTAATCCGCAGACACCTCCAGATAACTTCGTTTTCCGCTGATATAATCTGCATGTGCACGTTCCGGATCTTTGCCCTTAAATACGGTGCAAAGTCCACACATATCGCAGTCTGCGATACACGGAAAGGTATCTTTGATATACTGTCTTCTTTCCTCTTCTGTGGAAGATGCTATCTCTGGCGGTCTCATACTGCACCTACTTTACCAGACCGGAGTTGCTTCTGTATTCTTCATTGATCTCGCGCAGTTCCTTCTCGCCATTGATGTATGGCTCGTAAAATGCATCAACAGAACCGCCGCCTAAATTGTCACAGCCATTGCAGAAATCGCAGGCTCCCCCGCACTGGTTCAAGCCTTCCTGTACTATGCGGATTCTTTCTTCTCTTGTGGTGTCTTTGATCAGTATGCTTTTTATTTCCATGATTTTCTCCATAAATTTCTTTTTTAATTTTCAACAACAATCTCCCAGTATCCATTCTTTGGCGAGCCATGTCGAATAAGAATACCGTATTCTTTTAGTTTTTTTATATTCTTTTCTACATTTCGACTACTGATTCCTAATTGCTCTGCTAATCTTACTGCGGACAAATTAGGATCATCAGAAAGAAAGTTAAGAATTCTCTTCTGCGTATCGTTCAGTTCAATATGGCGATTCTTCTCCGTCCCTTCTCCGAACTTTCTCCGTCTCTTCTCCGTCCCAATTCTAATTCATCTATGAAATCAATTCTTTCTCGCTTTGTCAAAGAATTCTTTCTGAAAAGTTCTACACGAAACATATTATCAAATTCCTGAATTCTCGGCTTTGGAAGTCCATACTTTTCTGCTGCATTTAGAATTCTTTTAATTCCACTGCCCCATGCCTCTATAAGCCCCATCTGGCTGAATATGTTAGCAATTCCTTTGTTTCTGATTTTTGAATGACCATTCATAACTTCTTCATAAGTCAGTCCATTATATAAACCTCCCGGAGATGTTACTTCCAAACGATCATCATAAATCGCAACCTGAATACAAGATTCATCTAAAATATTTCGGTGGCAATGGGCATTAATAATCATTTCCCGGATTGCTTCTGGTGGAAGCTCATATTTTTCTTTTCTCACTAATCCCTCAATCGTTGCTCCAAGCCTTATATTTCTCAATACAAAATCTACCGTTTCCTATATCTGTGTATATATAGGACCTGTAAACTCCCGCTTATCTAAAAATACTGCTGGACCCGTCCCCTTAAATACAGCACATTGTGTTTTAGAAAACGGAAAATACCCGGATGTCAGCAACGCATAGGCATTTGTCGCCAATAATTGTCCCTCACTCTGCTTGAGAATCTTCCAATTAATAAGCTACTCCTTCTTAACAGAATATTCTGACATTCCCGCTTTTTTCCGAAAAACTTCGATATCCTGACAAAGTTTTTCTGTCGCTTCTTCAGTAACTGTATATCCCACACATGTAAGTTCATCCCATGAAATTCTAGCACCCTCCATTTCCAGTTCTTTTATCTTTTCTGGAAATGCCTGTCTGGATGTCCCTGCTACACGTATATAGGTACCATTTTCTTTTCCCTTTGATTTCAGATAATATGGTCGATTTTTTCCAGCCTCGACAGATACTATAATAATCGTCTTTCCTTCCACTGTCTGTGGTTCAATATCTGGAATGATCTGTGGCATACATGAATCTGAAACTGCAGTTGCTATCGCATCCATGGTCTGAAATAATATATCATTTTCCACACCAATAACCTGATGGTTTTTATCATCTACACCGACAATCAGCTTGCCGCCCTGCGTATTAGCAAAAGCTACGATTGTTTTCACGTACTTTTCACTTTTGTCTGGTAATGAAACTTTAGACTCTATATTTTTTGATTCACCGGAAAACATTGTACCTTTTACCATTCTGTCACTCCTATTCAATCTACAGTATAAACAATAGAATGCACGCTCCGCAAACATTCTATTGTCATGAATTAGCCTGCATCACTAACAATAGTATACCTCTTATCAGGCTCATAAACCACTTTTTCTCTTTCTCAATCATTGGGGTTCCTATCCAGAATAATATCACCTTATCACAGATACTTCTTCACCTGCTCTGCCGCTTCCTCCATTTTTACCTGTGTCTGAAGCGTCTTGTCACGGGAAGCCACCTCGACGACTCCCTGTTTCATATTTCTCGGGCTCACAATAACACGGAGCGGGATACCGAGCAAGTCGGCATCGGAGAACATGACACCGGCACTCACGGTTCTGTCATCATAAATAACCTCGATCCCCATCTCCTGCAATTTCTCATACAGATCATCCGCAAACTTTCTGACTTCCTCATTGTCCGCTCTTACCGCACAAAGATGAACCTGCCACGGCGCGATCGATTTTGGCCAGATCGGTCCGTACTCATCATGATGTGCCTCGCAGACAGCGGCGGCAAGTCTGCCGACACCAATGCCATAACAGCCCATGATTGGTGTTTTGCTCTCTCCGTTCTGATCCACATAAGTCATCTTCATGGCTTTCGTATATTTATCTCCAAGCTGGAAGATGTTTCCGACCTCGATTCCTCTGGAAATACGGATCGTCTTTTTTCCGCATTTCGGGCAGATACCGCCCTCATATGCCTTTGCAAAATCATGATATTCTGCATCCGGCACATCTCTTTGCATATCAAGTCCCTTATAATGGTACTCGTCCTCATTTGCACCACAGGAAAGGTTATTTCTGTTTTCTAATGATCTGTCATATAAAACGATGGCATCTCCATTTATTTTCAGTCCGACCGGTCCGATATAACCTGCGTTTAATCCGCACTCTTCGGTGATGATGGCTGGATGTATCTCATCTTTCAAATAGTTGACCAGTTTTGTCTCATTAATTTCAAGATCGCCGCGGATAAATACGACCACATAGGTGTCATCCAAATTTTTCTGGTATACAACTGCCTTACAGGAATTGCAGGTTTCATCCCCGAAAAATTTACAGATATCCTCGATCGTATGAATGTCCGGCGTATGCACTTTTTCAAGTTCTGCGGACACTGCATCTCTTGCTATATCAGAGATATTTTCTGCCGCTTCCATATTTGCGCGGAAATCACATTCATTACACAGCACGATAGAATCCTCACCGACCGGGGTAAGAAGCATGAACTCATGGGAAAGGCTTCCACCCATCATACCGGAATCTGAAGCCACCGATACGACCTCCGGGATGCCTGCTCTCTCAAAAATACGCTCGTATGCTTTGTGGCATTTTTCGTAGTACTGGTTTAAATCTTCCTGACTGGTGTGGAAGGAATACGCATCTTTCATTGTAAACTCGCGCACGCGGATCAATCCGGCTCTCGGTCTTGCCTCATCCCGGAATTTTGTCTGGATCTGGTAGATCATAAATGGGTATTTGTTGTAACTTTTGGCGTATTCGCGCACTAAATGTACGGCAGCCTCCTCATGTGTCATTCCAAGCACCATCTTTGCATTGTTCCGGTCAGTAAAACGTAATAATTCTTCTCCCACGCTCTCATAACGGCCGGATTCTTCCCAAAGGGATGCCGGCATCACAACTGGAAATGATACTTCCTGTCCGTCTAATTTATCCATCTCCTCACGCAGGATCTGCTCGATTTTGTGTGTGATCCGTTTGAGTGGAAGGTAGGAAGAGTAAATGCCGTTTGCCATGTATTTCATGTAGCCGCCTTTTACCATCAGGGCATGGCTGTCGATCACGCAGTCTGCCGGTCTCTCACGAAAACGTTCTCCGATTAATTTTTCTAATTTCATTGTCTGCCTCCTTTTTGTTTGCATAAATGGAAGATGATGATATCAAAAGATGTGTTTTTCATCTTTTGATATCCGAATCCTGTACATTAAAAAAGTCCCAAGCTGCAACTAAATACAGCTTAGGACGAATTATCTTAATCCGCGGTACCACCTAATTTCAGGATGTTCCTGCACTCCGGTACAAATTTTCATTGATACCTTATCTCTGTAACGGGAGAACCCGGCATAGCCTGATGTTTCCATTCGGTATGCAGCTCCATGACCGGTTCATCATGTTCCGTGAAAGACTCGCACCTGCCGTCCTCTCTCTGGACACTTTCCATGATTACTATTTCACTTCCTCGCATTAACCGTACTTTAGCATTTTGTGCGCGGATTGTCAATCCTGATCCTGCACAAATTCTTCCCGCATCGGTGTAAAAATATCTAAGAGGATTCCCTCTTTCAGGCAGACACAGCCGTGCTCGATGGAATCTCTCTTTAACAGGGCATCACCAGGATTTACGATCTTCTTTTCTCCGTTGATTGTAAATTCAAACTGACCAGACACCACATAGGTGATCTGAGTGTGCGGGTGATGATGCAGTGCACCGATGGCACCTTTTTCAAAATGATTCTCCACACACATCATCTCATCGGCGTACGCTAATATTTTGCGCTTCACGCCCTCGCCGCAAACTTCTGCATCAATTTCATTGTTAAAGTTCCAGATCTGATTTTTTTTCGTTTTCATATGAAATCCCCCTCGTATAATATTATTGATTTTGTTTTTTCAGATAACGCACCAGCGCTAAAATACAGACCATATCGATAAACACAACGACCACGATCGATCCCATTCCATAAAAGATACCTGCTGTCTCTGCGATCTTCCCAATGATCGACGGCATTACGATCGAACCGATACTTGCAATTGTTAAAATAAAACTCCACGCGATCGGATATTTTTCAATGAGATTTCCTGCAAAGGAAACCGTCGTCGGATAAATTCCCGCCATGCTGTAACCGAAACCCATGATACCGATCACGATCCATACGGTACTGCGGCTGAATAACAGTAAAAAGAAAAAGCATACAAGTCCTACGCCCATGATCGGCAGCAGTTTTTCTTTTTGCATTCTGGTGGACAGCCAGGCTGTCGTCAGACGTCCTGCTAAAATCATCACCCAGAGTACACTCGCCGTCATCTGGGATAGGGATGCCGGCAGAAATCCTGTATCCTTAAAATATGTGATCATCCATCCGATGACACCCTGCTCCGCGCAGAGATAGAAAAATAATGTTGCAACGCACAGATAAAACAGCGGTTCTGAGAAGAATCCGAAACTGCCGCCTTTTTTCTCTTTTTCCACCCGGTCATTTTCCATTGGGATCATTGCGTATAAAATCCAGCTTAAAATTCCCATCGCAAGCATAAAATAACACGCTGTGATCCAGCCGGATTCCCCTGTTGCCGTAAACAGTGTCAGAAGAATCGGGAATAAAAATGCCCCGACAGAGAACATCGCATGCAGTCCATTGATCGTCCATGCTTTTCCCGGTGCTAAACTGTTGATTGCCGTGTTACAGAAATTACTCGTTGCTCCTCTCGCAACACCTGTCAGGAAAAATGCCATTGCAATGCACCAGTTGTGATTTCCGAAAATGATCAGCACATACGAAAGTACAAAAAACAGATTAAAAAACAAAATACTCTTTTTTCTTCCAATCGCGACCGGCAGCAATCCTGCGGTAAAACTAGAAAACAGATTTCCCACAGAATGCAGACTTACGATCAATCCGCAAAATGCATAATCTAGTCCTCTTGCATCCCTGATAAAAGGAAGCAGGGATCCAATCGAAAGTGCCAGCATTCCATTCAGCAAAAAAACACTGTAGTTGCATAAAAACTGTTTCTTTTTTATTTTATCCTGTAAAAAATCCATCTGTTTCTCCTCACTCATTATTTTCTTCGATAATCTGTTCGATCACGTCCATGTAGTCCGCGCAATACTTTTCATACACGCCCCTGACCGCCTCCTGAAAACGCTTTTTTTCTGCCGCAGAAAGTTCTACCACTTCCACACCCTGTTTCAAAGCGATCTCCTTAGAATCCGCCTCACGTTCTTTCCACAACTTTCTCTCATACAGCGCAGATTCTTTTGCGCACTCTAAGATCATCTGACGGTCATCTTCCGAAAACTTGTTCCATGTATGTTTCGAACAGATCTGCATCTCCGGTACCCGGTTGTGTTCATCAACTGTATAATATTTCGCCACCTCATAATGATTCATCGCTTCATAAGAAGGCCAGTTATTCTCCGCCCCGTCCACCGTTCCGCGCTCTAATGCGGAATAAACATCCGCATAGGGAATCGGCAGTGCCGTCGCGCCAAGTGCCTCCACCATATCGACCATCACCTCCGATTCCTGCACACGGATACGCATACCTGCCATATCCTCAAGACAGGTGATCGGCTTTTTAGAATTATAAAAATTTCTTGCTCCCGCATCATACCAGGAAAGGCCAATCAGTTCGCTTTTACTCACTTTCTCCAAAAAGTCACTACCGATCCTGCCATCTAACACTTTCCACATATGATCCGAATCAGAATACAGATATGGCATCTGCAAAACGTTTAATTCCGGTATGTACTCTGCTAACTGCGACAGGGAAACCCTTGCAAAATCAATGCCTCCATACTGCATCTGTGCGATCACACCGCTCTCTGCACCAAGTTCCCCCTCTGCCTGAACTAAAATCTTTATTCTTCCGCTGCTCTCCCTCTCCACCAGCTCGGCAAACTTTTTTGCCCCAAGTGTTGTCGGATAATCCTCCGTCTGGTTCTCCGCATAGGACAGGACAAATTCGGGAGCTCTCACGCTGCGCAGCCTGTGATACAGAAAAAATCCAGCGCTCAAAACCACTGCCGCAAACAAAATCAAGATTCGTCTTTTTTTCATTTATCCCAATCCTCCGGCAGTGTTCCCTTTGTTCATCTGTTTTAAAATCTCCATGCGGTATTCCGTAGGAGTACTTCCCATGGCACGCTTAAATACTTTTGCAAAATAATTAGAATCCCGGTATCCCACATTTACGCTGATATCTTTTACATTGATACGGACATCGGCAAGAAGCTGCTTTGCCCTCTCCAGCCGGTACTCTGTCAGATATCCAATGAAACTTTTATCAAAACACTGTTTGAATATTTTGCAGAAATAGGCGTCTGAATAATTCATCTCCTCCGCTACACTCTGTAAAGAAATATCTTCTTTATAGTGCATGTCAATATACTGTCTGATATTTTCTGCCACAGCGCTCATCCTGACATTGCCATTTTCCAGTTCTGCATCCTTCTTTTTTTCCTGCATATCCACAGGCTTTTCCCGGACATTTTTCTGCGATCCATCTGCCTTTTCCTCAAGCAGCCGTATTGCTTCCTCAAGCACCGCCACCAGTTCTTCCTCAGTCCCTGGTTTCAGCAGATAATCCAGTGCATGTACGGAGATCGCACGTTTTGCATAACTGAATTCATCAAATGCAGTCAGAAAAATAATGCTGCAATCCCTGTCTTTCTCCCGGATCTGCTCCGCTGCCTCCAAACCATTCACACCCGGCATCTCAATGTCAAGCAGCGCGATCTTACAATCTTTTTCTGTAAAAAACTTTGCCGCCTCCCTGCCGTTTACGGCTTCCACAACTTCTAACTGTCCGGAAAAATATTTTTTTATCGTTCTCCCCACAATCATTCTCTCTATCGGCTCATCGTCCGCCACCAACACACGGTACATCATGCTCCCCCACTTCCTTATGTCTGATCTGTATTTTTACCACAGTCCCCACATCTTTTTTACTGTAGATTTCTACATTTCCATCCTGATACATTGCACGGATCCGCCGGAAAATATTGCCAAGGCCAATGCCTGTCTTTCCATCTTCTTTTTCCAGTTCTCCCCGCAGATGCATAAGTGCTGCTTCGTCCATTCCAAGCCCGTTATCCCCAATGGTAATAAACGTAAATCCATCTTTCTGCCAGATATGTACCCGGACAGTCCCACCTTCTTCTTTTTTCGAAAGTCCATGAATGATGGCATTTTCCACCAGCGGCTGAAATGTAAATGCCGGAACAATGACTTTATCTGCATCCACGCTGCAATCCTTTCGGTATGTGATTCTGTCTCCGAAACGCATCTGCTGCAGATACATATAATCTTCCATAATTTTTAATTCCTGTGACAGGCACACCTCCGTGTCCTGATTTTTCAGGTTATAGCGGAAAAGTGCCGACAATGCACGGATCATTTTTTCAGTAGTTTCCGCTTCCTCAAGGCTTGCCATTCCACCGATGACATTTAAGGTATTGAACAGAAAATGCGGATTGATCTGGCTTTTTAGAAGTTCAAGCTTTGTCATCTCCAGACGCTTTTCCGTCTCTAACTTTTCAAGCTCCTCCTCATGCAAAAGATCTAAGGTCTTTCTTTTTTCCTCCAGTGCCTGAATGTACTCTCCTGTGGCGTATTTCATTTTATTGAACGCCCGGACCAGTTCACCAAGCTCATCCTTGTTGTCCACCTCAACATCCCTGATAAAGAAATCATTTGCAGCAATTTTCTGTGATGCATGTACCAGTTTAAAAATCGGTGCCATGATCGTTTCTTTCATCAGTGCCGCCATCTCTGCAATTCCAAAAAGAAGCAGGATTCCTGCAAAAATTACCACCAGCGGAACACTGATCAGTGTCGGAACTTTTTTCTGGTACGAAACATCTCCCTCCTCGATCGTATAATTCATAAGTGTTCCGGCATAATCTTTTAAGTAGTCCTGCATGTCATAAACTTCATACAGCCTGCTGACATAATCTGTCACATTATCTTCCATGGACAGGATTGCATCTCTTTTAGTGCAATAAACTTCATAGCTGCTGCGGATCGACCATGTTTTTGCATAGCGGAGTTCCCCGATCCTGCGATACTGGAATGGCAGATCATAAACCGCATGTTTTGTACGTTTCATGGAACGCTCTAACGCTTCTTTTTTCTCCGTATCCGGATTTCTCATATAGCTTTCAAACAGTGTGCTCTCCTGCTCTAATGCCTGGATCAGTTCACTGCACTTTGCATTGTCCTGCAAAATACCATTAAAATCGGTCAGTGAAAACCGGACAACCCAGACATTAAAAACAACGGAAAGCAGGATGGCCACACAGACCATCCCGGTAAACACTGCTATTTTCTTTTGAATGGTAAGCTCCTGCCACCACTTTTTTATCCTTTTCTTCAAGCTGTTTATCCCATCCTGCTTCTTTCTCCATTTAGCTGTCTGATCTGCCAGCCCGCATACACTAATTCGTCTCTGCGATCCTTTCTTTTGCAAATGCAAAAAATGGTTCTTTCTGTGCTCCCAAAATACGGTTTGTAAGCATATATCCATGTCTTGCATCGGAAAAAACGATCATCATGCCAGGCTCGTTTGCCACCCGCAGCTTTTTCCATCCAATGCTTTCCTTTTCTTTCCCCACAGTCACATGGAGTCCCGCATCGTCAAAGGAAAGTTCTACATCTTTCGGCATCGTTTTTGCCTGCCCTTTGGCTTTCAGATAGATCGCGATCGGCTGGATCACCGGAAACAGCAGACATCCAAAGAGCATCAGCATCTGCATCAGATCCCCTGAGGTACGGAAAAATTTTGCTGTAAATAAAATCATCGCCACCGTAAAGACCATGTTGCAGACTCCCGCCACCGAACGATATGTCCGGCTCATTGTCAGTTTCCAGAAATCTCCTGCGGTCACTTCGCTCTTAAATTGATATGTCATGCCATTTCCTCCCGTAATTCTAAAATCATCCGCCGTAGCCGCCAAATACTCTCGGTAACAGAAGGCTTACTTCCGGAATGAATGTAAGTAACATTAATACAATGATCATACAGATATAGAATGGAAGTGTTGCCTTTACGACACGTTCCATTTTTACACCGCTGACTGCGGAACCGATAAATAATACGGATCCAACCGGTGGTGTCAAAAGACCGATACCACAGTTTAATACCATGATGATACCGAACTGTACCGGATCAATGCCGATTGATGTTGCGATCGGAAGTAAGATCGGTGTTGCGATCAGGATAATCGGTGCCATATCCATGATACAGCCAAGGAACAGAAGAATCAAGTCAATTAAAAGTGCAATCACGATCGGGTTTGTTGAAAATCCTACGATCGCATTTGCTACCATATCCGGTACATGTAATGTGGTAAGGCAGTAACCGAAAATACTCGAAGTAGAAATCAGGATCAATACGATCGATAAGGTATCGATACACTGTTCTAAACATTTCCATACACCTTTCCAGTCAAGTCCTTTGTAAATATATACACTGACAATCAGGCTGTAAAATACAGCGATTGCTGCGGACTCTGTTGCGGTGAACCATCCGGCAACTACACCGATAACTACGATAACAACCGCTGCAAGTGCCCAGATAGAAATACCAATCTGCTTCAATAATCCCTTAAAGCTGAACTTATCTCCCTTTGGATAATGTTTCTTCTTTGAGATAATGTAAGAACCTACCATCAGGGAAACTGCAAGTAAAGCACCCGGCAGATATCCTGCAAGGAATAAACTTCCTACGGAAATACCACCTGCTGACATTGCATAGATAACCATGTTGTGGCTTGGCGGAACCAAAAGTCCCTCACAGGAAGAAGTAATGGTAACTGCGGTAGAAAAATCATCATCATATCCCTGATCTACCATCATTGGGATCATGATACTTCCGATAGAAGCAGTATCAGCAGATGCAGAACCGGAAATTCCACCGAAAAAATAAGATGCTACGATATTTACCATTGCCATACCACCGGTCATCCAACCGACGCAGGCATTGGCAAGTGCAATCAGTTTTTCTGATATACCACCGGTACCCATCAGTACACCCATCGTGATAAAGAACGGCACTGCCATCAGACTGAAAGAACTGATTCCTTTTACCATCTGCTGACAGATCGTGGTAAGCGGCAATCCCTGTGTCAGTAAACAAAGTAATGATGACAATGCAACTGCATATGCAATCGGAAATCTAAGGAGTATCATTACTAAAAAGCTGATCAGCAATACTGTGATTGCAATTCCTTGTGCGCTCATTATTTTTCCTCCTTTACAAAAATTCCTTTGATATGGTTATAAACTGCTTCAATCTCAAATACCACCATTGCAATTCCTGCAAGTGGGATTGGGAAATACATCCAGAATTTTGAAACACTTGGCATACTTACATAATTTCCTTTTGCACCGATCTGGACTGCATAGGAAAATCCTACTGTAATCATTACCACACCAAGGATTAATACTGCCACATCTGCTAAAATATCCAGTGCACGGATCACGGATTTTGGCAGATACTGGTCAAATGCCGTCATACGGATATGTGCATTTCTTCTGATTGCAAGTGCTGCGGACAATACTGCCATGTAGGACATCAGTGTCAGAACGACTTCCTCGCTCCATGCCGGATCCGGCACAAACGGAACGTATCTTCCGACAACGCAGACGCTTGTGATCACAAGATCTGCCGTCAGCAATAATTTACATATGAATAAAACGATCTTATATGTAATGTCATATGCCGGTTTTATTTTATCAACGGTCTGAAAAAATTTTGGCATAAACTCATCTTCCTCCTTTAAAAATAGCCATCTTTAGAAAAGGAGCACAGAGAGCAGGTATTCTCTCTGTGCTCCTTTGATACATCAGTCTTTTAGTTTGCCATATCAAGAATCTGCTGATATAACTCTTTGTTATCTTTTGTTGCCTCTTCGATCACATCTTTACATGCATCCTGCCATGGTGTGATATCCTCTACTTCAACAACGTTGCATCCATCTGCTTTTAACTCGTCTAAGATCTTGTTTTCTGTCTCCTCAGAGATCTTGCGGTTGTACTGGGAAGCGTACTCACCAGCTTCTGTTAATACATCCTGCTGTTCCGGTGTTAATTTATCCCATGCCTCATCTGTGATAACTACCTGAATTGCTCCTAATGTATGTCCATCTAAGATCAGGTTGTTTGCAACTTCCGGGAATGCATTTGCCTGATAGTTTGCGATCGGCTGCTCTGCTGCATCAACAACACCTGTCTGTAATGCGGAGTATAACTCACCCATAGCAACAACGGTCGGGTTTGCTCCAAGTGCCTCAACCATGCCCGTCATGATCGGGTCATTTGATACACGGATCTTCATGCCTGCAAGATCTTCCATTCCGGAAACCGGTTTTACGGTAAAGAAATGACGGAAACCTTCCTCTCCGTAGAACAGTCCGCGGATACCGCTTCCATTCTCATGCGGCTCAAGTAAAAATTCCTGTGCCAGATCTGATGTAGCGAAATTCCAGAAATGATCTCTGTTTACGAATGTGAACGGTACAGATAAAAGACTGGATTTTTCTCCGCCGTAGCTTGTCAGTGCGAATGCAGAGATACGTGCCATATCGATCGTACCGCCGCCGCCAAGCATGGTATCTAAGACATCTGACTCAGCTCCTAATACACCGTTTGCCTGAATATCGATCGTGATGCTTCCGCCGGAAAGCTCTTCGACTTTGTCTTTGAAAGCGGTTGCTGTCTGTCCAACGATGGTTCCCTCTAACGGGTTAACCTCTGCATAAACCAGTGTGACCGCCGGTCCGACCGGTTCTGTTGCGCTGTCCCCTGAGGATGCTGCCTCAGTTGTTGTTTCTGCTTCTGCTGCATCTGATGTTGCGGACGCATTAGATGTTGATGCTGCATTTGTTGTTCCGCCGCTGTTTCCACCTGTATTTGGTGACTGTAAGCCACACGCTGTCATGGAAAATACCATTGCTGCACATACGATTGCGGATAAAACTTTTTTCTTCATAAGAAACCCTCCTGTAATTGGTTAATTTGTTTGCTGCGCTGCCCCTCTTTGCCGCTGCAACTTTATGATTTAATTATAGGCAGAATCTTGTACAAAGAAAACCGTATTATTTTTGTATTGTTAGCACATTCTTAACATTTTTTAGATTTTATTAATATTTTCTTGATATTTTTGTACAGTATGTAGATATTTTTTTGCTTTTTTATATGTGAAACTAAACAAAATCCTATACATCATCATTTCTTCTCATCCAAAAGCATCACACCCTCCGCCGGATTATGGTCGATTGCACCAGCTATCGGTGATGCAACACCTTTTGCCCAGTGCCATGCAAGCGCGATCTGCTGCATTTTCACACCGTGACGTTCCGAAAGTTCATGCACTCTTGTGACGATAATCTGTCTGGATTGAAATATACCTTAGAGGCGCTTACAACTTTGTCACGGGCAATATTCTTTTTGAGCGCCTGTCCTGAATATTCCTCGCGCGTTCCTGCGGAATATCCGTTTGCCGTACTAAAAAAGCATTACCACAAGTCCTAAAATAACCAGTATCACACCCGTTGCACGGTTTAAGGTCTTCGGCGTTGCTTTGTTGGCAAAAACAGCCGCGATTCTCGCCCAGATCAGGGTAAATACAACACACAAAATCAATACGGTCCAGTCCGGTGCACCACCGATTGCAAAGTGCGAAGCCGCTCCGGTAAGTGCCGTAAAGGTCATGATAAACACACTCGTTCCAACGGCTGTCTTTAATTCATATCCAAGCACAGAGGTCAGGATCAGAAGCATCATCATGCCGCCGCCCGCACCGACAAAACCACAGATAAATCCTATGAGGACACCGCATATAACAGACTGCACTGCCCGCTTCTCCGCCGACACTCCCTGCATCGCCTCTTTTGTGGTCATGACCGGGCGCACGATAAATTTAATTCCTAAAAGGAATGTCATAAAGACTGAAAAGTTCCCCATGGCCGCAGATGGGACCAGACTTGACACATAGCTTCCAAAAACGGTAAATAAAAGTACGCTTACCATCATGATGATACCGTTTCGGATATCGAGATTTTTATTTTTTCCGTATGTATACGCCGACACCGCACTTGCAAGAACGTCCGAGGATAATGCGATTCCCACCGCCATATACGGATCCATCCCTAGAAATGTGATCAGCATTGGACTGATGACCGCCGCGGCGCTCATTCCCGCAAAACCGGTTCCAAGCCCTGCCCCCATACCTGCAAAAAAAGTAACGATTATTGTAAGTAACATGTTCATGTCAGTGCTCCCCTTTCAGCATTTCATCCAGATTCTTTTCCATCTGGTTGAGGATCTCTGCCATCTTTTTCCGTTTCTCCTCATCCACGCCAGACAGTATCTGTTCCACAAAATCCTGCTGCAGTTTTTTCCCGTTTTCGATCACAGGCTCTGCTTTTTTCGTGCAGATCAGCTCGACTTTTCTCCGATCACCCTCCACTGCTTTCCTCTCAAGGTATCCATCCCGCACCAACTTCTCAACATTGACAGAGACAAGGTTCGCCTTTATTTTCCGTACTTCCACAATATCACTCGCCGTTTTATAATCCGGGTTATTTGCCAGAAACATCAGTATATCAAACGCAGTCTGTGGCAGTTTCAGTTCCCTGCAGAGTGTCTTGCAGGTTGCACTGTACGCCAGTGACATTTTGTGGGCAAATTCAATACTCATATTTATCATGATCCGCCTCCATTTACTTCTTTTTTGTATTGTTCATTTTTGAAGTAATTATATAGCATTTTTCCAAAATGTCAAGACTGGATTTTTCTCTCTTAATCTTCCTCCCTTGTGATATTTCTCACCCAGATATACTTTTTATAATGCAGATAAACCGCCGGTATCTTCACGATCTCATCCAGATTGACAATGCAGTATACCACCATGACAGGGATTTTTAATGCAAGCGCTTCCAGAAATCCTTTGTGAGCAGCCGGTCTGCGGGAACAAACTACGTTTTCAGATTTGAATCACCCTGCCGGTCGTCGCATTCACCCTGTGCGAGATGGAGATCACCGTCCGGTTCTCACTTACCCGCATTAATGCCTGCAAAACTTCTTTTTCGGTCTGTGCATCCAGGTTTGCCGTGATCTCATCTAAAAGGAGCAGTTTCGGCTTTGCCGCCGCTGCACGGGCGATCGACAATAGCTGCCACTGTCCCTGTGAAAAGATTTCATCGGAACATGGCGTATCGTACCCGTTTTCCAGACTCATGATCGTATCCGAAAGCCCTGTCATCTGTGCCGCCGCACGGACATCCTCCATAGTGATCGACGGATCGTACAGCGTGATCTGCTCTTTTACCGTTCCCGGAACCATATGAAAAGCCTGCTCCACATAGCCAAAAAGATGCCGTTTCTCTGCATCCGGGATATCTTGTGCCGGAACTCCCTGTATCAGCACGCTGCCCTCCTTTGGCTCATAAAGTCCCAGCAGCAGCTTGAATATCGTACTTTTGCCTGCGCCGGTGCGACCGGAAAGTGTAACCTGTTCTCCTTCTTTTACCTGAAAACTGAGACCATTTAGCACATTTTGTTCTTCGTAGGCAAATGTCACATTCTGAAATTCCACAAATACGTTATCTTTCTTTTGTGTACTCTCTTTTCTGTAATCAGTCTTTTCCGGTAATTGTTCCAGACTGAAAAATTCATTGATCCTGTGCACGCCCGCCACAGCAGACTGTATGGTCTGGATCTCCATTCCAAGGCTCTCCACCGGGGAAAAGATCTGCGAAATATAGTTCATGACAGCGACCGCCGTACCAGCCGACATTCCAAACAGACTTAATACATTCGCATTGCCGGAAGCCGAAAAAAGCATGACAACCGCCACAACCACCGCATTCAGGATCAGAATGACTGGTGAATAGACTGCATCATAAAAATTTGTCTGCTCCATCGCCCGGTAGCTCTCGCCGATGCAGGTATCATAACGCTCTGCCATATAGTTTTCTTTGCCGAGACTCCGGATCGTTCTGATGTTGTGAAGCGTCTGCGGAACATGGCCCAGGGCGCGGCTGACAGCACGGCGGTTTTCGATCTGCGCGGTCAGCATATTTTTCTGCACGATGCGCGTAAACCAGAACAGAAACGGCAGCAACACCAAAAGCACAATGGCAAGCCCCTTGTTCCGAAACCAGATGACGGCAAGAATACTGACGATCTTGCATGCATCGGAAAACATGCTGATAATGCCTGATGTAAACAGGTTTTCCACCGTATCAACATCCCCGACGAACCGGGAAACCACTGACCCCGGCTCCTGATGTGTCAGTGCATCTGCCGTCAGATCCGTATATTTATCCATCAGGCTGCTTCGTAGTGCGTGCGTGATTTTCTGCCCGAACACAATCAGCAGTCCTTCCCTTGAACTTTCCAGTGCCCCCATGAGCAGTGTAAATCCAAAATATGCCAAGATCAGATAAAATGATACCACATTTCCCGTCGTCATGGTATCTATAATAGTTCCAAGAATGAGCGGTGGAAGAAGCGCTGTCAGGATTGCACCGGCCACTGCACACACGATCCCGGCGGAAAGCCACTTCTGTTTTTTTATCGTCCGCCACATGACACTGCCTACATTTTTACTGCTATGCGTCCCGCTGTTCAATTTGCTGCACGCCCCCTTTCTTTTCTGCCTTGTTCTGTTTCAGCACATTTTCCGTTACTGTTCACTCGTACCCCGTTCCAGTAACGGATTTTGCCGATGCTTTGCATTCCAAATCGGCAAAATCTGCTGCCACCACTGTATCATACGGCATTTTCAGTTCAGAAAATGTCAGCCTGTGACCAGTAACCATTTTCCTGCATTTACTTTCTCCGCCGTACTTCCCTTCGTCTGCTCCTCATAAAGTCTTGCATATTCCGGGTATTTTTCCATGATCTCCTCATGTGTGCCGACCGCCGCATGCCCATGCTCCATCCAGATCACCTGATCCATTTCCGGGAAAAGATAGAGTCTGTGGGATAACAGGATCACGATGCTGTCTGACGTCATCGCCTTTAAATTGGTATATACTTCCTGTTCCGTATTCCGGTCAAGTGCGGAGAAAGGATCATCTAAGATCAGCACCGGTCTTTTATGGCACAAAGTTCTCGCAAGTGCAAGACGCTTTGCCTGACCACCGGAAAGTCTGACTCCTCCACTTCCCACAACCGTGTCAGGTCCCTGTTCCATCTCTGCAACTTCTCTATCAAAACATACTGCTTTCAAATAAGTTTCTGTATCCTCATTTTCTCCCATCAGAATATTGTTTTTTATACTGTCATCAAATAATTCCGGGTCGTGTCCTAAATAACCAATGGTTCCGGTCAACACACTATTTCCCATCTCGTTTAACTCTCTGCCTGCAAAACGGATACTTCCCTGATAAGGATATTCGCACAGAAATGTCTTTCCAAACGTAGACTTGCCGGACGCAACGGCACCGGTAACACCAATGATCTGTCCCGGTTTTGCAGAAAATGTGATATCCTCATAAATATCTGTCCCTCCCGGATATGCAAAACTCAAATGGGAAACCGTAAGCTCTGCCTGTTTTTGCACTCTGCTTTCACTTTCATGTTCCACACATTTCATGAGGGGTTTGATCCTCTTCCAGGAAACCTGTGCCTTGTGAACTGCGTTAAAAAGTTTTGCCGCACTCGATGATTTTGCCGAAAGTTTGGTAAAACAGGTAAGAAATGTGGTAAATGCCGCAACATCCCAGACTCTCCAGCCACTTCCAAGCACGTTTTTACCTCCAAAATATAAAATGAAAATGACACCCGCCATCGAGATGACACGGTAGATCGGCGGAAATGCCGCGCTCCATATATTCGCCCGCACCGCAGATTTTTCGTAAGCTGAAAGATTTTTCTCATACGCATCTTTTCGCTCCTGCTCGCATCCATAAACACGATAGGTGACCGCATTGGATGCCCGGTCTAAGGTGGCGGCACTTAAGATCCCGGACTGCTCCTTATAGGCTGCCCCGGTTCTCTGCACAATTCCTTTCATCTTCTCTGCCAGAAAATACGAAACCGGCGGGAACAGCATGCTTAAAAGCGCAAGTCTCCAGTCATAAAAGAGAAGCATTCCGGCATATGCAAGCAAAGCTACCCCTGTATCAAATATCTCCGTGGTAAATTTCCGCATGCCCTCCGCACAGTCATCCACATCCAGAATCGCTTTTGTCATGACATTTCCGGCGCCTTCCTCTTCCAGTTCTGCCCGGCTTTTATGCACAAGGCTGTCATACAGAACATGTTTCATGCGCCGGTTGACATTGTTTGCAAAACGTCTCACATAAAAACGCTTGATATATCTGGAACTCTGCACCACTGCGATTGCGATCACATAGGCTGCGACCAGTTTTCCCATATCAGGAAATCCTGCCCTGCCGCCAAGGATATCCACCAGACAGCCCGCCATTTTTCCCTCAAACCATGGCCCGGCAAGGAGTCCTAAATTGTAAATCAGCCCGGAGACTGTCACCGCAAGAAGAACTTTCCACTCCATTTTAAAATAGGAAATCACATGGTCTGCCTCAAATTTTTGTTTTTCACTTCCAGCATTTTTTCTGTCGTACTTATCACTCATCTGACTCACCATCCATTTCCATCCTGTCGTCTGAACCGGACTGCACGAGTTTTGACACATCGCAAAACTCTGCCCGCCGCTGTTCCTTCGACCGCCAGTAAAGTTTATCTAACGTCTCAAGAAATGCCGCTTTTTCCTCCTTGGGCAGCTCCGCTAAAAGCCACTCATAAAACACGCTCTCAATGGACGCCTTTGAATTTTTTAACTGTTCCGCTTTCTCTGTCGCATACAAAAGCTGGCTTCTTCCATCCTCCGGGTTCGGTTTCCGGTAAAGATATCCTTTGCTCTCTAAATTAGCCGCACGCCTTGCAGCAGCCCCTTTATCAATCTTTAACTGCTCTCTGACTTTCGCCTGTGTGACGCCGGGATTGTGCCGGATGAAATGGATAAAATCAAATTCTGCCGTTCCGATTCCTTCCTCTTTCATCATCTTTAATGTAAACTTCCCCGCTTCACGCGCGATCTTTGTGATTTTTCTTCCTGACTCGTCCATTGCGATCTCCACTCCTAACCAACTCTGAAAATTAAAATCTAACTTATGACTTTCCAATTAGCATACAAAAAATAGATGTACCTGCATCTAACCAGATGATAGTACATCTATTTTTGTGTGTCAATTTATCTTTTTCTTACTTTGCACAGGAAAAAACTTTTTCCTGATTTGATTCATCAATGAAATCTTTCTTACTTCTCACTCCAGATTTTTCTATATTTCATAAAATAGTAAATACTCATGATCATACTGAGTATCTCGCCCGTTGTGATCGACAGCCAGACTCCGTCCATTCCAAGCAGATTTGGTAATATCAGTACCGGCAGCAAATATCAATATGCCAGTACACTAGCCCATGTTTCTGCTATTTTTACTCCATCTTCGGCAGCCCTGCAAATCCCACTGCAAGCTCTTCATCGGTCGGAATATAGTCTGTCATCTCTCCATTGTTAAACTTCTCATATGCAACCATATCAAAATAGCCGGTTCCGGTAAGTCCAAAAACGATAGTCTTTTCTTCTCCGGTTTCTTTACATTTCAACGCCTCGTCAATGGCAACACGAATCGCATGAGAACTCTCCGGTGCCGGAAGGATTCCCTCTATTCTTGCAAACTGCTCTGCTGCTTCAAATACAGAAGTCTGCTCTACACTCCTTGCCTCCATCAGTCCGTCATCATAAAGCTGTGACAGAGTTGAACTCATGCCGTGATAGCGAAGTCCTCCGGCATGGTTTGCAGATGGAATAAATCCGCTGCCAAGTGTATACATCTTTGCTAACGGACAGACCCTTCCGGTATCACAGAAATCATATGCATAGCGGCCTCTCGTAAGACTCGGACAGGATGCCGGTTCGACTGCGATAAATTGATAGTCTTTTTCACCACGCAGCTTTTCTCCCATAAACGGAGAGATCAGACCCCCAAGATTGGAACCGCCGCCTGCACATCCGATAATGATATCCGGCGTAATATCATACTTTTCCAGAGCAGCTTTTGTCTCAAGTCCAATGACTGACTGATGTAACAATACCTGATTTAACACACTTCCCAATACATAACGATATCCTTCTCTCGTCGTTGCAGCTTCTACTGCCTCGGAGATTGCACAGCCAAGACTTCCTGTTGTGCCCGGATGCTCTGCTAAAATCTTTCTGCCGACTTCTGTTGTCTCAGACGGTGACGGGGTTACACTTGCTCCATATGTGCGCATTACCTCACGGCGGAATGGTTTCTGTTCATAGGAAACTTTTACCATATAGACTTTACAGTCAAGATCAAAATAAGCACACGCCATAGAAAGTGCAGTTCCCCACTGTCCAGCACCTGTCTCTGTTGTCACACCTTTTAATCCCTGCTTCTTTGCATAATATGCCTGTGCAATCGCAGAGTTTAATTTATGGCTTCCACTTGTATTGTTTCCCTCAAATTTATAGTAGATCTTTGCCGGAGTCCCCAGTTTTTTTTCCAGACAATATGCTCTCACCAGTGGTGACGGACGGTACATGCGGTAAAAATCACGGATCTCCTGTGGAATATCGATGTATGGGTTGGTATCATCGAGTTCCTGTTTTACCAGTTCATCACAGAATACATGCCCCAGTTCCTCCGCGGTCATCGGTTTTAGAGTTGCCGGGTTCAAAAGCGGTGCTGGTTTGTTCTTCATATCAGCGCGCACATTGTACCATTGTGTCGGCATCTCATTCTCTTCCAGATAAATTTTATACGGTATTTTCTTTTCGCTCATCTTCTCCTCTTTTCCGCAACTTTTATCGTTACTTTACTGTTATGATTCTCTGATTCATGATTTTATCTATATTTTAGTATGTTAGCACATTGAAGTGTCGCAGTCAATAACTTTGGATCTTAATATCGGCATCGACGAAAGCCGTAACACCTGTTTACCCCAAATTGCGTTTCTTTTTATTCCACTCTTGCAACACTGCTGACACCCTCCGGCGTCCGCTGCTTTGTCACAATTATTTTTTTGTCGATCTGGTCTTTTAATTCAGATACATGTGAAATAATTCCTACCAGACGATTTCCCTCGGTGAGCTGCAGCAATGCTTTTAACGCCTGTTCTAAGGCATCCTCATCGAGTGATCCAAATCCCTCGTCCACAAACATGGAATCCATACGGATTCCACCCGCATAAGACTGTATCTCATCCGACAGTCCAAGCGCAAGTGACAATGATGCCTGGAAAGACTCCCCACCGGAAAGCGTCTTTACACTGCGCTTTGTCCCGTTATAATGATCAATCACACAAAGTTCCAATCCTGCTTTTTCCTTGCGGCTTCCTGTCTCTTCCTCACGTTTTAATTCATACTGCCCGCTGCTCATCGTAAGCATCCTCCGGTTTGCTCGGATCAGTATCCTGTCAAAATAAGCCATCTGCACATAAGTTTCCAGTTCAATCTTTGCCTTACCGTTTAACATTCCACTTGCCGTATCGGAAAGAGATTTCATCCAGACATACTTTTGTTCGGTCTGTGCGATATCTTTTTGTTTTTTGTTGACATTTTTACAGATTTCCCTATTAGTACAATAAGATGTATATTTTGAAGCCCTGTTTTCTTCCATCTCATTTCTTTTTTCACGCAGTTCTCCCGCCTGCTTTTCGATCTCTTCTTCCGGAAACGATATTGCTTTCTCTGTTTCCTCAATCTGACGAAGCAGCATCTGAATGACGCCCTTTTCCGTCTCTCTGCTTTTTTCGTAATTATGATACGCTTCTCTTGTCTTTTCTCTGTTCTCTTCTAAATTTCTTTTTTTCAGGGTAAACTCGTTTATCTGTGTCTGTACCCCCTCTTTTGTTACATCCTTTACCTGCTCTTTCAGCTCATTGAGACTCTTTTCTTCATTTGCGTACTCTGTCTGCAGACGTACCAGCTCCTGTTCTGCCACATTGATCTGGTCGGCAAGTGTTTTTATTTCTGTTTCATCGAGCGGAATCTTTTTTTCTAAGGCAGTCTTTTTTCGTTCGTCTTCCTGTTTTTTGGAAAGTTCCGCTTTTTTCTCATCGGCTGCTCTTTGCAGCATAGTAATCACAGACTGTACATGGTATGGTTTTGCATCAAAATCTTCTATTGACAAAACCTGACTCCCATCAGCGTTTTTTATGGTCTGTAATGTATTGACATCTGTATCTCCAGTTAAAGTGCTCTGATTACATGTAATTATATTACTTGTAATTATATTACTTGCAATCAGAGCACCCGTAATTAAATTACATGCAGATTTTATATCGTCACTGATCTGCTTTTCGGCAGTTTCCCTGTTTCCGGTCAATTTTGCAATTTCTTCCTGAATACTGCTGATTGTTCCTCTTATCTTTTGTATTGTTTCTTCGCTTTCTTTTAATTCATCTTTGATCTGCTCTGCACGTTTCCTGTTATTTTTTGCCTGTAAAAACTGCGTGTTCCGTTCGTTTTCAATCTGCATAAGCTGTGCAAAAACAGTTTTTTGATCCTCTGTCTGCTCTATGCCAGTTCCACAGTCTGCAACGTTTTTCTTCCACTGCTGTTTCTGCTGTGTGCACCGTTCTGTCGCCGTGGCAAGCATCTGTCCAAGATTAATGTTCTGTTCGTTTAACATAACCAGTTCATCCTGCGCAGACTGCATCTGTTCTTCTAATACATGCTTGACATCCAGATCCTTTTTCGCTTTTTCTTTCTGATCTTTATATTCTTCCCTTCTCGCCTCATCAGCACTCTTTTGCCTTTTTGTCTCCGTCTTTATTTCATTTAAAGACATTCTGACATCAGGCTCACCAAGCAGTTCTCCTGCATCCTTTAGGACTGCTGACATTTTCTCATTTTCCTGTGTCACGAGCTGATGCGCTTTTTCACTCAGTCTGCTGACTGACTCCCTTGCCTTTTCATCCTCCGCTTTTGCCTGTTTTAACACTTCCCGATCCGGAGTTTCCTGTGGTATGACTGCCAGTGTCGGATGATGTATGGCTCCACAGACCGGACAGGGTTCGTCTTCCTTTAATCCCTGCGCCAGCATTCCCGCCTGTGCATCCCAGAATTGCTGTTCTATCCTCCGGTATTGTTCACTGATCTGTTTCTGCTCTGCGGCTGCTTTCTGATACTGTTTTTGAGTTTTCTCCCTTTCTCTGCTGACTTTCTCCCAATCCTCTAACCTGTTTTCCAGCTCTTCGAGCCTGCGTATCCTCTCTGATACTTCCAATATTGCTTTCTCTGCCTGTTCTCCCCTGCTGTCTGCACCGGAAAGCTGCTCCCACGTTTCTTTTTGCTGCTGTAAATCCCTGCTTTTTACCTCATATGATTTCTGTACGTTTTCCAGTTCTGTACCAAGTCTCTTTACTTCTCTTTCTGATGTGTTCAACTGTTCTGCAATCTCTGTCAGATCCTGTATTTTCTGTCGGATTTCTTTTACTTCCTTCTCATAGGCAATCTCCTGTCCTGCCGTATCCTTGTTCTGCTCCTGTTCTTCTTTTAACAGTTGCTGCTGTTCTAAAAGACTGTTTTCTGTTTTCTTTTTTAAATCAAGTTTTTCCTTTTGATCTGAAATATGCTCCTCCAGCGCACGGCTCCTGTCTCTCTGATTTTTCAGCGTATCCATTTTTTCTGTGATCAGTCGCATTTCATGCTCTATGCGTTGTATTTCCGCAGTAATGCCCTCATAAGATTTTAAGGTCTCTTTTTCCTGCTGCAGTTTTCCCTCCAGTTCTGTTCGTCTCTGTTCATCCTGCTGCTTTTTCTGAACCTTTTCTTCCATATCCTGGTGCTTCTTTTCCTGCGACAGACCAATTTCCTGTATTTTTTCAAACAACACCAGCTTCTGTTTATATTCTTCAATCGTTCTGCCTAATTTTTCACAGCATTCCGCTTCCTCTCCTGCCCTGTCCATATCCGCTTTTGCCTGCACCAGAAGCGCTTCTAAGTCCTTCAGCTTCTGCTGTTTTTCTTCCAACAACCGCCTTCTGTCTGCATTTTCACGCACTTTCCCGCTAAGTTCATCCATATTTTTTATTTGCTGATCCAGCGCCTCTTTTTCCTTTTGCAGGCACTCCAACGCAGATTCTTCCGCTTTACAAAGTTCTTCTAAAAGTGAGATTCCCTCCTCGATCCTGCCGTCAAATTTTTCCTTTTTTAAAAGATTTATTTTTTCTGCGATCCTTGTCCCTTCTTCATCCAGAGAGTCACTCTCACAGACAATTCCCTCCATATACTGATTGATGCTGCGCCGCAGTTCATCATATTCTTTCCACTGTTTTTTTACGGCATCTTTCAGTTTGTCCTGCAGCACACGATAAATATCCGTCCCGAATATCTGACGAAAAATCTTTCCTCTCTCCTCCGTATTGGCAAACAATACTTTCTGAAAATCCCCCTGTGCGATCATTGCTATCTGGGTAAACTGTCTGCAGTCTAAACCGATCAGCTCTGTGATGGCGCGTGTGACCTCCCTGCTTTTTGTCACTGGTTCTCTGTCATCCGGGTACTCTAGTGCAGCATTCGCCTTTTCCGTTGTCATTCCCGTTCCACGTCCCTTCGGACGCATATATTCCGGGTTACGCTCTACTGTATACCGTTTATTTGCGTACTCAAATGTCAGACGCACGAATGTTTTCACGTCATCTTTTGCATATTTGCTGCGGAACATATCCGCTTTGCGCACATCACCACTGGCTTCCCCGTACAGCGCAAACGTGATTGCATCAAAGATCGTGGTCTTTCCTGCCCCGGTATCCCCTGTGATCAGAAATAATCCCTGCGATCCAAGCCGTTCAAAATCTATGGTCTGCTCCCCCGCATACGGGCCAAATGCACTTATTGTAAGACTGACTGGTTTCATAAATCGTTCCTTTCCTGCCGCTCCTATTTTCTCTCAAATCCCAAATATCTCGTTCCCTGAAACATCAGTTTTCCTGTATTTGCTTCTCAAACTATTTTTTCAGGAACTTGTCAATGCACCAGCTCTTCCATCAGTTCTCTGACAAAATCCTGCTGTTCTTCACTCATCGGCTGATTATTCTGTATCTCGTAAAATTCTTCAAACAGTTCCATCTCTGATTTTTGCTCCACATGTTCGGTCACCTCAACCTGCCTGCTCTGTCTGGTTCTGCTGTTATCATAGACAAGCTGCATCAGATTCGGGTATACCGTCCGAAGTTTTGCCATTCCATCCGGCACATCTTCCTCATCGGTCAGTGTAATCTGCAGATAATCTTCTGTTTCTGTGCCCTCATAGAAATCTTTCGACATCAGTTCCATGTATGTTCCCCGGATCTTTCTCAGATCACGAAGCGGTTTTAACGGAACTTTTTCAATGAAAATATCTCCCTTTTCCTTTATCTCCAGGACAACAACGGACTTTTTCTGTTCCGCCTCGGAAAAAGAATATTTGAGCGGGGTTCCGCAATAGCGCAGTGTCTCCCTTCCGATATGCTGCGGGCTATGAATATGCCCTAATGCAACGTAATCAAAAACATCAAACACTTCCGCCCCGATCTGGTCTAATCCACCCACCGAAACTTCCTCCGACTCACATCGCGAAGCCCCTGTCACAAACTGATGTGCCACCAATATATTCCGCTTTGATGCGTCCACCGGCATATGAGATACGACAAACTGCAGGGCATCCTGATATGTTTCCACTGTCTCCACATCATCTTCCTGTGCCAGATCCTGTTTTGTCCCGGCATCTTTTTTTTCAATGGATATCCCCTCTGTCACTTTCCTCCACGCATGGCGCACGACCGCCGGGCGGATAAACGGCAGCAGCCAGATGCAGAGTTCCCCATATGCATCCTGACATGTAACACACCTCACCTCTCCATCATAAACCGGTGAAACATAGACTTCCCGGCTGCTCATAAGCTGTGCACCAAATGCAATACGTTCCGCGGAATCATGATTTCCACTGACTGCAAACACCTTTTTCCCGCAATCAGCAAGTCCCGTGAGAAACTGATCAAACAACTGTACCGCCTCCGCAGACGGAACCGGCTTATCATAGATATCCCCCGCGATCATAACCGCATCCACCTGTTTTTCCAATGCGATCTCTTTGATCTGCCGTAAAATATATTTCTGATCTTCGATCATGGAAAACTCATTGACTCTTTTTCCAATATGCAAATCCGAGATATGAAGAAATTTCATGCTCTCCTCCTATACTATTTCATTCGTAATACTTTACTTAACTATACCATATAGCGTCCCGAAATACAAACATATGTTTTGTTTTTGTTGCTTTTTCACAAAAAAACAGATCTCAGAAAATAAAAACCACTTTCTGGAGATCCATTTTTCTATTTATTTTGTTTCCATTGTAACAGTAATGCCGAATTGATGATGACGAGCACAGAACCTGCATTATGTATCAATGCTCCCACGACCGGATTTAAAATTCCGATGATTGCAAGCACGATCGCCACAAAGTTAAGCCCCATCGAAAAACTCATATTGCATTTGATCGTGATCATCATCCGCCTGGATAATGCAATCAGATGCGGCAGTTCTTTTACTTCATCATCCACCAGCGCAATATCTGCTGCATCCAACGCAATATCACTTCCAACACCGCCCATCGCAATTCCGATATCCGCTTTTTTCTGTTCCGCCGGCAAGGTAATCTGCGCTAAGACATCCTCACACGGCACATCCTCGTCAACCATACGGTCGATTGCCTGTACCTGACCAATGATTTTTGACAGTCTTATTTTTCACTTATCTCTTCCAGAATTTCTATCGGATGCGCATCAGTAACAAAGATCATTCCATCGTACAATTTTTCCGGCGATTGTGATACGCGGTAACTTTGAGGAAAAATGCTCATAAAAAACGCACTATAGCCCTCTCCTAACGATCCCATAGAAACATGATCTGTAATGTGCTCTTTCAGTTGTGAATTTTCCGGAACCTTTGAAAAATCCAGCCAGCTCATATCATAACCAGCTTTCTTCGCGGCTTTCGCTAGAGGATCATAGGAATAAAACGTGTGCGTGATACGCTTTCCATCATTTTTCGGAAGATTGCAGTTCGTCTTGTAAAAATCCGTTCCAATCGCAAAATATCCGTCCCCCAGTTCATCGGAAAGAATATTCCCCATCACTCTGGTACCTGCGCCATAATTTCCAAACCGCTCTATATGCCCATTGTGACCTGAAATAAAAATACAGGAATTGCCCCTCTGCTCTTCCATAGAAAGGATCCACAGCACATTTTCTGCCATCAATTGGTCTCTGAGCACATTTCCTTCTACGGCAGAATTGATCACTTTCCCAAGAGAAATATTCTGCAGCAGCGTATCTGCCAGATGATCCGCCTGTACAATGTCCTTTACATCTGATTTTTGTAATTCTTCTTTTATTTCTGTGATCACTCTGCTCTGCTGTTCAACATCATACTCACTGTGCTGTTCTTCTGTATCCTCCAGTTTCTTCAGTTCTGTCACATCTATCCCCGCCTTTTCACATGCTTCAATCAGATACTGCAGATTATAGGACCATCTTTGCATGTCAAACCCATAAAACCTTAAATCATCTCCATCTTTTGCAGTCTCATTGTATTTTCGCATATAAGAGATCAGATCTGCCATCTCATCAGTTCTGTATATTGCAAAGCCAATCGCCGCGGCAGCCTGCTCTGCCGTTCCTTCCCCACCGTGAATGTAGCGGTTCACATACTCGCATCCACCGTAGTCTCCCTCCAGTGCAAATGCTCTTATCCCGGCATTTTCCACCAGATTTTGAAATAAGGAAAGTTTTAACTGCTGAAACTCTGCATTTCCATGGGATGCCTCCCCCAGTGCCACAATTTTTGTTTTCTCCGGTATCTTTAAGTCCTCCACCTGCTCTGCATATTGTGCAAATTCCGTTGTATCTGCACACGGTCCGGTTCCAAATCCTCCAAAATGGGAAGATATGCTGCCGGCGGCAACAATACCTGCTAATACCATACCTGCGGTTATCAAAATCCATGTCCGTTTTTTCTTCTTATTTTTCTTTTCCATAAAATCTCCCCCAAATCTGTTTTTCTTATTCGATACTCCAATATTAACAAAAGGGAAAATGTTCTGCCATTTCATTAGCTTACATTTTCCCTGATGTATCTTACATTTTTGTAAGATTTATATAGTTTTCAAATTTATACTGTTCTATAACTTTACTTCCCAAAAGAGTGATTGCCTGTTTCGGACAATTACAGATACAGCGGTAACACATGGTACACTGATCCCCTGGGTGGGGTTTTCCTTTTTCCATGATTATATTTTTCATGGGACAAATTTCCGCACACATACCACACCCCGTACAATCCTCATTTATTTTTAATTGATCGGTATATCCCGCTGTCTTTTTATAAAACCAGAGCCTTTGTCCAAAAAGTCCTGCTATATGTGAGAAAATTGTCAGTCCCTCTTTCAGATAATCCCCCTGTTTTATCCGTTTTGCAGCTTCATAAATCTTTCTGTCAGCTTTTTCAATGATCTTTTTATTTTCTTCCATCTGCCTTTTCAACAGCTTACTGTCGCACACGGAATCGGGCATTTTAATATGCACACCGCTAAGAATCTCTGCTCCATATTTTTTCAGAAGTCTTGCTGCACATCCGGAGCCGTCCCCGCTAAATGCTCCCATGGTCGCGACACATATCATTTTCCTGCCTTTCCATAAAGAGGCATGCATTTGGATAAAATCTCTTACCATGTATGGTGCATTCGAAAACTGCGTCGGATACCCAAGGATCACTGTTTCGTTTCTTTTTATTTTATCAATGATAAATTCATCTTCTAACGGAACCACATCGGCTGACGCATCGATTAATTTTACCAGCTTTGTAACGCAGTATTTCGTATTACCTGTACCACTCAGATAAATTCCTATCATTTCCAAACTCCTCCGTCTTTCGGTTATTTTGACGTTTTTTCTATGAATGTTTTCTATTGAATATTTTCTATGGAATATTTTCTATTGAATGGTACAGCATACCAAAACCATCCTCTAAAAATTCACTCTTTGATAAATCCATCGACATTTTGATATATTCTTCCTTATTCGCTGCAAGCTGTATCAGTCCTGCTAACATTCCCCAGAACTGAAAGATCGTAGGCATTATTTTTAAATCCTCTCGCAAATCACCATTTTGAATGCCTGCCACTAAAAATTCTTTCATTTTTTCATTGATTTCTTCCCCCACATGATAGGTAGCTTTCTCTTCTGGCAGGTAATCATGATCTTTAAAATCAACATTAATTTTGTCCAACACCATTTTAAAATAAAACGGAAATTCCTCCTGATACTGTATTAAACCTTTACAGATCATATCGTATCTAGCCCTTGTTGTCTGCTGCTCTTCTAACGCAGCAACTATATATCCATATAATTTTTGCATGCTCTCTAAAACCAGCAGACCAATGATCTCCTCTTTGTTTTCAAAATATACATATAACGTAGCTTTACTGTATCCGGCAGCTTCTGCAATATCACTCATGGAAGTTGCCGTGATTCCATTTTCCATAAACAGTACCGATGCCGCTGACGCAATATTTTCTCTATGTACTGCCCTCGGTTCTTTTTTTCTTCGTCCCATATACCTCTCCTCTTCAGTTAATTAAACTCTTGGTTTAATTATATTGATAAATATATGGATTGTCAATCCTTACCTTTACACAATACAAAAACCCGCACAAACCTTTCGGTTCATGCGGGTTTTCCCCCTATATATTACCTTTTCCCAAAAATAACATATCCCCTTTTTAATTGATGCAATACAAATTATTTGTCTGCGATAGCAGCCCTGTGCATGCAGCACAGACTGCATTTTACCTTATAACAAATTATTTATTTGCAATCGCAGCCTGTGCTGCAGCCAAACGAGCGATCGGCACACGGAATGGTGAACAGGATACATAATCCAGACCAATCTTGTGGCAGAACTCAACAGATGAAGGATCTCCACCGTGCTCACCACAGATACCAACATGGAGTTTCGGATTAACCGGTTTTCCAAGTTTAATAGCTGTCTCCATTAACTTACCAACACCTGTCTGGTCAAGTTTTGCAAATGGATCGTTCTCGAAAATTTTCTTATCATAGTAAGCATTTAAGAACTTACCAGCATCATCACGAGAGAAACCATATGTCATCTGTGTTAAGTCGTTTGTACCGAAGCAGAAGAAGTCAGCTTCTTTTGCGATCTCATCAGCTGTAAGAGCAGCTCTTGGAATCTCGATCATAGTACCTACTTCATACTCAAGTTTGATACCTGCTGCTGCGATCTCAGCATCTGCTGTCTCAACAACAACATCTTTTACATATTTTAACTCTTTTACTTCGCAAACCAATGGGATCATGATCTCAGGTTTTACAGTCCAGTCAGCATGTTTCTTCTGAACGTTGATTGCTGCACGGATAACAGCTTTTGTCTGCATCTTAGCAATTTCCGGATAGGTAACTGCAAGACGGCATCCTCTGTGTCCCATCATTGGGTTGAACTCATGTAAAGAAGCGATGATGTTCTTGATGGTCTCAACAGATTTACCCTGAGCTTTTGCAAGTTTCTCAATGTCAGCTTCCTCAGTCGGAACGAACTCATGAAGAGGTGGATCTAAGAAACGGATTGTAACTGGGTTACCTTCCAGAGCTTCGTATAATGCTTCGAAGTCTCCCTGCTGATATGGCAGGATCTTCTCTAATGCAGCTTCTCTCTCTTCTACAGTATCGGAGCAGATCATCTCACGGAAAGCAGCGATTCTGTCTTCCTCGAAGAACATATGCTCTGTACGGCAGAGACCGATACCTTCTGCACCAAGCTCACGAGCTTTCTTAGCATCTGCAGGAGTATCTGCATTTGTACGAACTTTAAGAGTTCTGAACTGATCAGCCCAAGCCATAACACGTCCGAACTCACCAGCGATTGTAGCATCAACAGTCTTAATTGCTCCATCGTAGATGTTACCGGTTGTACCATCGATTGAGATGTAATCTCCCTCATGGAACTCTTTGCCAGCTAATGTAAATTTCTTATTTTCTTCGTCCATAGCGATATCGCCACATCCGGATACACAGCAGGTACCCATACCACGTGCAACTACGGCTGCGTGAGATGTCATACCACCACGAACTGTTAAGATACCCTGGGAAGCTTTCATACCAGTGATATCCTCTGGAGATGTCTCAAGACGTACTAATACGACTTTCTCTCCTCTTGCATTCCACTCTTCAGCATCCTCTGCTGTAAATACGATCTTACCACATGCAGCACCCGGAGAAGCACCAAGTCCTTTTCCGATCGGTGTAGCAGCTTTTAATGCAGCAGCATCGAACTGTGGATGAAGTAATGTATCAAGGTTACGAGGATCGATCATAGCAACTGCCTCTTCCGGAGTCTTATGTCCCTCGTCTACTAAATCGCAAGCGATCTTAAGTGCAGCCGGAGCTGTTCTCTTACCGTTACGGCACTGAAGCATGTATAACTTCTTGTTCTCAACGGTGAACTCCATATCCTGCATATCATGATAATGATTCTCAAGAGTCTCACAAACTTTTAAGAAGTCTGCATATGCCTCAGGGAATTCTTTCTCCATCTGAGCGATTGGCATAGGTGTACGAACACCTGCAACTACGTCCTCACCCTGTGCATTGATTAAGAACTCACCCATCAGTTTGTTCTCGCCAGTTGCCGGATCACGTGTAAATGCAACACCTGTACCGGACTCGTTATTTAAGTTACCGAATACCATAGGCATTACGTTAACTGCAGTACCCCAGGAATATGGGATATCGTTATCACGACGATATACGTTTGCACGTGGGTTGTCCCATGAACGGAATACAGCCTCGATAGCAAGTTTTAACTGCTCAACAGGATCTGAAGGGAAATCTGTACCTAACTGGTTCTTGTACTCAGCCTTGAACTGCTCTGCTAACTCTTTTAAGTCAGCTGCTGTAAGGTCGATATCAAATTTAACGCCTCTCTCTTCTTTCATCTTGTCGATGAGCTGCTCAAAGTATTTTTTACCAACTTCCATAACTACATCTGAGAACATCTGAATGAAACGTCTATATGAGTCATATACGAAACGCTCGAATGCAGGATCCGGATTACCTTTGATCATTGCAGCAACTACTTCGTCATTTAAACCAAGGTTTAAGATGGTATCCATCATACCTGGCATGGAAGCTCTTGCTCCTGAACGAACAGATACTAATAACGGATTCTCAAGATCGCCGAATTTCTTTCCGTTGATCTCTTCCATTTTCTTAACGCCTTCCATAGCCTGAGCCATGATCTCGTCGTTGATCTTGCGACCATCTTCATAGTACTGTGTACAAGCCTCTGTTGTGATTGTGAATCCCTGTGGTACAGGAAGTCCGATGCTTGTCATCTCTGCAAGGTTGGCACCTTTACCGCCAAGCAGGTTACGCATGGTCATGTCGCCTTCGCTAAACATATACACCCATTTGTTTGCCATTTTGATAATTCCTCCTAAAATAAATTACTATGTAATTATGGACACCGTATTTGTTTCCATAATCAAGCCATGTTATGTGCCTTTCTAAAACGCACATATTTATTCTAACATATTTTGTCTAAATAGCAACATTTTTTTTACTGTTTTTCCCTGTTTTTTTGTAACATTTTCACAATGTAAAACTTTGTTCCGTTATGTGGAACATTTTGGATTTGTTTATTTCTTTTTCCATTTTGCATACAGTGTGATTTTCCCCGTGCTGCCTTTCTTAATAGAGGTTACCTTTCTGGTACATTTTTTATCACGGTACCATCCTTTAAACACATACCCTTTTCTTGTTGGTGCTGCCAGTTTTATCATCTTTGAAGTAATGGTATATGTTTTCAGATTTTTCTTATTATTTTTGCCTCCGTTTAATTTGTAGGTAATGGTGTACTTTTCCTTTGCCCACTTTGCATACAGTGTTACTTTTCCGGTACTGCCCTTTTTAATAGAGGTTACCTTTTTGGTACATTTTTTATCACAATACCATCCTTTAAACACATACCCTTTTTTTGACGGATTTGAAAGTTTTATCGTCTTTGAAGTGATTTTATATGTTTTGGGATTCTTCTTATTATTTTTGCCTCCATTCAGGTTATATGTAATCTGATACTGTGCTGCTTTCCACTGGGCATATAAAGTTACGACCTCATCTGCTTTTTTTGTCAGATTTTTTACATAGGCATTTTCCTCATAAAAGGTTCCCTTCCCATCTGGCTGCGTATTCCAGCCTGCAAATGTATATCCTTTCTTTTCAAACTTATTTTTTGAAAGTTTTTCCTTCTGACCCGCCGCACATGCTTTCTCACTCATTTTCCCTTTTGCTGCACCATTTCCATCAAATTTTATTTTATAAAGATATGGACATACGACAACCGGAACATTCCTCTTAAATGCTTCTGCATTGATTTTATCTTTGGAGAGACTGGTTATTACATATATTTTTTCAGGTCCGTCTGTCGTTTCCCAGGAAAATGCTTCGCTGCCAATCTCTGTAATCGTCTTTGGCAGCCTTATCTTCCCAAGCACGCCGCCGTCCTTATAAAACGCACAGATTCCGATTGTTTTTACCGCGGTCTGGGAAAGATCAAGTTCCCCCGTTAAATTTTTACAGGATAAAAAAGCATAACTGTCAATCGCCGTTAATGTTTTGGGGAATTTCACGGTTTTTAATCCACTGCAGGCAGAAAATGCACTACCGCCTATTTCTGTAACCAAAGTCTGGGATAAATCCATTTTCTCCAGTGAACTGCAGCCTGTAAATGTGCCAAATCCAATTTTCGTTATATTCTCTGGCAATTTCACCGTTTCCAATGCACTGCACCCCTCAAATGTTCCTTCCAATTCCGTTATCCCTGTCTGTGACAAATCTGCTTCTTCCAACAGCGTGCAGTCTGCAAACACACCCGCTCCATCATTCACTTCCAGCACGTCAATATCTTCAAATCCGCCACACTTTACCTGACGGATGTTTTTATTTTTTACAGCAGCTAAGTCGAAATACCAGTTTCCTCTGCTCCATCTATAAGAAATCAGACTGTAATACAATCCATCCTTCAGCAAGCCATCAACTCTATATATCTGATGATTTGATAATTCTGCAATCTCCTCCGGGGACAGGTCAAAATACCCGTCAGAATACCCCTGATACTCCCATTCTTTATCTACCGAATAAGAGTTGCGGCTGCACCATGTAGCATCTGCAAAAATCCATTTTCCATTTTCACTGTCATAAACAGCATTGTATTCATGGGCATGCCCCTCTAAATCCATGCACGGAATTCCAATGGAAATGCACAATGTTCTCATAAGGCTTGCATAACCCGAACACATAGCACGCTTTTGCTCGTACACCTCATACGGTGACCAATAACTTGGCTTATTATTATAATAGGCATAATAATCATAATAAGTTCTGTCCGCAACAAATGCCATAATCGCTTTTATTTTCTCATACTGTGTAGTACACCCGGCTACAGCCTGTAATGCAGCCTGTCTTAATTCCTCAAACTGGGCATCTGTTATAGCATTCCTTTCAGGATCTGTTAAAAAGTAATCCGGGTCTGCATATTTATTAATCAGAGTCCAGGCCTTCTGTTCCGCTGCAATCTGCTCTTCACTTGCGTCCCCCTTGATTGAAGTTTCTTCCCGTTCTTCTGTTTCTTCTTCCATTTCCGGCAGTTCTGTTTCTGTGTCTGGCTGCTCTGTCTCCTCCGGCTGTTCTTCTGTGTCTGGCTGCTCTGTCTCCTCTGACTGTTCTTCTGTGTCTGGCTGTTCTGTTTCTTCCGACTCTGGCTGTTCCGTATTCTCCCGTTTCTCCTGTTCGCCTGCCTGTGTCTCCTGACGTTCACGATCCATCAGATCCAGTTCTTCCGTATCCGCATATTTTTCATTTACTTTCTCTGATGCCGATTCCGCTTTTTCTGTCTCTGCAATCACATTCGCCTGCATATTTACCGGCATCCCACCAACCAAAACAGTCGCAGCCAGCAATGCCGTAAAAGCTTTTTTCATCCCTCCTTTCATAAACTAAAACTCCTCCTTCATTTGTACCGCTATGTTACATTACCTTTTCTATATTATAACCGCAATACGACTATTTTCAATTGTTTGCGAAATCATTTCTATCATATCTCCGCAGACTATCTGCCTGTACATACTTCAAAATATTTTTCTTCTCCTCCGCGAGGTGCGCATCCCGCCCGGAGGGCGTTTTCATTCATAGGACGTAATTTCCTATGAATGAAAAACAGACGGATCATTCCCACCCAACAGGAATAATCCGTCTGTCTTTTTCTTTTTATTCTCCGCTTCGAAAAATCCTAGAAATCTACTTCCGTGTCATAGTAACAGCATTTCAACAGCTTTTCCATCTCCTCCTGGCTCGGCTGTCTCGGGTTTGATCCTGTACATGCATCTAAGATTGCATTGGCTGCGATCTCCGGCAGTCTCTCTAAGAACACTTCTTCCGGTACAAAGCCCTGCTCGGTCGGATAACTGTCTGCACCATAATTCTTAATACAGTGCGGAATCTTTAAGTCATCATTCATACCACGCAGATATTTGATCAGAAGTTCCACTTTCTCGTCTAATGAATCACCGCCAAGTCCCATGAAATCTGCGATCTCACCATAACGTTTCTTTGCAGTTTCATCTTTGGCGTTAAATGCGATCACTTTCGGCAGATACATTGCGTTGGCTGCACCGTGGATGATATGTGCGCCGTAATCCGCAAATGCAGCACCGGTCTTATGTGCCATGGAATGTACGATACCAAGCAGTGCATTGGAAAATGCCATACCGGCAAGACACTGTGCATTATGCATGTTATCTCTCTTTTCCATATCCCCGTTATAAGATCCTACCAGATCACGCTGGATCATCTTGATTGCATGCAGGGCAAGCGGATCTGTGAAATCACAGTTCGCTGTCGATACATATGCCTCGATTGCATGTGTCATCGCATCCATTCCGGTATGTGCTACCAGTTTCTGTGGCATTGTCTCTGCAAGTTCCGGATCAACGATTGCAACATCCGGTGTGATCTCAAAGTCAGCGATCGGATATTTGATACCTTTCTCATAATCGGTGATGATGGAAAATGCAGTTACCTCTGTTGCAGTTCCCGAAGTTGAGGAAATCGCACAGAAATGCGCTTTCTTACGAAGTTTTGGAATACCAAACACCTTGCACATATCCTCAAATGTGATATCCGGGTATTCGTATTTGATCCACATAGCCTTTGCCGCATCGATCGGCGAACCTCCTCCGATCGCAACGATCCAGTCCGGACCAAACTCTTCCATCGCCTTTGCGCCCTTCATTACGGTCTCCACCGATGGATCCGGCTCAATTCCTTCAAAAAGCTGTACTTCCATGCCGGCTTCTTCCAGATACTGTTTTGCGCGGTCAAGAAAACCGAAACGTTTCATGGAACCACCGCCTACGCAGATAATCGCCTTTTTGCCTTCAAACGTCTTTAATGCTTCCAATGCCCCTTTTCCGTGATACAAATCGCGTGGTAATGTAAATCTTGCCATCTTTCCTCCAATCTGCCGCCATCAAAAGGCCGCCCCCTGACACATACACATGCCTGTATTTTTTGTGTCATTTACTGTGTGCAACTTTTATATAACCATCACATATTTTGTTAATTAAATAACAATATGTATAGTAATATTATATCACATCTTTCAAAAATAAGAAGCATTTTTATGCATTTTTAATAATTCTTAATATTTTCTAAGCATTGTTTTTAAATCCACATTTTGGACAGATATTTCCTCCCTTATATACATAACCACAGCGGAAGCAGCAGATCGTATCATGTTTTTCTTTCGCCAGATAAGAAATATTTCGCGAATCCGGTTTTTCCTGTAAATAATGAATAAATTCATTCAATACCCCGGCATATGCCGTGAGCTGCTTATTTTCTACCGCATATGGAATTTTCGTCTTTTTCCCATTTTTCTCTGTCACATACACACCACGGTTTAAAAGTCCTGTGGATGCAGTGATCTCATCTATGGACGGAACATCAATACGGTAAGATGTCATCAGTGTGCTGTAATATAGATGTTCCGGTGTCAGGATAATCCCCTCTTTTCCACTGTTGTTTCTCGATGTGTCCACCACAAAAATCGGATATTCAAACAGACCGTTTCCTGCGGCATAGGATGCCATGGCATAATCGATAACCTCTGTTTCCTGCGGCGCTGCCTGCTTTAACAGCACTTTTCTCGCCGGGTAAAAATAATGTTTCTGGCTTTCTGTGATTCCCGCCTCTTCCAGTTCATTTTTCAGCTTATTTACAAGCTGTTCACACTCATCCGTCTTGATCTTGGAAAGACGCCTGCTTAAAAGTTCTAATGCATTATCCTTTAAATCCGGTAAATATGGTCCTTCTGCAATCTTCTGATACGCATCCATTCCCTCATCAAAGGACATGTGTGCCGGATCACCGGTAATTTCTGCGATCTCATTTTCATCCATCTGACGGATTTTATTCTCGATCTGCTCAAAATACGGCAAAACCAGCCCCGGCTCAAACTCCTTTTCTTTCAGACGCTCCTTAAGCTCTGTCAGATCCTCCCTTGTGATTTTTCTCGACTGGCGGATCATATTTTTTATTTCCTGCTGTTCGGCAAGATTTTTCTGCGATTCTAACCGTTCCTGATATGGGGTTAAATCTACTCCTTCGTATTCTTTTAATTTCTCCCGAAGTGCATGGTAACGTGCCCTGTCCATATTAGGCGGCATTTTCCCAACCAGCTCTGCGACTTCCCGCTCTGCCTGTGTCTGCATTTTCTGTTTCAGATTTAAAAGCAGATTCTGTTTTTTCTCCTGCGGCAGCTTTTCCTCTGCAATCTCGTCATAGACACGGCGCATCACGGCATAATTTTTATCTGCGCAGCTCTCTGCCTTTTTATTTAACGCGGCAAGCTTTCTGTCCTGTTCTTTTTCCTCTAACATATCCAGGTATTGTTTCCGCTCTTCGGGCGAAATTCTTGTTTCATGCATGAGCTGGTGTTTTAATTCGGAAAGCTGGCGCTCTGACATACGGTCTGCGACTCCAAATTTAGCCTGATAAGTCTCGCGGGCTTTCTGTGCCTCCGCATCATTTACCTGTGCATATTTTTCATCGGACGATTCCCCACCAATCCGCCCAGCTTCGTGCGGCTGCCTGCTGTCACTCTCATATCTGGAAGCGTTCACATGGCGGCTTTCCATTTCATTTTGACGTACATCTTCATATTGCTTTTTGTGCTCGTTCCGCTTCCATCCACTTTCACCCGCGCTTTCATTTCCATGCTGTTTTTCTGCGTGCCGGTTCTTGCTCTCATCCTGCTCTTCTTCATCATCTGTGACTTCGTCCTGATCTGATGCAGGCGTACTCTTTAACTTTTTACGACGCTTTTTTTCCTCCTGTATGCCAGGTTCGCAGGCTGCAATACTGCTTTCCGGGAAAAATCCCTCTTCTATCTTATTTAATAATTCCTCAAAGTCTGCATCTGAATATTCCGGCAGATCCTCGCACAGTTCCTCAAGTGGCTGCTGCTCGTCCTCGACACCCGCCGGCTTTCTGCCGTCCTCATACTCATTATAACGGCTGTTTGCCTCATGCTCGCCGTTACGCCCCATCAGCTCAAGATAATCTTCGTATGCCTTTTTATCCTCCTCAAAATCCATCAGATAAATATCGCCGTCTCCAAGAAGTTTCCATGGGCGCGGCGTATAAAATCTGTGACACGCTGCACAGGTACATGCTTTTGCCAAAAGGACTACTCCCTCAGGCGTCTCGATTCGAAACTCTTTTCCTTTCGGATACATGATCATATGCAGATTTTCTTTGCATTTTGGGCAGCGGTAACCAACTTTATAAAAGTTATTGCCAATCCTGCCTTTTGCTCTTTCTGACAGTGAAAGTTCTGTTCTCTCAAAAACAGTATGCGCCATCTTCCATTCAACTTTATGCCAGAGTCCCTGTTCCTCGTCTGCTTCCTCTTCCTTCTGCACTGCTTCTTTTGCCTCAAGTGCCGCCTGTATCACATCTTCATAGGTAATACGCTTTCCTGCATGATAAAAATGAAAATACTGCGTGGTATATTCCGGTTCAATATAGATTCCTGCAAGCACATTCCCGAAAAGAGTATTCAGCTGCTCCGTATTTTTTTCCACACGAAGTCCCTGGATCGTTCCCCATTTTCCAAATGCATACAGGATCATATTGATCACATCCCGTACTGCTGCCTCATCGGTATCTTTGATCTCATCTTCTTTGATCGGCAGATCTACAATATTTTCCGCCACTTTTCTGCTGTCAAAATGAAAAAACAGGGAGCGCACTTCCCCCTGTAAAATGAGATAATTATCAAGTGCCACAAAAAGACCTGTCCAGTTTACATTTGCATGCATGGTCTTTATCAGCCGTTCAAATGTCATTTTTAATTCGCTATCTGCTTTTAATACGATCACTTTTTTCACCTCTTACTTTTCAAATGCAGATTTTTCCTTCAAGATCTGTGCAAATCCCATATGAAGTTCTTCTTTTGCCCACTCAAAATCAATCTCCTGATTGCTGTCATTCAAACAGACGCTTCCACTCTTCTGATGACCTATATCAGCCACAATCCTGCTGTTATCATTTGAGACATCATAATACCGGCAGAGTCTTCTTACATTGCCGGGAACAAAACCGCCAGTCAGTTTCTGATACTCCCTGAGCACATACTGGCTGACATCCTCTTTCTGACGGAATTTATGGCTGCACACCTCGTTTAACAACTCCGGTTCTAATTCCCACATTTTCACAAAAGTACTCTTTTTAAAAGGAGACGGCCCATGAACCGTGTAAAATCCTGTAAACAACGGGAACGCCAGTTCTAACATATTATAAATAAAATACATAAACGGATAACCGGGATGGAAATATGCTCCCGGCTGTTTTTTCATATTTTCACGTTTGTCAAAATATTTTGCCAGAAGCATGGCATTATTCAGGTAAATATATGGCATGACCTGATCTTTTGTATTTGCCACATCAGGCTGAAGAGCCAGCATATCCACCGGAAGATCATTTTTAAAATACTGTTCCGGTCTGACCTTTTTTATCAGAAACATATCATCATTAAAATATACAAAATTCTCTGCCAGACCTGGGATTCTGTGCATATTCCACTCAATGGCATGTGAATTAAATGTCGGCAGATATTTTTCTGGAATAAAATCTTTATGATTTACAATATTTAACTTCGGATGTTCTTTATTTAACCAGGATGGCAGATGCCCCCATGTAACAAAGTGTATCCTGCGCACCCATGGTGCAAAACGCTCCACACCACGAAACCAGTACCTCAGCAGATCCCAGTCTCTGTATCTCTCTTTTCTGTCATCCTGTTTCTGCGACAGATCCGGCTGCATACTGTACTCCATTTTCTGTTTCTGCCAGTCCGGATCATTGCCATCTACCCATGTGATCACAAAATCAATTTCCGGAATGTTATTGTCGCGTGTCATAATAATCTCCATTTCTGCCCATCTAACATCTTTTTCATCTGCATGATAATTTTTACTTCTATCATGATAAAACAAATCCCGCAAAATGAAAATCCCATTTATCGGCTTAATTTATATTTTTTTAAGAAATCCTGTTTTTCCCGATTTTAAAGCATTTTCGTCGTTTTTGTTAGCACTCATTTAAAAAGAGTGCTGATTTTCTATTGACTTTTAAAATTTACGGTTATAATATTAGATTCAGGCAGCAGCGAAGCGGATCTGCTCCGCTGCATTTTATAACGATCATAAAGGAGTGTTTGAATATGGCAGAGAAACATGGAAATCTTTCAATTAACAGTGATAATCTGTTTCCGATTATCAAAAAATGGTTATATTCCGATCACGATATTTTCTTCCGTGAGCTGATCAGTAACGGCTGTGATGCTATCACGAAATTAAAAAAACTTGAGATGATGGGCGAATATACATTACCGGCAGACTACAAACCGGAAATTCACGTTGTCGTAAATCCGGAGGAAAAGACCTTAAAATTCATCGATAACGGTCTTGGTATGACTGCAGACGAAGTTGAGGAATATATCAACCAGATCGCATTTTCCGGTGCAACTGATTTTATTGAAAAATATAAGGACAAAGCAAACGACGATCAGATCATCGGTCACTTCGGACTTGGTTTTTACTCCGCATTCATGGTAGCCGATCAGGTAACGATCGATACTTTATCTTACAAAGACGGTGCAACAGCTGTTCACTGGTCCTGCGATGGCGGTACAGAATTTGATATGGCTGACGGCAATAAAGAAGGCGTCGGTACTGAGATCACCCTTTTCTTAAATGAAGATGCTGTTGAGTTCTCCAACGAATACCGTGCAAGAGAAGTCATCGAAAAGTACTGCTCTTTCATGCCTACCCCGATCTTCCTTGAAAAAGCAAATGCCGAGACCGAATATGAGACGATCGACGCTGCTGATAAATTAGACACTGATACCGTTGTGGAGACGATCCACGAAGAAGCAAAAACAGAGGAAAAAGAAAATGAGAACGGCGAAAAAGAAGTCGTTGAAGTTTCCCCTGCAAAAGATAAATTAAAGATCGTAAAACGTCCGGTTCCATTAAACGATACCAACCCTCTCTGGGCAAAGAGTCCGAACGAATGCACCGACGAAGAATACAAAGCATTTTACCGCAAAGTATTCTTAGATTACAAAGAACCATTGTTCTGGATCCACTTGAATATGGACTATCCGTTCAACTTAAAGGGTATCCTGTACTTCCCGAAGATCAATACCGAGTATGATTCCATTGAGGGAACCATCAAACTTTACAACAATCAGGTATTTATCGCCGACAACATCAAGGAAGTCATTCCTGAATTCTTAATGCTCTTAAAAGGTGTGATCGACTGCCCGGATCTGCCGCTTAACGTATCCAGAAGTGCACTGCAGAACGATGGTTTTGTAAAGAAGATCTCCGAGTACATCACCAAGAAAGTAGCTGACAAGCTGATCGGTATGTGCAAGACGGATAAAGAAAATTACGAGAAATACTGGGACGACATCAGCCCGTTCATCAAATTCGGCTGTCTGAAAGATACCAAGTTCTGTGACAAGATGAACGATTACATCCTGTTCAAGAATCTGGATGACAAATATCTCACTCTTCCGGAACTCTTAGTCAAAGAGGAAGAAAAGAAAGACGAAAACAAAGATGAAGCTGAGGTATTAGATGCTGACGGCAATCCGATCAAAAAGGAAAGCACCGATGCAGCAGATGAGAATACTGAGGAAAAAGATGAGCGCAAGGTAATCTACTATGTAACTGACAAACTTCAGCAGGGTCAGTACATTAAGATGTTCAAAGAGCAGAACATGGACGCTGTCATCTTAGACCACAACATTGATACTTCCTTCATCTCACAGCTTGAGCAGCGCAATGAGCATTATAAATTCATGCGTATTGATGCAGATGTCACAGAATCCTTAAAGGACGAGACTTCCGCTGAGGACTTAAAGGCTGAGACAGATACCCTGACTGATGTGTTTAAAAAAGCTTTAAACAACGATAAACTGACTGTCAAAGTTGAGAAGCTGAAAAATGCGGATATCGCTTCTGTCATCACGCTTTCCGAGGAAGGCAGACGTATGCAGGATATGATGAAGATGTATGCAATGAACGGCATGGGCGGCATGGATCCGAACATGTTTGCTGCGGATCAGACCCTGACCTTAAACGCAAACAATGAACTTGTAAAATATATCTTTGAGCACAAAGATTCCGAGCATGTTCCGATGTTCTGTGAACAGCTTTACGATCTTGCAATGCTTTCCAACCAGCCGCTGTCTGTTGACGCTATGGCAAAATTTGTACAGCGCAGCAATCAGATCATGATGCTTTTAGCAAAATAATTTTTACAGAATACAAGCCCCTGCAAAACCTGTAGATACGAGTTTTGCAGGGGCTTTCTCATGCTGTTTTTTATCGTGTTTATACCTGAATTTCTATAAAAATATTATTTTGCTGCCGTATAGATTGCGATCATATCTTCCACATCCAGATGCTTTACTTTTCCAAGATTGCCTCTGACTGCCGCATTACACTTTTCTGCCAGTTCTTTTATCTGTTCTTCTGTCGGCGCAATGCCAAGTTCCGTTAATGATGTCGGCATATGGATTTCCCGGTAAAAATCCTCCATTGCAGCAATGCCTGCCTCTGCCGTCTTCTGTTCTGTCTCCTGCGGCTCCACACCCATAACGTGCTCTGCAAACTGCACAAATCGTTCAATACGCTCCCCGCAGACATAGCGTGCCCAGCTTCCCCAGATCGCGGCAAGCCCTGCTCCATGTGCCACATCAAACATTCCACCAAGCTCGTGTTCTAATTTGTGCGTTGCCCAGTCACCACCATCCGTTCCGCAGCCGGTCAGTCCATTATGGGAAAGACTTCCCGCCCACATGACTTCCGCGCGCGCATCATAATTTTCCGGCTCTTTTACAAGGATTTTTGCATTTCTGATCACCGTGCGCATCAGTGCTTCACTGATTCCATCCGTCAGTTCCATGTTTTCACCGTGGTTGAAATAGCGTTCCATCGTATGCATCAGGATATCCGTGCATCCGCATGCTGTCTGATACGGTGGAAGCGTCATCGTAAGCTCCGGATCTAAAACAGCAAACTTTAATCGGCTGTAATCGGTCGTGCATCCCCTCTTCATACCGCCATCTTCCTTTGTTATTACGCAGGAACCGCTCATCTCACTTCCCGCCGCCGCGATCGTAAGCACTACACCGATCGGCAGACATGCAGTCGGTTTCCGTTTAAAATCAAAGAAATCCCACACGTCTCCTTCATTTGCAACACCATATCCGATCGCCTTTGCGGAATCAATGACACTTCCGCCGCCGACGGCAAGGATGAAATCGACATTTTCTTTTTTACAGAGTGCGATTCCTTCATACACCAGAGAAAGTCTCGGGTTAGGAACGACACCGCCCAATTCGATGTAAGTGATCCCCTCTTTATCAAAGATCGCCTCGATCCTGTCTAACAGACCGGAGCGTCTGGCACTGCCGCTTCCATAATGGATGAGAACCTTTTTACAGTTCTGTTCTTTTATCAGGTTTCCAACTTTTTGTTCCGCACCTTTTCCGAAAACAACTTTTGTCGGTGCATAATAATTAAAATCGTTCATTTTGCTCCTCATTCCCACATGTAAAAGTTCTTATTCCCTCTTTTCATAACTATTTCTAGTTATATAAGCTATTATCGGTAAGAAAACGTATCTGCTTTAGTCTGAACAAGCTCGCAGGAAACCATCACCGGTTCTCTGCGGGCTTACACTCTCTTATCGTATCTTCTTATTATATATCTGTCTGACAAACTATCTACATTGAAATTTTATCAAGTATTCCGGTCAGATATGCGATCGTCACCCCATAATTTGTCATCGGAACCTGCTGTTTTTTGGCACGGTCGATCCGCGACATCACATATTTGCGGTTAAACATGCATGCACCGCACTGGATGATCAGATCATAGCCGGATAAATCCTGTGGAAAATCCGTTCCACCCATGATGTCTACGGTAATGCCCTCTCCTGCGCGCTTTTTTAACATGCGCGGGATTTTGACTCTTCCGATATCTTCCTGCAGTGGCGCATGGCTGCAGCATTCTGCGATCAGAACATGCGATTCATTTGTCAGGGAATCTAACATTTTTGCACCTTCCACATAGTAAGGAAGATCTCCTTTATACGCTGCAAACAAAACAGAAAATGAGGTCAGCATGCTCTCTTTCGGCTTGTGCTCATACACATAGCCGAATACCTGTGAGTCTGTGATGATCAGTTTCGGCGGTTCTTTTAAGGCTGCAAGTGCCGGCAATAGTTTATCTGTTGTCACACTCATGACCAGGCACTTTTTATCCAAAAGTTCCCGTAATGTCTGCACCTGCGGCAGGATCAAACGTCCTTTCGGCGCCTGGATATCCTGCGGCATGACCAGTAAGACGAAATCTTCTTCTGTGACGAGATCTCCAGTGATCAGCCTATCTCCGTAATTTTCCGGCACAAGGCGGGCGAGTTCTTCCCTGACTGCGTCGATCCCTGCCCCCGTTTTGGCACTGACTGTGAGCGCCTGTTTTCCTGTTTTTTCTTTGATATAAGAAGCAAGTTCGTCCGTATGCGGATCAATATCTGCTTTCCCGACGAGGAACAAAACAGGCGTATTTTTTTCTTTCAGAAACTGATACCACTTTAATTCTTCTGTGAGATCCGGTAAGTTCTCCTGATTTTTCTCGGACGACTGTTGTAATTTTTCTTTTGCATCTTTCGTCTCTGAAGCATCCTCTCTGCAGGCATCCGCGCCAGATACCACGATCACAGCGATATCCGCCTTTTCCGCTGCCAGTTTCGTTTTCTCCACACGGCGTTCCCCAAGCTCAGTCTCATCATCAAATCCCGCTGTGTCAATAATCACACAGGGACCAAGCGGACTGATCTCCATCGGCTTATAGACCGGATCCGTCGTCGTTCCGGCAACATCTGCAACAATGGAGACTTCCTGATGTGTGAAGGCGTTAATAAAAGAAGATTTCCCGCTGTTTGTTTTCCCGAACACACCAATATGCAGACGGTTGCTGCCTGGTGTATCATTTAGTGTTCCTGCCATAGTACTCCTTTCGGACAATCTACCCGGCAGCACGGATTTTCCCGCTCTGCTTTCTGTTTGTCCATTTAAGATATGCATCCCGTTTTTCTTCTCTTAAAATCTGAAATCACGTTTTCCCTCTGCGATATCGTGGATGTGCTCGTATGCAGTCTGTTTTACTTTCGGATTCGGAATTTTTTCAAGTTCTCTGTCGATCAGCTCCATACCAAGACGTTTTGTCTCTTCGCTTGCATAATCTTCCAGATATTCTTTTAATGTCATCAGCGCATTCGGGTGACAGCAGTTTAAGATCTGCATGTTTTTACAAAGTGCCATAAAACGGTCACCGGTTCTTCCCTCGCGGTAACATGCAGTACAGAAACTTGGGATATACCCCAGTTTGATCAGCCAGTTCACAACTTCATCTAAGGTTCTCTGGTCGCTGACATCAAACTGCTCACTGGTCACTTCTCCTTCTTTTTCCGGCTCTGCGTAGCCGCCGACGCTTGTTTTTGATGCACCGCTGATCTGGGAAACGCCAAGCGGAAGGACTTTGTTTCTCACTTCCTTGCTCTCTCTTGTTGAGATGATCATTCCGGTATATGGCACGGAAACACGGATCAGAGCACAGATCTTTGCAAATGTGTCGTCAGAGATGCCATTGTCAAATGCAGACGGATCAATGTCATCTGCATGCTTGATTCGCGGTACACTGATAGTATGCGGTCCGACTCCATGTACTGCCTCTAAGTGTTCTGCGTGCATCAAAAGTCCTGCAAACTCATAACGGTAAAGGTCAAGTCCAAACAATACGCCAAGTCCTACATCATCAATTCCGCCCTCCATTGCACGGTCCATCGCTTCTGTGTGATATGCGTAATCGTGTTTCGGTCCGGTCGGATGCAGCTTTTCATAGCTTTCTTTATGGTAAGTCTCCTGAAACAGGATATAAGTTCCGATTCCAGCTTCTTTTAATTTGCGGTAATTTTCCACGGTCGTTGCAGCAATATTGACATTGACACGGCGGATTGCACCGTTTTTATGTTTGATGCTGTAGATGGTCTTGATGCACTCTAAGATATATTCGATCGGGTTGTTGACCGGATCTTCGCCCGCCTCAATGGCAAGACGTTTATGTCCCATATCCTGCAATGCAGTAACTTCTTTTACGATGTCTTCCTGCGTCAGTTTCTTTCTTGCAATGTGTTTGTTTTTCAGATGATACGGACAGTATACACAGCCGTTCACGCAGTAGTTTGACAAATAAAGCGGTGCAAACAATACGATACGGTTTCCGTAAAAATCTTTTTTGATCTGCTCTGCAAGTGCATAAACTTCCTGGATTTTTTCAGGAATCTCACATGCTAAGAGGACAGATGCCTCCCTATGATTTAAGCCCTTTCTTAATTTTGCCTTCTCGATGATCTCATCGATCAGTGCCACATTGTCCTTGTTGGCATCTGCATAGGCAAGTGTCTCTCTGATCTCCTCATCTGAAATAAACTCTTCTGCTTTTAATGATTTTGCGCTATACATACATTCTTCCTTTCTTTCCGGTCAGTTTGCGCCCGCTTGCTTTCCGGTTAGTGTATTTTTATATGGACGACAGACTGCTCTTTTTGCAGAACTGTCGTATAAAACCAGTAGATCCGCCTTAAGTCTGCTGGCTTTTTGTCAATTTGTGATTTCTGAAGTTATCTTATGTCCACCCGTTCTGTCTCACAGATGGCTGATACTTTCCATTCTGCTTCCTTATGGCTGAAAATCGCCCCTGTTTACGGCTACCTGATAGCCAATGCTTTCCATTCGTTTCTGCATGCAGAAGCGGCACTCTGCTGCCTCGTCACCGGTGCAGATCTTATTATCATATAATTTATATTTCTCCCGCACGGCAACCGGGGATAAATTCGGCATGACGACATTTGCTCCCGCTAAAATTCCAAGCTCCCTGCCCTTGGGATGAATCGTTCCAAGCGCTGTGGTCGCCGGGAGAAGTACATGCGGATGGATCAGTCTGATAATGGAAAGCAGCCGCAGTGTCATCTCCATAGTGCCCGCTGTCTCAGTACCAAACGGCGTATCTTTCTGCGGGATAAACGGACCAATACCGACCATCTGCGGTTTCAATCTACGGATAAACTGCAGATCTTCCCACAGGGTATCTACGGTCTGATAAGGCGAACCTACCATAAATCCGCATCCGGTCTGATATCCGATTTCTTTTAAATCTCTAAGACAGCGCATCCGGTTCTGATAGGACATCTCTGCCGGGTGCAGTTTCTTATAATGTGCCTCATCTGCCGTCTCGTGGCGCAGCAGATACCGGTCTGCCCCCGCATCAAAATATGCCTGATAGCTCTCTCTTGATTTTTCTCCGATAGAAAGTGTCACCGCACAGTCGGGATATTCTGCCTTGATCTTTGAAACGATCTGACAGATCTTTTCATCGGTATAAAATCCATCCTCCCCACCCTGCAGTACAAAGGTGCAAAATCCCAGCTCATATCCGATTTTACAGCAGGAAAGAATCTCTTCTTCCGTCAGCCGGTAGCGGTCTGCGTGGCAGTTACTTCTGCGGATTCCACAGTAAAGGCAGTCATTTTTGCAGTAATTTGTGAACTCAATCAGTCCGCGGATGTAGACATTTTTTCCATAGATGCGGTCACCTGTGTTCCGCGCACGCTGTTTTAAATCCTGTATCATCGCATCGTCCTCTGTGGCAAGAAGAAATGCAAACTGTTCTTTTGTGATATCTGCTGTCTTTTCTATTGTCTCTGGCAGATTTTTAAAATTCTGCGCTGACATGCCAAAGTTTTTCTGTTTGTTTTTGTCTGGTGTTCTCTGGTTTTGTAACATAAATTTATCCCTGTCCGATCATAATGGCCTTTCTGCTAGTGAGATTGGGCATCCGACATATATTTCTTTTGATTTTGCCCAATGTGTATATTTTCAATTCATATCCACGCCAGCTTATGCCATGCCAACATTCGAATACACCGTCTTTGCCGTGATTCCATCAAGTCTGCCAATTTTCCCGGAAAGTGCATTGATAACATCCTGCGGCGCATCGATTGCAACGCTGATGATATGCACATTCCGCTCACGGTATGGCAGACCCATCCGTCCGATAATATACGAGCCGTATTCATGCAAAAGTTTATTTAGTTCCGGCGTGGAATCCATATTTTCAACGATGATCCCGATCAAAGCTACTCTTGTATCCATTCGTTTCCTCCCTGATTATCAAATTTATATGATTTTCATACACGAATCTATGATACAGATTTTGGAATAAAAAAACTGTACCCCTAATTTCAGGTACAGCCTAATAAGAGTCGCATTGCGCCTCTTACATTTTCCATTTATGCCATACCTTTCATCTCAAGTGATTCTTTTGATGTCAGCGTCTTTTCTTTTTCTAATAAACAATCTTGTGCAAAAAGGACTTTACATGTGCTCTTTGCAAAGATTTACAATCTCAATTTAGATGCATTTTACGGGCAAATTTCTTATTATAACAATACCCTCTGCATACACAAAAATTATACAGCAAAATTTTTTGCTTATATAAGTATTATGTATACAAAGGGTATCATGATTTTTTAGGAATTGCAATTATGTTTCGATTCTGTACGATATAAAATACAAAAAATGTGTTACTGTTCACACATACTGTGTGAGCAGTAACGATTACAGCCCATTTTAAATGCATCTTCGATGCATGGGGCTGTAATCTGGCATGATATAGTCTTTGGCGCACAGCTTGACAGCAAGTGTCAAGCTTGCGAGTGAACAGTAACAAAAATGTTACTCTTTACGGCACCGGCTCTTCCTCCAGCACCTCGATCTCTTTGATCATCGTCTCATTTCCACATAAAAGCCAGGTATGTTCCCCGCCGCACTCCGGGCAGATCTTACCATGTGCTACGGTATCATATTCGCAGCCACAGTCATCACAATGTGTCACTGCATGGATTGTCTCGATATTTAACTCACTGCCGGATAAAACCTCTGTGCGGTCCGCCGCCCAGCGCCAGCAGTCTGTGAGATAAGACGGCACGATGCCGGACACTTCCCCGATGGAAAGTGTCACAGCCGAAACCTTTGTCAGTTCATTTTCCTGCGCGATCTCCTCCACGCTTTTGATCACATGAAATACGATTCCAAGTTCATGCATTCGCTTTATTTCTCCTTTTTTCCAAAACGGATCTTCACTTCACGTTTTAACATATAAGGAAGAATTGCCTTCATCTTGTCCTCCGCTTTTACCATACGGCTGCACTCCGGCAGCTCGCGGTGCAGATGGATCGCATCAAATTCACACTTTGTCGTGCAGACACCACAGCCGATACACTTGTTCGGATCGACCACGGAAGCTCCACATCCAAGACAACGCGCAGTCTCGATCTTCACCTGCTCCTCGGTCAGTGTCCTGTGTGCATCGCGGAATGATCTGTGCGCATCAATCTTGTCATCCATTGCAGGACGCTGTCTCTTTGCACTGTCATATCCTTCCAGGGCAAGATTTTCCTTATCCAGTTCGATAAACTGACGGCGGTTTCTTCCGATCGTCATGCTTGCGTTTTCATGTACAAAACGGTGAATGGACTCTGCACCTTCTTTTCCGGCTGCGATCGCATTGATTGCAAAACTCGGTCCGGTATAGACATCTCCACCGACAAAGATATCCGGTTCTGCGGTCTGGTAAGTAAGCGGATCTGCTACTGCTCCGTTTCCTCTTCCAAGTTCCACTTTAGAGCCTGCCAAAAGGTCACCCCAGAGAATGCTCTGTCCAATACTTAAGTATACATGCTCACATTCCACGGTCATTGTCTCATTCTCATCGAACTGTGGGTTAAAACGTCCAGTCTCATCTTTGACGGAAACACATTTTTTCAGCACGATGCCACGCACTTTACCGTTTTCTGTCAAAATCTCTTTCGGACCCCAGCCACAGTGAACGGCAGCTCCCTCTTCTTTGACTTCTTCCACCTCATCTTTGGATGCCGGCATCTCTTTTTCAGACTCTAAGCAGAACATGGAAACTTCGTTGGAACCACAGCGTGCCGCTGTACGTGCCACATCGATTGCCACGTTACCGCCACCGATGACAACAGATCTGCCATCCACGCGGTAGTCTTCGTTTCCACCGGATACGATATGTAAGAAATCAACCGCACTCATTACACCCGCGGCATCCTCGCCCGGAATGCCTGCTTTGCGGCTTCCCTGGCAGCCGATCGCAATATAAAATGCCTGATATCCCTGCGCGCGCAGTTCGTCTAACGAAATATCTTTTCCAACTTCCACGCCGCATTTGATATCCACACCAAGTTCACGCATCACTTCGATTTCAGCATCCACAACATTTTTCTCTAATTTAAAAGAAGGAATACCGTAAACGAGCATACCGCCCGGGCGCTCATTTTTCTCAAATACAGTCGGTTTGTAACCTCTGGTTGCCAAATAAAACGCACAGCTTAAACCAGCCGGGCCACCACCAATGATTGCAATCTTCTGTGGGAAAGTTCCACGGTTTGACGGCTGTACGACCGGTGGAATGTAACGTGTATCTGAATTCAGATCCAGTTCTGCGATAAATTTCTTGACATCATCGATCGCAACTGCCTGGTCCACAGTTCCTCTTGTACATGCATCCTCACAGCGGTGGTTGCAGACACGGCCGCAGACTGCCGGGAACGGATTTTCCTTTTTGATCAGGGCAAGGGCATCTGTGTATCGTCCCTGTGCCGCCATCTTTAAGTATCCCTGTACTGCGATATGTGCCGGACATGCCGTCTTACACGGTGCCGTTCCGGTATCATAACAGTTGATGCGGTTGTTATCACGGTAATCCATATCCCATTTTTCCGGTCCCCACTTGGTATTATCCGGCAGCTCGTGTTTCGGATAGGTGATGGTTCCATCTTTCGTACAGAGTTTCTGACCCATTTTTACGGCACCTGCCGGACAGTACTCTACGCAGCGTCCACATGCAACACAGTCCTTTGTTTCAACCTTTGCCACATAAGCAGAACGTGACATGTTCGGTGTGTTAAATAACTGTGAAGTACGAAGTGCATTACAGATATTTACATTACAGTTACAGATGGCAAAAATCTTGTCCTCGCCGTCAATGTTTGTGATCTGATGAACAAATCCGTTGTCCTCCGCACGCTGTAAGATTTCCATTACCTTTTCACGTGTAATGTAATGTCCCTTGTTTGTCTCGACTAAATAGTCAGCCATATCGCCGACACCGATACACCAGTCTTCCGGATCATCCGCGCATCCCTCGCCCAAAACACCGCGGGAATAACGGCAGGAACACGGACCTGCTGCATATTTTCCATCATATTTATCCAGCCAGTGGGAAATATGCTCGACACTGACAGACTCATTTTCCGTCTCGATCGCTTTCTCAACCGGGATAACGTGCATACCGATTCCAGCGCCTCCTGGCGGTACCATCGGTGTTACTTTCTGCAATGGTAAAAATGCCATGCGCTCAAAGAATGATGCAACTTCCGGGTGCTCTTTGATCTGATCTAACTTCATGTTAAAAAACTCTGCACTTCCCGGTACATACATCGGAAGGACATACTGTTTCTCGTGTTTCGGATTCTCCCAGTTGTACTCTAAAAGACCGATGTTACTCATTTCCTGCAACAGTTCTTCTAACACTTTTTCTTCTTTTCCGGTTGCTTTTACGACCTGTGCTAATGTCATCGGTTTGCGCACTTTCATTTTCAGTGCAACTTCTGCCATCTCATCCGTCACAAGTGCTTCTAATCCATAATATTCCGGATCTTCGGCTGTCACTGTATGACCGATACGGTCGGTGATCTTCTGTCCTAATTTTAAGATCAGCTCTCTCGGCTGTTCCGGTGGTGTGTACTCAAACTTTTTCATGCGTGTTCCTCCTCTTTCCATGCAGCGGTCTCTTTTTTCAGCCAGTCTGCCCATTCTTCCATACCTTCACCTGTCTTTGCACAGATCGGGATGATCTTTGCATTCGGATTGCGCATCAGGATGTTCTTTTTACACTGCTCTAAGTCAAAATCAAAATATGGCATCACATCAATCTTGTTGATCAGCACGACATCGCAGATGGAAAACATCAGCGGGTATTTTAAAGGTTTGTCATGTCCTTCCGGTACGGATAAGATCATCGCATTTTTCACTGCACCCGTATCGAACTCCGCTGGACATACCAGATTGCCGACATTCTCTAAAATAACCAGTTCCACATCTTCTGTTCCAAGTCCTTTTAATCCCTGTCTCGTCATATCTGCATCCAGATGACACATGCCGCCTGTATGAAGCTGGATTGCCTTTGCTCCGGTCTTTAAAATTGTTTCCGCATCCACGTCAGAGTCGATATCTGCCTCCATGACACCGATCTTCAAGTCATCTTTCAGTGCCTCGATCGTGCGTGTCAGCGTCGTTGTCTTGCCTGATCCAGGCGATGACATCAGGTTCAACAAGAACACGCCGTCTTTTTTCAGTTCTTCGCGAAGCAATGCTGCCTGCTTGTCATTGCTCTCGAAAATGCTCTGTTTTACTTCCAGAATCCGTACATTTCCCATGATAATCTCCATTTCTTTTGTAACATTTTTCGCCTTATCTGTTACTTATAGATAAATTCTATCATTTTAGGGTGGTTGTGTCAATAAATTCTGGTCATACCAGTGTGCCAATTTTTTAGAATTTGTTTAGAATTACCATAGAAAGCATAGATTTATTCCATAAAAATTAGATACAATATGCTTGTCCATACAACTTATAACACCAGACATTCTCATTTTATCTGCGTGCAATCGGCGTATACAAAACGGACAAAGGAGATTATTTATGAATACAACAAAAGATAACAGCACCATCTTATTCTGCGACTATTACAAGCAATGGATCACCGTATACAAAGAAGGTGCCATAAGAACTGTAACTATGAAAAAATATCTGATGGCTCATCACTGGCTCGAGAAACTTGTTCCCGATCTTATCATCAGCGATCTTGACCGAATCTCCTATCAGAAACTACTAAATGATTATGCTTCTACACACGAGCATCAGACCACTCTCGATTTCCATCACCATATAAAATGTGCCGTACTTGATGCCGTCGATGAAGGACTGATTTCCAGAGATCCTACCAGAAAAGCTATTATTAAAGGAAAACAGCCAGGAGACAAAAAGATCAAATATCTTAACCAGTTTGAATTACACAAATTAATTGAAGATTTAACCTTAGAGCAGAAAATTTCATGGGACTGGTTCATTCTTCTGGTTGCTAAAACAGGCATGCGATTTTCTGAGGCGCTTGCTTTAACACCAAAAGATTTCGATTTTGCACATCAGTCACTTTCCATCTCTAAAACATGGGACTACAAAGGCGACGGCGGTTTTCTTCCTACAAAAAACACTTCCTCTGTAAGAAAAATTCAAATTGACTGGCAGACCGTCATGCAATTTTCCAACCTGCTCAAAAATCTTCCAGAGGACGAACCCATCTTTGCAGGTACGACCAAAGTGTATAACTCTACTCTAAACGGAATACTGGCACGCCATTGTAAAAACGCCGGCATCCCGGTCATCGCTATACATGGCCTCCGCCATACCCATGCCTCTTTACTTTTATTTGCCGGAGTTTCCATTGCGAGTGTTGCCCGCCGGTTAGGTCATTCCAGTATGACAACCACCCAAAAGACCTATCTGCATATCATACAGGAACTTGAAAGCAAAGATGTCGATATCATCATGCGCTCATTATCAAACTTAAATTAATATTAAATATATACGCCGATTCTAAAATAGCTGCCGCATTTTCAGCGACAGCTATTTTTACGTCTTGCATAATTAATCAAGTAATGGAAGAACACTTTCCATCAGATTATCTTTAAAATCCTCTATCATTTCTTTTCTGAATTTAAATTTGGGCATTGGTTCTGCTTCATTGTTTTTATATGATGTATAATCCGCTTTTTCCTTTAGATTATTTTCATTTGCAAGTTCTCCATCCCTAAAGTTATATACCTCATACCGGACCGTTTCAAAATCTACATACCATTTATTGGCAAAATCTTCTATCTCTTTGTCAATCGCCGCATATCTCATTTCATTAACGATCACAGAGATATCCTGTCCAATATATTTTGTCTTATCCTTTTCAATTTCATCAACTATCGAACCTAACAATGCACTGAGTTTTGGATTATCCTTTGAAAAATCCTCTATCAATCCCCGGATCAAACTCATGTCATGCTCAAAATCTGCCTCTTTAAAATTATTTTCGGACTGATCTAAGGATTCCACGACTCCCTGCAGCAGTTCAATAATATATTCAAAATCTACTCTCAGCTTGTTATATGCAACCAGATCATAATCATCCAAAACCGGATTATCCTCATCAAACTTATCTTCTTCTGTCTTCTTTAATTCTTCCATCACATTATGATACACTGCTGCATAATTTTCATATTCTTCTTCCGAAAATTCATATTCCACAAGGATTTCATCCCTGTAATTAGAAAATGCCTTCAAGTGGGCAAAATCATGATCTAATGCCCGAAACATGTGTACAAAAGCCTTTTTCTGTTTTTTTGACAATCCCGCTATATCTGCTGGCGTACTCGCAAGTGCATGTATTGTTTTCACTGATATTGCAAATGAACGCAGCACATCATCCCAATCTTCTGCTATCGGACTTCCATCGCCACCTCTGGAATACAATTTTAACGCATAATTGATTGCATTTTTAAAATCCCCCGGCGATTGAAACGTTACCACCTGCCCGTATTGCTTATTCGGATCATATAACCGATTGGTACGTGAAAATGCCTGAATCAGATCCTGTGGGTTCATCGGCTGACGATCCATAAATAACGTTGACAGACACGGTGCATCAAACCCCGTCAACAAACGATCAACTACAATCACAAGATCTAACTGCTGGCTTCTTTCCATATATCTCTTCTCTTTTCGCGCCAGGCGGTCATTCAGATTGCTGTTGTAAGCATTGATTCCCTCAATCTTATAACTCGTTCCAAACATGGCATTATAATCATCCATAGACTCCTGCATTTTATCCTGGTAAACCTTTGATGTCTCTTCATTTTCAGATAAAGAATATGTGATTGCAAATTTAGGAAAATCCGGCATTGCACGGCTAATATCTTCATGAATCTTTAATTCGTCCTGTCCCGCTTTTATTTTTTTCAACAGTTCATAATATTTCTGCGCCTTTGGTATGGAATTAACCGTCAAAATCCCCTCATACGTTTTTCCCTTTACATTTTGCATGCCAAACTTTGTATAGGACTGATTCAATATCACATCAAGCACTCTGCGCATATGTTCTTCTGTGTCAAATACTGATAAGTCCGCATTTGCATTTTTCGGACCAAGATTTTCAATCATAAATCCCAGAACCGCCTCATCGTGAATCGCCTCTTTTATCGTATAACTGTGCAAGCATTTACCATATAACTGCTCTGTTGTCTGCGGTAAATCTCCCTTTTGCTCATACTTGTTTTCCTCAAAAATCGGCGTTCCTGTAAAACCGTACCACAGAGAACTGCAAAAAAATCGTTCCAACAATCTCTTCGTCTCCGGTGTTACCGCTCTATGACATTCATCCACTACAAAAGCAACCTTCAGATTTTTTATCTTTTCGTACTCTTTGGTACCTTCCTGCAGGCGTTTATTAACCATTGTCTGCATCTTCTGCCTTGTTGTTACGATCATCTGGCGATTTCCATCAGTCAGTTTTTTTATCAACGTGTCTACATAATCAGTATCATCAACATCAATCGTATCATTGTCTGCATAAGACTGAAATGCCATCTTTGTCTGTAAATCAAGATCTTTTCTATCAATCAGAAAAATTGTCTTTTCTATCGATGGAATATCCATCAGCAAATTACGTGTTGCCTTATAAGAAGTCATTGTTTTTCCGGAACCGGTGGTATGCCAGATAAATCCCGATTCTCCTCTCCTTGAAGCTGCCCGCATTGCTTCAATTGCATGTATCTGATATGGTCGCAGGATCAACAGCTTCTTCTTATCATTATCTAATATCGTATATTTTGTTACCATCTCATGTGCTTCCGGTATTTTTAACACTGCCTCAGCAAAATCAATATAATCACATACCGGCAAATTTTCCTTATCAATCCATCCGGTTATAAACTTTTTATTTAATTCCGTATCTCTTGCTGCAGAAAAATACTTTGTATCAACGGCATTGCTTACCACAAACATTTGCACATTGGAAAACATTCCATGAAATTTCCCCTCTGCTATGTACTTTTTAATCTGCCGGTATGCATCCATATAAGAATGTTCTTTATTCTTCAATTCAATATGAATCATCGGGATTCCATTAATCAGAAGCGTTACATCAAATCTTCTGTCACGATTATCATTCTCCTCACCAGTCGCAAATGCCTGATACTGATTGATCACTTCATATACACTGGTTCCCCCCGCAATATGTTCATTGTTCATCACAAGTAAATGTAACGTTTCGTTTCCCCTCTGCACATGCACATATACCTTGCCATTCTCTCCAACCAGCCATTTCCCGGCATCATAGAAGGAGGCATGTGAAAGATCATTCTTCACTTTTGCAAATTCAGAGTCAGATAATGGGGTATCATTTAATTTTGCCTTATTATTCTGCTCTAAAATGTATTTAAAGTTGTTCCAAAGCTGCTCTTCTGTCCGGATATCCGGTCGGTATGTCCACTGTGACTCACCACTGCATAACTGATCGATCAATCTTTTTTCAATGACTGCTTCTAATTCTGCCATAATTTTTCCTTTCTCCTTAGGAAACATGAAATGCTTTGATTTTTACACCATCTAACTTAAAACATGTCCTTCTTCATAAGAACATTTCAGATAATCAGGATTGCTATAATAAAAGCTTGAATTAAAGTCTGAAATCTCATCACTCATAAAAGAGTTATATACCTTGCGCAATGTCTCTATTACATTATCTTCCATGACATCTAAGATAAGTCTTTGATAAACTCTGCCTATAGATGTCACAGATGGCACAGCATAACGACAAGCTGATACATTATTATAATTCCCATTTGAAATGTTATAATCCTCAACCCATTCATCACATATTTGTTCCATAGAAAGACAATGATTGACAGACGCAGCTTTTAACTGGTGCTCGATATCATCATCAGACAATTTATTTATGATATCCCGGACATGATTATGTGTACTTCTGGCAACAAATTCTATTACCGTACACACATAAAACAAATTGTCATGTATCAGATCTTTCATATATCGTCTCACTCCTTTCGTATTTCAGACAGGCAAGTGCCTGAATAGTGTGAAAACTAATCTGATGCGTTGGATGTTTAAATTTTGCATATTCCCAAAAAACTTTACGGGAAATAAGTCCGCTCAAAAAATCGTTTACAAAATTCCAAATCGTATCATCTGCCATAGGTCCCTCTACAATATCGTAATCATGTAATTTTCCAGAGCGACATTCTGCAATAAAATCAAGCCATTCATCAGACATTTTATCAAATTTCTTTATCTTTAATTTGGGATTTTCTATATATTCATAGCAATTTATTACTCCATTTTTATGTCGTCTTTCAGCCCATCTGTATGCCTGTTCATAGTCGTTAGTACAATAAAATCCCCAGGAAAAATCTTTTGTGTATTTCGTTTTTCTTATTTCCGGGAATTCTACCATCTCTCCACTTCCATGATACACAATCATTTACTTTCACCCCCTTATAACCATTTACGTCATCTCTATTTTCTATATAATTTTAGCACACTTTCTTTACTTATACCTTTGGAAAATGTTCTTTAGCATATATTCTTTCAATTTTTTCAGCCAATTACACTTACGCTGATGAAGGGTGATAAGGTGGTCAATGTTGGAAAAATACTCTCCAATTTGTGCCTGTTCTTCAAATGATTTCGGTAAGATCATATCTGTCTCTTGAAGTGCGCTCTTTGATATTGATGTTACTTTTATTCCTTGCATTAACGGAATAAGCTGCTTGTGATATGCATCAGAATTTATATAGTAACCCATAAATTTAGGAGCATATTTTTCCTTAGGTCTGCATGGAATAGTATGTAATCCAGATAACAGTTTTACACCTTGGAAACCTACAATTTCACTGCATTTTCCAACGGTTGAATCCTCAGCTGTATCTGCAATAATGATGTCTCCATCCTGCAAAAAAGAACTGTTGTATTTTGTAGTCTGCGATTCATCGGTTATAAATGGTAATTCATCCTTGGAAACATCTATAAAGTCACCAAATTTGATCAGTACATCACCATAGTGAACGTTTTTAACAGCACCGGATTCATAATTCAAATCTGCTCTTGAAAAGGTATTATTCTGAAGTCCATCAAATACATCTTTGAACTTACGCTGTTCCCAAGTAATAACATTTACAACCTGTCTCTTACCATCATCAATGCATATCCCAACAGGTTTTGACCTTTCCATTTGCTTAAATCCATCCGATCTGGATCTTTCATAGACAATCCAATCCCCCAAATCCTGTCTTTTACCGCACATTCTGCAAGGATTTGATCTTTTGTATGTAACAGACCTTCCCTCAATTTATCATTTTGGGAAAATTTTGCTATAAGTCCTTCATAAACTACAATCTGCCTTATACCATTCCAGTAATTTTCATTATATCCCGCCACCATACGTCCCAGTTCTTTTATAGATCCAACCTCATCTGTTTCCAATATCTTTTCAGCAATCACATCATCTCTGAAACAAACTGCTTTTTTATACATCATATATTGCTCCATAGATGAAAATCCGATTCCATTTACATCAAACTGTGACATATACCAGTTACTCAAGTATCCATTTTCCTCATCAGTATTATGAAAACATAAAATATCCATTTTATGCTGCACCTACCTTTTTTACTGCCAGATCAAGCTCTAAGTCATGCAGTCCGTGATACGCTTTCATCAAAAAATTTAACGGTACTTTTTCTATCACCTCCGAGCTTGGAATATTATAGTACCATTGATAATACGCATAAAACTCGCCAATCCAGTCCGGCATAAACCCTTCTAAAGCCTTTCCAGCTTTCAATTTATACTTTTCTGTATCCGAAAAATATTTCCATAATTCTTTAGCATCCATGGTATTAACATACGCCATCGACTCATCGATATATTTTCTGGTTTTACTTTTCATATACGCTTCTATAAAATCCGTTGTATCATTTTCTGGAAATGTCTGCGCTACAAAATCAAACAGTTTTCCCTGACTCTCTACCACATCATCTAAATATGTCTCTGAATATGCCCGCATTTTTCTCTCCTCATAAAAGTGTACTAAACACATTGGTTACTTTATTTGCATCGGAGTCAATCAGTTCTTTCATCCTTTTCCTTGCTATCACATCGCGTTCATTGTATTTTTCATTAAACTCGTCATATTCCACGGAAATAAGTTCTTCTTTTCTCTCAGACAGCCTCGAATATGCCAGTTCTGATTTGATACAATACTGTATTCCCAAACCTCCCAACAAAAGGAGTTCTTCTAAGATTTCCACATCAACTTCATCTCTGACAAACGCTTTTGCAATATAAAAGTACGATGCATCCGCTCTCCATCCTTTTATCACATCATATCCGCTTGTTTCGATACCATATTTTGCAATAAACTTCTGCGACAACATTCTGTAACGCTTAGAGTCCGCCGCATCCCTGTGTTTCATTAATTCAGCCAGCCATGATAAAATGCTATATTTCTGGAAATCAAGTACTTTCAGTCCTTCCATATCTAACTCATATTTATGAACCCAGCCATTTGTCTCATCCGGTCTGCAAACCGCCCATTCTTTTGCAAGATCAATATTTTCCGTCAAATAAAAGCCTTTTCCGTAATCATGCCGGTCTTCTCCCAATCCAAAGGCTGGCTTAATTTCTTTGGCAGGACTCCCATGATACAAGATAATATTCCCCATATCCGTCATCCTCCCTATACAAACATATTTTGAAGCATATATTTCTTCAAATTTTTCAAATTATCTACCTTACGCTGATGAAGGGTGATAAGGTGGTCAATGTTGGAAAAATACTCTCCAATTTGTGCCTGTTCTTCAAATGATTTCGGTAAGATCATATCTGTCTCTTGAAGTGCGCTCTTTGATATTGATGTTACTTTTATTCCTTGCATTAACGGAATAAGCTGCTTGTGATATGCATCAGAATTTATATAGTAACCCATAAATTTAGGAGCATATTTTTCCTTAGGTCTGCATGGAATAGTATGTAATCCAGATAACAGTTTTACACCTTGGAAACCTACAATTTCACTGCATTTTCCAACGGTTGAATCCTCAGCTGTATCTGCAATAATGATGTCTCCATCCTGCAAAAAAGAACTGTTGTATTTTGTAGTCTGCGATTCATCGGTTATAAATGGTAATTCATCCTTGGAAACATCTATAAAGTCACCAAATTTGATCAGTACATCACCATAGTGAACGTTTTTAACAGCACCGGATTCATAATTCAAATCTGCTCTTGAAAAGGTATTATTCTGAAGTCCATCAAATACATCTTTGAACTTACGCTGTTCCCAATCATCCGTAAATCCATCAAAACGAATTTCCGGATTTTTTTGTCCATTTTTCGGAAACATTTTTTGAAGCATGAATTTTTTCATTTTTTTCATTTCATCACACTTACGCTGATGAAGGGTGATAAGGTTGTCTAGGTTTGAAAAATACTCGCCAATTTTGTGTTGTTCTTCTATATCCTTTGGTATCATCATTTGCCATTTATCTAATTTAGATGTGCTAATAAATGGTTGGTCAGAACCAACGGCCTCTACTAATGTATGTTTTAATATTTCCTGTGATAGAAGAACATATGAAAAATCTCTATCACATTCTTCTTTGTAGACAACCTTTCCAGCTCTTTGATATAACAACGAATCATTGTATTTGCTAGGTATTCTAGCAATTTTAAGATTACCATTTGTAATTGGACGATTTAATCCAACAACAATATCTCCTTCTTTTAATATAAAATCAGGATATTGCTCTATAAACGATTCAGGTAAATGGTTTAAATTATCATCATTTATTATTCCATGCTGAATAGACTCGCCATTTATTAAACCAATTCCGTCTTCACAGTAATCACTCATTTTAAAAGCGCAACCAGAACTCATTTTATAGTAATCTGAAAACTTACGCTGTTCCCAATCATCCGTGAACCCTTTAAACCTGATATTTGGTGTATTTCCCATACTTACACCTCCTCTAAGACACGAATGAACTCTTCCACTGCTTCTTTTGTATCATCATTGTTAAAACTAAGTTCTTTCAGCATACCCAATAATGCTCTATTTCCCTCTTTGATCGCCTGGTCTGTCTCTTTTATATTCTGTGTCAGTTCACGAAGATCAATCTCCGGTTCTTCCTCTGATGTGTCAACATATCTTGGTATATTCAGATTGAAATCATTTGCCACAATATCCTCATAAGATGCCAGATACGCCTCTTTTTCCACCGTTTTGCGGTTATTGTATAGTTCAAGCACATGATCAATGTGCCTCTCTTTCATCTCATTCTGTTTTTTTTCTTTTTCATACTGCTGCGATGCATCAATAAATAATACATTCCTACCCTCACGGTGTTTCTTTAAAACAATAATACAGGTCGGTATGGATGTATTGTAAAACATGTTAGCAGGAAGTCCGATCACCGCATAAATGGAACCATTCTGTAACAGTGTTTCTCTAATCGTCCCCTCTGCCGCACCTCTGAATAATACTCCATGCGGTAAAACAATCGCCATCGTTCCTGTCTGCTTTAAATGATAAAATCCATGCAGCAGAAATGCATAATCTGCCTTGGATTTTGGAGCCAGCTTTCCTCCATAATCCATAAACCGCTCATCCTGTTTGAATCCTTCCGCCGCTGACCATTTTGCGGAATAAGGCGGATTCATGGTCACAACATCAAATTCTGTTTCTTCATCTGTTGGCCAGTCAGCATCCAATGTATCACCGTTTCTTAAATGCTGATTTTCGGGCAGCACTCCATGTAAAAACATATTCATTCTTGCAAGATTATAAGTAGATGGCATCAATTCCTGTCCATAATACTTAATGTAGTTAGCTTCCGTAGAATAATTTCTACAGCTTAACATCAAAGAACCAGATCCCATACATGGATCGTAAACCTGTAATCCTTTCTTATTTTCCTGTCCTGACATTGCAATCCGGCAAAGGATCTGTGCCGGTCCATGGGGTGTATAGAATTCTCCTGCTTTTTTACCTGTTTCCGATGCAAATTGTCCAATCAGATATTCATATGCATTTCCAAGCACATCTCCTTTTGTATGGATCAGATCTGCTGCTTCAAGTACTTTTATAAGATCAGAAATTGTAGTACTCTGTTTCTGGTCTCCCGTTCCAAGACGATTCGAATATAAATCGACGTCATCAAACAGCCCGTTAAACAATTCGTCTGATTCCTGAATCCTGTTGAATGCAGCCTGCAGTTTTTCCCGGTGAAAGCTATTGTTTTTTGCATCTTTTAACATACTAATGTATGTCATATCCGGAGTCAGAGTATAATGTAAAGATTCCTGCAGCTCTTCTAACAAATCTTTTGCATCCTCCCCTTCCATGGCCTCTTCATATGTCCTCTGCGCTTCTTCGATGCTTTCCGGCACACCATCATAGAGCAGATCGTAAACTTTAGATAAATAAGAATCTGATAAATATTTATAAAATACCAGTCCAAGCAGATATGTCTTATATTCATTTGCGTCCATTTTTCCTCTTAAGACATCCGCTCCACTCCATAATACCTGTAACAATTCTTTCGACTCTGCCATGTGTTAATCCTCCTCAATTCTTCTTATTGTCTCTGCTGCCAGTCTGCTGATATTTTCAGCCTGATGCTCCAATAAATCTTTCTGTATCATTGACTGTCTATATAATCTTCCTATCTGCCTTTGTTTCTCTATCTCTAACATTGGTATCTTCAATTCGCCAATACTTTTTATGTTTAATTTCTTTACACTCAGTGTTGTCCCCTGATGATATTTACTGATTTGCTGTTCCAGGCTCTTTCCCTCATTAAACTGATAACAAAAATACCAGGGGTCTAATTCATTCTGATCAAACATACACAACAGAAAATTCGATGTAATATATTTTCCCTGTGTTTCAGTCGATATCGGTGATGCTTTAGATCGGATCAAATTAATAATACACCCACATATCATATTTACATCAGCTAAACTATGTAAATCCTTTTCAAAATCCTCTGGTGTATAGATATTTACATTCTGATTTTTTAGCCTGGAAATGTTTTTACCCAAAGTAAAATTTATCAATTCATCCAAACGTTTTTGTTCCATAAATCCCCCTTCAGGAGTAATTTAAGTAAATTACTATTTTATAATAATCCAATTACCTTCAAATGTCAATTTGTAATTTAGATAAATTACAAATTTTAAAAATATTTGGTCTGCCTGCCCGCATACCCCTCTTTCTTAAAGTCCGAATTTAAAAATTCCACCTTAACCGGTACTACCCGAATCAGATACATCGGCTGCGGTAATTTTTTCAATGCTTCTATCGGTATCTTTTTAAATTCCGCTGCCACAACATATTCTTCCGAAAACGGTTCAACGATCTGTGCCTTTCCGGTCACCTGCATTCCTTTTAATTTTCCAAAACATTCATATTTATCATAAATGGCAATGCAGACATTTTTGTTATGCTCCAATGCATGAAATTTTTCCCCGCCCTCGGAAAACATCCAGAATGTGCCATCGTGATATATATATTCGATCGGCGTGCATCTCACAAATTCGCCAAATCCGGTTGCAAGGGTACAGGTATTGTTCGCTAAAATGTAATCGTCCACTGCCTTTTTTAATTGTTCCTCTGGCATACGAACATTTTGTTTATCTTTTCTTTCCAGTAAGTTGCTGCTTTTTCGTAATCTTCATGGTTCATGATCTTCTTCTCCTTTCAATATTGCTTTCTCATATTTTATACCCTGCTGTCATAACTTATCAAGGTAAGGGATATCGTGAAAAGTAAAATGGAGATTTTTATGAAAATTGAATAGAAAAACCTGATTACCTGCATTGCCATACCGCTTGCCGTCGGCACCCTGTCCTCTCTTTTGACAAAAAACAGTATGGAAAACTTTGCCATGCTCCAAAAACCCACGTTTGCTCCACCTGGTTTTCTGTTTCCAGTCGTCTGGACAATATTGTATGTCCTGATGGGAATTGCATCTTATCTGGTGCTCACATCCGGGAAACCCACTGGTAATGCCCTGATCGTATATGGCATCCAGCTTGTGTTTAATTTTTTCTGGTCCATTCTCTTTTTTAACCTAGGACTGTGCATGTTTGCATTTCTCTGGCTCGTACTGTTATGGCTGCTGATTTTATTAACAACAGTCCTGTTTTATCAGATTTTAAAACCTGCCGGATACCTGATGATTCCCTATCTGCTGTGGGTGACTTTTGCAGGGTACTTAAATCTTGGAATTTGTCTGCTTAACTAACAACACAGACTTCCGAAAAAAAGCAGGATTCGTCAGATCTAATCTGGCGTCCCCTGCTTTCTCCTGAGGTCGCATTTTTCCTGCGTCCCTCTTTTCTGATACTATTTATTTTTCTTTTCATAAAGCGATATATAAAAAGGTCATCCGCTACCTCACGATAACACCGCTAAGCCTACGCTATTGAAAAAAGTGTCGTGGGTAATGCAGCCGGAGCCACACGCATCTCTGCACGGATTGACCGATTTTATTTTACCACTTTTTCTGCAAATATTCTATTAAAAATTCTTAAACCCATAACCCGCAGCTCTCACGGCATCAATAAAATCTCCCAGCACTGCTGCATTCGTCTCCGACTCCGCATGGAGCAGATAAATTGCACCCGGGTGGAGTTTATCTTTCATCTTCTGTAGACTTGATACCCGATCCGGCTGATTATTGACGTCATAGTCCAGATATGCAAAACTCCAGAAAATACTCTTGTAATTGCAGTTGTTTAGCAGTGCAAGTGACTGCTCACTGAATCTTCCGGTCGGGTAACGGAACAGATACATATCATATCCAAAATTTTCTTTGATATAGGCATGATTCTCTGTTACCTCATTTTCCTGTTTATCTAATGATAAAGAAGGCATACCTGCGGAAGGATGCGTCACACTGTGGTTTCCTAACACATGTCCTTCATCGATCATTCGTCTTACCAGATCCGGATTCTCTTTCGCATACGGTTCTGTCACAAAAAATGTGGCAGATACCCCTTTTTCCTTTAAGGTATTTAAGATGCTCTCCGTCTGTCCGTATTCATAGCCTTCATCAAAGGTCAGATAAATGTCTTTCGTGTCATCACCAATAAAGCAGGCATTGTATTTTCCATATGTCTCCTGCGCATTGATGGCATCTAACGGACGGTTTTCATCATCTGTATGGCTGCCAAGTCCCCAGTCATGGCTGGTGGCATCCAATGAGGATACATTTTCAATCGGTGTGTTCTGCAATACCTGTCCTGTCGTACCTGTGCCCGTTTCTGTACTCGTCTGCTCTTCCGTGCCTGGAACATCCTCGACGGATTCTTTAGCATCTGCTCCGTCTTTTCCATAAGACTCATACGTTTTTAACACAGCATCCCCGATCGCTTTTGCATAATTTTCAACGTTCGCATCAAACAGCTGATTGTCCGTCGGACTGTTCATAAAACCAAGTTCGACAATACATGCCGGCATGTTCGTGTGCAGATTTACATAATAATCTTTGCTCTCGCTCTTTTGTGTCCCTTTTTTTACACCACGGTTTCTCGAGATCCCTGCAGCATCCAGGTTATCCATAATATTCTGGGCAAGCGCCTGTGCCTTGTCATCCGCATCACTGCGGATCCAGGTCTCCACACCATTACCTTCGCCTGTATTGCGGTGCAGTGACACAAAATAATCGGCATTATTCTGATTTGCAAAGGTTGTCCGTTCCTCCAACGATAAAAATGTATCATCGGAACGCGTCATAATGACCTGTACGTCCTCTTTATCAGCAAGATATGCCGCCACTGCCTGTGTTATTTTTAAATTATCGTTTTTTTCATAACGCAGCCTGTAATCAGACCCGTTATCTTTTCCGCCGTGTCCGGCGTCCAAACATACGATCAGTTTATTCTCGTCTATTGTTTCCGTATTTTCCTGCTCATCATCAACAGCCACGATCTTCCCTTCGATCTGCGAAAGGTCGATGCCTGCCGGAACCAGCTTGTGCAGCAGACTCCCCATCCCCTGAAATAACGCAAGAACGATCAGAAGCTGCAGCGAACAATATACTATGCACACCAGGTTTCTCAGTCGTTTTTTTCTTCGCTTCTCTGCATTCAAATCCGTTCACTCTCTATCTTATCTATTTTAATTTTTCAAATTCTTTCATCCGCAGTGCCACTGGACTGACAGGCATCTACGTTCCACTTCGGTCCGTGCTAAACAGGTGCCACCGGCACCTAGCACCGCCCTATCAAATAAGAAAAACACAAAAAAGTGCCTGCAAGCAGTCATTTTTTGCATTTCTCTTATTTGGCACTGCTCATTGCCTACGTACATTATATCTTATCCCACTGTAAAAGACCATAAAACATTTTCTTAATATTTTATGATGTTTCATCAAACAGGAACTGTGCGAGTGCATAATTGCTGACATCCTGTCCTTTCGGTGTCAGATATATCCTTCCTGCACGGCGCTCTAAGAGCTCCTCCTCCTGTAGATGATTCAAAACTTCCTGATACACTGCCTCGATGGGCATCCCAAAACTGTGCATAAAATCATCCCTTGAAACTCCGTCGATCATACGAAGTCCTAAATACATAAATTCTTCCATCTGCGCATATTTGCCAACTGACTCAGCAGAGGCGTGCAGATTGGTTGCCGGGAGCTGTTCCACTGTTCCGTCGTCATGTTTATTTTCCCAGATGCCTTCCCGGATGACTTCGACCTGCTCCAGATAAGTATATAAATCTCTGGTGTTAGTGTAACGTATATTTTCCATCAATGACGACGCACCAAGTCCCAGACCAAGATAATTGACACGCGTCCAGTAACCTATATTATGTCTGCACGCATAACCAGGCTGTGCAAAATTTGAAACCTCATAATGCACATAGCCGTTTTCCTTAAGCATCTGCTCGGTCAGCTGTGTCATCTCATAGACTTCATCTTCTGTCGGCAGTGCATCCGTCGCCATTCCTGCACGTTGTTTAACCGCATCAAATTTATACAGATCATAAAACGGAGTTCCTTTTTCAATGATCAGCGAATAGGCAGAAATATGTTCCGGTTTCAGACGGCAGACTTTCTGCAGCGAATCTGCATAGCTTTCCATGTGCTGTCCCGGCAGTGAGCTCATTAGATCCACATTAATATTGGAAAATCCTCCTGCTCTTGCAAGTTCATAAGTTTTCAGGAACTGTTCCCATGTATGGATACGCCCTAACATTTTCAGTTCAACATTCTGTGCAGACTGCAATCCCAAACTGATCCGGTTGATCCCGGACTGTCTGTACACTGCAAATTTCTGCGCTGTAACAGTTCCGGGATTGCACTCAACAGAGACTTCCGCATCCGGCAGCAGCGCAAAATTTTTATGCACGGCATCCATGATCGCCGCCATATCTGACTCCCACAGCCACGAAGGTGTACCGCCACCGATGTAGACCGTTGAGACCACATAATCCCTGCAATGTGCTCCGTAGTAGGAAATCTCTTTGCAGAGTGCCTTCACATACTGTCTCTGTGTATCTTCATCCGCCGGAAAAGAAAGAAAATCACAATAATTACATTTCCGGACACAGAACGGGATATGGATATATAATTCCAGTTCCTTTTTTCCCATATTTAATCCTCATCCAGTTTTAAAACACTCATAAATGCTTCCTGCGGAATCTCGACATTTCCGACCTGACGCATACGTTTCTTTCCTTCTTTCTGTTTCTCTAACAGCTTCTTCTTTCGGGAAATATCACCACCGTAACATTTGGCAAGAACATCCTTGCGCATCGCTTTGACGGTCTCTCTCGCGATGACTTTACCGCCGACAGCCGCCTGGATTGGGATTTCAAATAAATGTCTTGGGATCTCTTCCTTTAACTTCTCACACATCTTTCTTCCACGCTCATACGCACTGTCTTTGAATACGATAAAGGAAAGGGCATCGACCTGTTCTTTGTTGATCAGGATATCAAGTTTTACCAGCTCGGAGCGCTCATATCCCTTTAATTCATAATCAAAGGACGCATAACCCCTCGAGCGTGACTTCAATGCATCAAAGAAATCGTAAATGATCTCATTTAACGGCAGATCATACTTGATCAGTGCACGCGTTTCCTCTAAGTATTCCATACTTAAATAAACACCGCGGCGCTCCTGGCACAGTTTCATGATTGCACCGACATACTCACTCGTCACCATGATTTCTGCCGATACGACAGGTTCTTCCATGTATTCGATCTCAGACGGATCCGGCAGGTTTGACGGGTTTGTCAGATCCATGACCTCTCCGTTTGTCTTGTGCACTTTGTAAATAACCCCCGGAGCTGTTGTCACAAGATCTAAATTAAACTCACGCTCTAAACGCTCCTGAATGATTTCTAAATGAAGCAGGCCTAAAAATCCGCAGCGGAAACCAAAACCAAGCGCTAACGATGTCTCCGGCTCATACTGCAAGGACGCATCGTTGATCTGTAATTTTTCCAATGCATCACGGAGATCCGGATATTTTGCACTGTCAGCCGGATACATACCGCAGTACACCATCGGATTGACCTTTTTGTAACCCGGAAGCGGCTCACTGCATGGGCGGTCGGCATTTGTCACGGTATCACCGACACGGGTATCGCGGACATTTTTGATACTTGCACAGAGATAACCTACCATTCCCGCTGCAAGCTCATCACACGGGATAAACTGTCCGGCACCAAAATATCCGACCTCTGTGACCTCGGACTGTGCACCGGTTGCCATCATGCGGATGGTATCTCCCACTTTTACCGTTCCCTCTTTGATACGGCAGAATACGATAACACCCTTGTAAGAGTCGTAAAGTGCATCAAAGATCAGCGCCTGAAGCGGTGCTTCTTTATCTCCAGTCGGGGCCGGGATCTTTGTTACGATCTGCTCTAATACCTGATCGATATTTAAGCCGGTCTTAGCAGAAATACGCGGTGCATCCTCCGCCTCAATCCCGATCACATCCTCGATTTCTTTTACAACTTCATCCGGCTGTGCACTCGGAAGATCGATCTTGTTGATGACAGGCATGACATCAAGATCATGATCTAATGCGAGATATACATTTGCCAGTGTCTGTGCTTCCACTCCCTGTGCTGCATCCACAACCAGGATCGCACCGTCGCAGGCTGCAAGGCTTCGTGATACCTCATAGTTAAAATCGACGTGCCCTGGTGTGTCGATCAGGTTAAAAATATACTCTTCCCCGTCATTTGCCTTATAAATGATACGGACTGCCTGTGACTTGATCGTAATTCCACGCTCACGCTCTAAATCCATATTGTCAAGAACCTGCGCCTGCATCTCACGGCTGGTCAAAGTTCCTGTACGTTCTATGATACGATCGGCAAGTGTCGATTTACCGTGATCGATATGTGCTATAATACAAAAATTTCTGATTTTACTCTGATCTATTGACATGTTACTCTCCATTTCAAAAAAAATACGCCGGGCATATGCCCATACGTTTTTATTATACGGGAAAAGCAAAGGAAACGTCAAGTCATCCGCAATCCTCTTTCATGTTTCATTTTCATTTATTAACAATTAAAATACAAAAATTCACAATATGTTCACTGGATTTTTAGTACTTTTGGGTGCATAATAGACTTGCTGTTAAATATTTAACAGCTGGGTTTCTATCGTCAATATGACAAAACCCCCTTCTTAATATGAAAATCCCCCACGCAGTGGCTGCAAACACTGCGTGGGGGATTTTTTATATCATGTGCAAAACCAGCACATGATCGTGATCTACACTTGCTTCACTCGGCTATCTTATTATTTCATTGAACTCTTACTTTTATTCATAAATCGGATAAGAGATTCCCTCTCTCATAAATACCGGAATCACATCGATCGGTGCCGGTACTGTCACATAATTTCCGCCCTCGTATACCTTTTTCGTGTACGCATCCGTCCATTTTGTACCTGCTGGGAGATATACCCTGCGCTCTGTCGCACCTGCCTCCATGACCGGTGCCACTAAAAGATCCGGTCCGAACATATACGCATCCTCTACGTTCCAGCTCTCTTTATCCTCCGCAAAATCAAAGAACAGCGGACGCATCACCGGTGCACCTGTTTTACTTGCCTGTTCCATACAACTACGGATGTACGGGCGCAGACGTTCACGGATAAACAGATATTTTTTCAGGATCTCATAATTGTCCTCCCCAAAACTCCACACTTCATTATCCTGACCGGAAGTAAGCTGGCGCACACCATCGATAAACTCCTGCTCTCTCTCGTACCACGGAGAACGCTCCCCATGCATACGGAATACCGGGCAGAATGCACCCCAGGCAAACCAGCGCACCAGAAGTTCTTTAAATGCCGGATCTTTGATATCCCCGCCAAGAAAGCCTCCGATATCCGATGTCCACCACGGAATACCAGCCACGCACATATTAAGTCCTGCCTGCAGCTGCTCTCTCATGGAGCGGAAGGACGAGTACACATCTCCGGACCAGGTAAGAACGCCATATTTCTGGCTGCCTGCCCATGCACAGCGCACCAGACTCATGATATCTTTTTCTCCCTCCGCTTTCAATCCGTCATAAAATCCTTTCGCATAGCCAACCGGATAAACGTTGCTGCACTGCAGTGCCGGTCCCTCATAATAGCGGTAATTATCAAAATCATATGGTCCATACTCCGGTTCCGCTTCATCTAACCAGAAACAGCGGATTCCGTTTTTATAGTAATTTTCCTTACATTTTTCCCATACAAATTTCTGCGCGCCCGGATTGGTCGCATCGTAAAATACGGTATTTCCCATCCAGCTCATATGATAGGAAAGTCCACGATCCGGTGTGACAAGATATCCGCGGTCGTTCATCTCGCCATAGTTTTCGCTGCGCTCATCCACGGTCGGCCAGACAGAGACAACCGCCTCGATTCCCATGCTCTTTAACTCATCCACCATCGCTTTCGGGTCCGGCCAGTCTCTCGGCTCAAATTTAAACTCGCCCTGCATTGTCCAGTGGAAAAAGTCGATCACGATCGCATCCATCGGAAGTCCGCGCTTTTTGTGTTCTCTGGCAACTGCAAGGATTTCATCCTGGTTGCGGTAGCGCAGTTTGCACTGCCAGTATCCCATACCATATTCCGGCATCATCGGAGTCCTTCCGGTTGCCGCAGAATACTGTTCCTCGATTTCAAACGGTGTATCTCCTGCCGTAATAAAGTAGTCCAGTTTTTTTGTGCTCTTTGCGTACCACTCTGTCTTGTTTGCACCAAAAACTGCTGTTCCGATTGCCGGGTTGTTCCAGAAAAATCCATAGCCTCTGCTTGAGACCATAAACGGCACGCTCGCCTGACTGTTTCTGTGCGCCAGTTCTAACATTGCACCTTTTTTATTCAGATTTTTCTCCTGATACTGTCCCATACCAAATATTTTTTCATCATCAAACGCCTCAAAACGCATAGTCAGTTCGTAATCCGTACTGCCCGGGATCGGTTTTAACTCTCTCGCATCAATGCGCAGCGGCACACAGTAGCGGTTGATCCGGTTTCTGTTTCTCCAGTACTCTTCGGTCAGAAGTTCTCCCTTCTGATTATAATAGCTGATCCATCCCTCCGGGGAGATCACGGCCGTGATTTTTCCATTTTTAACGGTGTAAACTTTTCCGGTCTGATGATATTTTGCAAACTCCTCGCCTTTGTACCATGGATCCGTCGTATCAACTTCTTTACACTCCACCTGAAGCGGACACATTTTTACCTCCTCGGTCAGCGCCCAGTCATGTGCATCCATCTGTGCCTCTTTGGTCATGCGCACACGGAAGGAATTTTCTCCCCATGGTTCTAACCATAATGTCAATGTTCCATCTGCAATTACAAATCTGTTGTTTTCTTCGTAAACTCTCATCTAACTTTTCCTTTCTTAATATATAGATATATTCTTACGTTCGTCTTTACACCTGATAAATCCGGTAAATGAATTCTTCTCTCCCAAAATTTATCTTTCTGCTATATTATATTTTCCGACTCTGACGTTTCATCTCCCCATACAAAACACCGCGTGACCCGGTCGCCAGAAAAAATCTGCCAAACTTTCTTTTATCCCCATCGATACTGTTGATCTCGCCGTACATCTGGTTATCCTGATTCAGCCGCTCATACGATTTTCCCTCATCAAACGTGCGGTAAAAACCATATTCCCCTTCAAGGCGTCCGCAGAAATAAATTGCTTTTTCCTCTGTCAGATAATCCCTGTCCTCTCCGATCACACCAAGTCCCATCCGGTAGCAGGCATCCCCCGTGTCCGTCAGGCGTTTCACATGGATTTCTTCTGTTTTCGTGTCATAACAGAGTTTATAAAGTCCTGCATCGCCCAATGCCAGGTAAAATATGCCAGTCTTTCCGCCCTCACCGCGCACTTCCGTCTTATTTGCAGTATCAATATAGCCAAAATCACAGACCGGAAATGCCTCTTTCGGCTGTTTCTGATAAAAGTTTCTTCCTCCATCCCTGCTCACATAGATTTCGGACGCACCGCCAAAACCATAAAACAGATCTTTCCTGCTGCGGTCGGAAAATACTTTCAGATATCCCGTCTCAACAGGCTGCCCCGCCAGATCAAACACTCCTGCTTTTTGAAAACTGTGTCCTCCATCATTGCTGACAAGCACCAGTTCCACCGGAAGCCTTATCCCATCCGCAACCGACCATACAATATTGACGCCATCCGGTGACACTGCCACCCATCCGGCATTGACATTCGGGTTTTCGATCTCATGCAGTTCCTTGTCGATCTCTGCATTGATACCAAACGGCATGCCGATCCGGTCAAATGTTTTAAAATTATCGCACGTGCGCACCAGACCGCCTTTGGTTTTTCCTTTCCAGTTTCCCCGCGCCGTCACAATGCCAAGATTACTGTCCGCATCGGAAATATCTGCGTTGATACAGGTAATGTAACGGTTGCCCTCGCTGTCATCAAAAGAATTTTTACAGGGTTCATCAAGATTCCGGAATGCAAATCCGCCGAGGTCTCCAACGATATCCACAAGCTGTACCTCTCCATCAACCGGCGCATATACATTCAGATGAACGGTCTCCTCGATTCCGGTACACGCATCATGATAGCGCGGATGCTCACTGAGCAGCGCATCCGTCATAAAAACGCCGGTTCCCGAATTAAACCATACCTCATCCGGATCAAACGGATTGATCTTAATATCACTCAGCCAGTGCAGCAGACAATGGTTTCCGTTATACTCCGGTTTCATGTAGGAAGTATTAAAATATAAATCCCCCTTTTCCAGTCCGCAGAGACTCACGCTCCAGCTGCTGCCATAATCTTTCGAAAGATATACGATTTCATCGCTCTCTTTTTCCCTGCAGAGCGTTGAACACACCAGAAGTCCCGGCATTGTTTTACAGGAAGAAATACCGCCAAAACCATAATTTAAAAATTCTGCTGTCAGCGTGCCATCCGCATCCGGTGTAATGTCATCATACCCTGCAATTTTCCCGTCTGAAAAATAATACCGCAGCACTTTCCCGCCGATCACATCCCCGGAATCACAGCTATATCCAAGGTCGACCACATAATTCCATCTTCCAGTGACATTCATCGTCACATAAAGGTATGTTCCATCATAGTCATAGCGCGATGCCACAAGACCGTTCATTTTACTGTCATGAATCATGACATTTTCCGGCTGCATCAGTTTTTCAAACGTCTGCCCTGCATCATAGGAAACATACAGGCTGTGACTGCGAAGCGTATCACTCTCCCTTGTCGTATATCCTGCGGTTCCTGCAACAATTGTTTTCGAATCATCCGATACCCAGACACAGGTCATGTAATTTTCCTCTAAAGGAAGCCGTTCCCAGGTATCTCCTCTGTCCGTGGTTTTCCAGAGACCATCTAACTGGCTTGCAAAATAAAGTGTGTTTTCATCTTTTTTATCTACCACCAGACGGTATCCGGTTCCTCTTCCGCAAAGATTGCCATGAACGGTCACCGGGATTTTTTTGTGAATAAATGTCTCTCCATAATTCTCTGAAATTGAAAATTTTCCATAGCCCTGTCCGTTAATGCCGCTCATGATGTACAGGCGCTCCGGTTTCTTTTCATCGAGTGCGCATGCGATTGGAAATGTTTCGGAGATGTCCGCCATGCTCACACTGTCGATGAGGCTTTTCCAGCACTTTTTTTCGTATTCATACCGGTAAACGCCTCCGATGTCTGTTCTGGCATAGAGGATGCCGGGCTGTTTTGGGTGGTACAATAAACCGGTGACGTAGCCGCCGCCGGGGATTGGGGCGTTTTTGTATTCGTAGGTGATTGTTTTGTGGGCTTTCATTGTATAGGTGAACTCCTTTCGTGGGTGGTTTTCGGTGTAAGTGGATCCGTTTGTGTGCGAAGGTGAACTTTTTTGTGCGTTCTTTTTTGGGGGAAAGATGGCGAGCCTGAGGGCCGTGGGTGGGCTGTGCAAAGCTCTGACGCTTTTTGCACAGCCCGCCCGCGGCATTGAGGGGACCTGCACCAAAATCTTCCCAGAAGATTTGCAGTGCACCGGTGCGCCACAGTGTAGCGTCTGTCAGGGGGCGGCAAGTCCCCTGCCGGCGCCCTGACAGCCACCACACCCCCACGCACCGCTTCATTACAAATCCTCCACGATCGAGTAGGAGGGAAATCTGAGTGATTTCCCGACCTCTCACACCACCGTGCGTACCGTTCGGTACACGGCGGTTCAATCAACTTAACAAGTAACACACCTTTCGGTGTAGTAATCTAACATTGAGACTAATCCAAATGAAGTTAGTCTCTTTGTGCTTATAGCCTTTTGTATCCATCCATTGTGACACATGTGTGCATACCGATTGCCAGTATTTGCCACTTTATGTGCCGCCCATCTTGGAACGCCGAGTTTAACCAAATTCTTCTCTTTGTTTTGTGGTGTTTTCCAATGTTTCCAAATACACATGCGTATTCTATATCTAATGTTTCCATCAAGTTCTCTACAGAGAGTTTTCATACTACCTATCTTAAAGTAGTTAATCCATCCTCTGATAAGCTGATTAAGTCTCTCTACTTTATAGCTGTTGCTAACGCCCCAGCTACGACAAGTGAGTTCCCTCATCCTCTTCTTATACTTCATTACTGATTTTGCATGTGGTTTCGCCTTGAATTGCTGTGCACTTGTATCGTAGTAGAATCCAAACCCAAGGTATTTAATTCCTCTTGGTCTATCTACTTTGCTCTTCGTCATATTGACTTTAAGTCCTAGTTTTTCCTCAATGAATCGTGAGATATTTCTCATAACTCTATTCGCAGACATTTCACTTCCGACCA